>Ga0081538_10000897_pt1 | contig 32265 bp, 36 predicted proteins | sample TabmetS5T2R1_FD_71022 | JGI IMG/M metagenome (GOLD analysis project Ga0081538, IMG submission 71022) | Tabebuia heterophylla rhizosphere microbial communities from the University of Puerto Rico - S5T2R1 | ecosystem: Host-associated > Plants > Roots > Rhizosphere ...
GCGGGGCGGTCGCGATCGACGTAGCGAAGGTCGTGAGCGCGTTCGGCTCCTTCACGGTCTGCGTGAGCGTCATCCTCGCCACCGCGGCTCTGCTGGCCGTCCGGCGGCGCCCGGAGGGCGCGATCGCGCTCGTGCTCGGCTTCGCGCTGATCTACGCGGGCGTGCACCTGGCGAAGGCCGGCATCGACAGGCCGCGGCCCGCGGCGCCGCTGACCGAGTCCTCGGGCTCTTCCTTCCCGAGCGGCCATGCCGCCTACGCGACCGCCTGGGTCGCGGCCGCGCTCGTGTTCACGAGACGGCTCCGGCTGGGCGGGCACGCCGCGCTCGTGACCGGCGCGATCGTGCTCGCCGCGGCGATCGGGCTGTCGCGCATCTACCTGCGCGTGCACTACTGGTCGGACGTCGCGGGCGGCTGGGGGCTCGGGGTCGGGGTCTTCGGCCTGCTGGCGGCGATCGCGATACTCGTCCATCACATACGCCACAATGAGCGCGAGCGCGCGCCTCGTCCGGTCGCGCGCGCCCCGCGATGAACCTCGACTTCTCCTCGACAGAGATCGCGATCGGGCTCGCCGGCGCCACGGTCGTCGCCTGCTACGTCGCGCTGATCCTGGTGCCGGCCTGGCGCTGCTACGGCCGGGTCTGGGAGCGCCTCGCGGCGAGCTTCATGACCCTATTCATCCTCGCCACCATGCTGGGCATCGGCGTCGTGATCGGGCTCGCGGTCGTGTGGACCTACGACACCTACGCCTGATGCCCGACGCCGCCGCGGAACCGCGCTCCTTCCTGGAGGCGCTCGACGAGGTCTCGGAGGCGGTCGAGTCCGGGGCGGGGCTGCCTGCCGTCGGGCGGGCCGCGGGCCGCGCGCTCGGCGCCAGCGTGATCGTGCTCGACTCGAGCAGCAGCGTGCTCGCCGTGGCGTGCGAGTCGAGCGAGGACGAGCGCGCCGTGATGGCGGGCGAGCGGGGGACCGAGCGAGTGGAGCTGAAGGTGGCCGACGCCCAGGTCGGCCAGCTGCGCTACCGCAGCCGCGGGGAGCCGGCCCCGGCGGCGCTGCTGCGGCTGGTGGCGAACCTGCTCGCGCTCGAGGTGGACCGGGCAAAGGCGCCCGAGCGGGCGACCGAGGCGGCCGTCGGGGACTTCCTCCAGGACCTGCTCGCACGGCGCATCACCGATCGCGAGAACATCGTCGCCCGCGCCGGCGAGCTCGGCTGCGACCTGTCGGGCGGCGCCGGCGCCGTCGTCGTGCGGGCCCGCCCGCACCAGCCCGAGGAGGGCGACTGGCGCGCGCGGGTGGTCACGATCGCGGAGCGCGGCGCGCGGGCGGTGGAGCGCACCTCGCTCGCGGCCTTGGTCGAGACGCGCTGGACGCGGCACGGCGACGACCTCGCCCGGGAGCTCGTGATCGTCACGCCGTCGGTCGACGGCACCTCGGCGGGCCGGGTGGCTGCCGCGGTGCTTCGCGAGCTCCAGGCCGCGCTGCCCGACTTCACCGTGGTCGTGGCCCGCAGCCGACACGCGGGCGACCCGGCCGACCTGCACCGCGCCGCCGCCGAGGCGCTGCTCGCCGCCAACGTGGCCGAGGCCCGTGGCCTGTCCGAGCTGTCCTTCGAGGAGACGGGCGCCTACCGGCTGCTGCTGCCGGCGATGAGCGAGGACCCCGCCGAGCTCGAGGGCTTCTACGACGAGACGGTGGCGCCGCTCGTGGCCTACGACGAGCAGTACGAGACCGAGCTGGTCCGAACGCTCGAGACCTTCCTCGACGCCGACGGCAACGTGGCGAAGGCGTCCGAGCGGCTCTTCACCCACCGGCACACGGTGCGCTACCGGCTGGAGCGGGTGAAGGAGCTGACGGGTGGCCTCGACGTGGCGTCGACCGACGGTCGCGAGCGGCTCTCGCTCGGACTCAAGGCGATGCGGGTCTTGGGGATCCTGCCGCCGGGCGGCCCGGCACAGGAGAAGGGCGCCGAGGCCGGCCGGGTGCCGCGGGAGCGGAAGGACCGCTAGGCCGGGGCTAGCCCTCCGGCGGCGGCCCTGGCTTGACCAGGCCCACCACGTGGCCCTCGGGGTCGCTGAAGAGGGCGATGCTGGTGCCCTGCATCGGCTCGGTCGGGGGCATCACGGTCTTGCCGCCGAGCGACTCGGCCTTGTCGAGGCTCGCCTGAAGGTCGTCGGTCTCGACGTACCAGGTCACGTGGCCGTCGCCGCCCGAGGGGTCGGTGCCCACGCCGCCGTCGGGACGGTCGCCGTCGGCGGTCATCATGAAGTAGTCGTTGGGCGCGGCGTCGACCCTCCAGTCGAACAGGTCGGAGTAGAACCTGCTCAGGGCGGCGCCGTCCTTGCCCATCACCTCGAACCAGATCACGGGGTGGGCCATGCTCTCTCCTTCCGGGCGGGGTTGGCTGTACGGTAGGCACAGTCGCGGGCCCGCTCTACGGGCCGCCGGACAGAGATATGGCCGCTTCGTTGGGCACCCTCCACAAGAACCTGGCCCTGGCCGTGCTCGACCAGCTGGAGGCAGATGCCGACGCGATCGCTCGCCGCATGGCGCTGGCGGCGCGCGAGGAGGTGGAGGAGTACGCCGCCGTGGCGGACCCGGCCTTCGCTGCCGAGGTGCTGGAGCACGCCACCGAGCACGTGCGGGCGTTCGTGCGCGCCGGCCGGCTGGGCCGCCCGCCCGAGGGGGAGGAGCTCGCCTTCGTCCGAGAGCGGGGCGCGGAGCGTGCGCGCGAGCTGATGCCGCTCGACGCGCTGCTCGAGGCGTACCTGGTCGGTCAGCGGACCGTGTGGGAGTCGATCGTCGAGGCCTCGGGCGAGTCCCCGGAGGGCATGCGAGCCGCTCAGGACCTGACCGCCATGACGTTTCGATACACGCACGCGATCAACGTGGCCGTGGCCGACGCCTACCTGCGCGAGAGCAACGCCCTCGCGACCGAGGCGGAGCGAAGCCGGCGCGATCTGCTGGATCGGCTCCTGTCGGGTCGCGAGCCGGGCGGGGAGGAGGCCCGCCGGGCGGAGGCGCTGGGTCTGCGCGCGCAGGCCGAGCACGTCGTGGTCGTGGCTGAGGGGGAAGGCGAGGGCGACGACACCGCCCGCCTCGTCGTCCGTGCCCTGGTCCGAGCCGACCCGGAGCGGCCCTTCGTGGTGCCGAGGCACGACGAGGTCGTGGCGATCCTTCCCGTCTACGTGCGACGCGGCCCGGCGGAGATCCGCGACGCGCTCGAGCGTGCCGCAGAGGTCCTACTCCGCTCGCACCGGGTGCGACTGCGGGCCGGGGTCAGCTCGGTCTGCGAGGGACTCTCGGAGCTCGGCCGCGGCTACGGCGAGGCCGGCGGAGCCCTGCGCCACGCGGGCGCCGCCGTCGTCGCCTTCCAGGACATCGCGCTGGCGGACTACCTCGCCTCCGCGGCGGACGACACGGCCCGCCGCCTCGTCCCGGCCGGGACCCGCCGGCTGCTCGAGGCCGACCGCTCCGGCACCCTCGCCGAGACCCTGCGCGCCTACGCGGCCTGCGACCTGAACGTCGCCCGCGCCGCGGAGCGCCTGACGGTCCACCCGAACACGGTGCACTATCGGCTGGGCCGCGTGGCGACCCTCACCGGCAAGGACCCGCGCCGCTTCGAGGAGCTGTCGGAGATGCTCACAGCGCTGCGACTGCTCGAGCCGTAGCATCGCGTCGCGATGAGCGAACCCTTCGTGGTGAACGTGGCCGACGCCCCGGCGGTGCGCTTCGAGGGCTCCGGCACCTACGTCCCGTTCGAGGACCCGAACCACCGCTTCCCCGACTTCGGGATCAACATCCACATGCTCTCGCCCGGGGAGCCGAGCGCGAAGTACCACGCGGAGAGCGTGCAGGAGGACTTCTTGCTGCTGGCCGGCGAGTGCAAGGCGATCCTGAACGGCGAGGAGCGGACCCTGAGGCAGTGGGACTTCCTCCACTGCCCCGCCGGAACGGAGCACGTGTTCGTGGGAGCGGGAACCGGCCCCTGCTGGATCCTGATGGTGGGAGCCCGAAAGCCCGACGCCACCACCCACTACCCGGTGAACGACCTGGCCGCAAAGCACGGCGCCTCCGCCCCCGAGCCAACCGACAACTCCCGAATCGCCTACTCGGACTGGCCGGCTGAAAGCGAGAAGACGAAGCTGCCCTGGCCCCCCGGCTGATCAGGCCGCCCTCTCTCCCGCCGGCCGGACTACGCTTTCATCGTGGTCTCTTGGGGAGTGGTCTAACGGGAAGACGCCAGCCTTTGGAGCTGTTTTGAGATCCCGGTTCGAATCCGGGCTCCCCAGTTTCCCGTCCGGGCCGTAGGCGAACATGCGTTCGACTGCGATGCCCTGGATCCCGTCCTACACCGAAGCCGAGGCGCGCGGCGCGATCGCCGATAACCGGACGTGGCGCGGAGTCCTGTGCCGGCTCGGCATCGGCTATCACGGGAAGAACATCGACACCCTCAGGCGCTGGGCCGAGAGGTGGGGCATCTCCACCGATCACCTCTCCGACCATCGTGGCAGTCGAACGATCGGCTATGGGGACGGCGATCTGCGGGTGGCCATCGCCAACTCGCGATCGTGGGCCGAGGCCCTTCGTCGCCTCGGGTATTGCCCGACAGGCGGCAACTGGAAGACGTTGAAGAAACGCACGGCCGCGCTGGGTGTTTCGACCGATCACTTCGATCCCTACGCGGCCTCGCGTGAGCGGAACCGAAATTCCCGCACTCCACTCGAGGAGATCCTGGTCGAGGGTTCGACGTTCAGCCGGAGTTGCCTGAAGCAACGTCTCTATGACGAGGGCCTCAAGGAGCCCAGGTGCGAACTGTGCGGGCAGGACGACACCTGGCGCGGCAAGCGGATGGGCCTGATCCTCGACCACACAAACGGGGTGCGAGACGACAACCGGCTGGACAATCTCCGGATCATCTGTCCGAACTGCGCGGCGACCCTCGACACCCATTGCGGCAGGAAGAATCGGGAACGGCTCTCACCGCAGGAGTGTCTGAGGTGCGGGCGGTCGTTCGAGCCCAAGTCTCGGGAGCAGCGCTACTGCTCCCGCGAATGCGGGTCGCGTTGGGATCGGACGGGTGTGGTGCGCCCCGGCGCGCGCAAGACGGAGCGCCCCTCGCACCAGCAGCTTCTGCGCGAGGTGAACCGGCTCGGCTATCTCGCCGTGGGTCGGAAGTACGGAGTCACCGACAACTCGATTCGAAAGTGGCTGCGCCAGTACGAGCGAGATCAGCTGCGGGAGGAGGGCCGGGATCCGAGCTTGGCCGAGATCCCGACGCGCACCTGGCCGAACCGGCGCCGCGATGAGGATGCCGCGGCGTAGAGGCTTGGTGGCGGCCCGGCGCTACGCTCCGAAGCCCATGCCAGACGCGTTCACTGCGCTGATAATGGCCGCCGGCCAGGGCACTCGCATGCGGTCCGGGACTCCCAAGGTCCTTCATCGCATCTGCGGCAAGCCCATGGTCGAGTGGGTCGTCGATGCCGCTCGGGAGGCCGGGGCGGCGCGGGTCGTTTGCGTCGTGCGGCCGGGGGACCGGGTTGCCGAGGGGTTGCCCGACGGCGTCGAGGTGGCCGAGCAGAGCGAGGGGGAGGGGACCGGTGCTGCCGTGCTCGCGGCTCAGGGCCTGATCTCGGAGGGGCCGTTGGTCGTCCTGTCGGGCGACCATCCGCTCGTCACTCCCGCCCAGATCGCCGGGCTCGTCGCGGAGCATCGCGGCGCGGGGGCCGGCGCCACGCTCCTCACCACCGACCAGCTCGACCCGGACGGCTACGGGCGCATCGTCCGCAACGAGGCGGGCGAGGTCGAGCGGATCGTCGAGACGAAGTACACCGAGGGGGTCCCGCCGGGCGAGCTCGCGATCCGGGAGGTCAACCTCGGCACGTACGTCTTCGACGCCCCGCAGGTCTTCGACGCCCTCGACGAGGTGCCGCTCGCCGACGGCGAGCGCTACCTCACCGACGTGCTGCCGGTTCTCAAGGGAGACGGGGCCGCCGTCGTGGCCCACGAGACCCGGGACGCCGCCATCGCGCTAGGCGTGAACGATCGCGTGGGTCTCATGGAGGCGGAGGCCCTCGCCCAGCTCCGCATCCTCCGAGACCACGCCCGCGCAGGTGTGACCTTCCTCCACCCGGGCACCGTCCGAGTGGAGGCCCTCGTGAGCATCGGACCCGACACGACCATCGCGCCCGGGGTCAGCCTCGTCGGAGAAACGAGCGTCGGCGAGGGCTGCGAGATCGGTCCCCACACCACCCTCGTGGACTGCCGCGTCGGCGATCGCGCCGCCCTGCTCCACGCCTACGCCGTGGGCGCCGAGGTCCTCGCCGACGCGACCGTCGGCCCCTTCGCCTACCTCCGCCCGGGCACGGTGGTTCGCGAGGGGGCGAAGGTGGGCACCTTCGTCGAGGTCAAGAACTCCGACATCGGCGAGGGCGCGAAGGTGCCCCACCTGTCCTACATCGGCGACGCCGAGGTCGGCGACCGGAGCAACATCGGCGCCAGCACCATCACCGCCAACTACGACGGGCGCAAGAAGCACCGCACGAAGCTCGGAAAGAGCGTGAAGACCGGCGTTCACACCTCGCTCGTGGCGCCGGTTGACGTCGGCGATCGGGCGTACACTGGTGCCGGCTCGGTGATCACGGGGGACGTCCCGGACGGGGCGCTCGGAATCGCCCGGGCGAAGCAGAAGAACGTGGAGGGTTACGCGGACCGGGTGGAGGAAGACTCTCAATGACTACGGCCCTCGATACGTCGACTGACTTGATGCCCAGCTCGAGCATCCCGGCGCGCTACGACAAGCGCCTGATGGTCACGGCCGGCCGCGCCAGCCGTGAGCTCGGCGGCAAGATCGCGGAGAAGCTCGGCGTCGACCTGACCGACGCGGGTCTCAAGACCTTCGCCGACGGCGAGGTCTACTGCCGCTACGAGGAGTCCATCCGCGGCGCCGACCTCTTCATCGTCCAGTCGATCTGCGGCTCGGAGCGCGAGGGGCTCACCGTCAACGACGCGCTCTGGGAGCTCCTCCTCATGGTGCACGCCGCCAAGCACGCCTCGGCGCACCGGATCGTCGCCGTCACCCCCTGGTACGGCTACTCGCGCCAGGACAAGAAGTCGGCCCCGCGCGAGCCGATCTCGGCGCGCCTGGTCGCGGAGGTGCTGGAGACCGCGGGCATCGACCGCATGGTCACGATGGACCTCCACGCCGGCCAGCTGCAGGGCTTCTTCTCGAAGCCCGTTGATCACATGACCGCCATGCCGATCCTCACCCAGTTCGTCCAGGACCGGCTCGGCGACCGCGACCTCGTGATCATCGCGCCCGACGCCGGCCGCGTGAAGCTCGTCCGGAAGTTCGCTCAGAAGGTCGGCGCGCCCTACGCGCTGATGGAGAAGGAGCGGCCGGCGCAGCAGGTGGCCGAGATCGGCTACGTGATCGGCGAGGTGAAGGACAAGACCGCCATCATCGTCGACGACATCATCGCCACCGGCGGCACGCTCAACGCCGCCGCCCAGACGGTGCTGGACGAGGGTGCCAACGAGGTCTTCGCCGTGGCCACGCACGGCCTCTTCTCGGGCCAGGCCTTCGAGATCCTGAGCGGCGGCCCGCTCGCCGGCATCGTGGTGACCGACACCATCCCGCTGCGCGAAGGCGCGCCCGGCATGATCACGCAGCTCACCTGCGCCGACGTCCTCGAGGACTCGATCCGGCGCATCTTCACCGACGACTCGGTCTCCGAGATCTTCGCCGGCGAGAACCAGCTGTTCTGAGGTCTAGGGGCGGGGCGCTCGGGTGAGCGACTTCCTCCTTGTGGTGGTGCCGGCCCTGCTCGCGCTCGCGGGTGGGCTGGCCGGCGTGCTGGTCAGCGAGCGTCACCAGCGGCGCAGGCACGACGAGGTCCGCCAGGACGCCGAACGCGAGAGGAAGCGCGGGGTGTACGGCGAGTACGGGTGGACGCTCGGCCGACTCGAGAAGTACGTGACCGGCTACGACCCGTCGCGGTCCGACTGGGAGGACTGGCTGGACCACTACTGGTACCACGCGGGCCTGGCGAGGCTAATTGGCACGCGAGAGGTGGTGGAGGCCGTGGATCACTTCGACGCGGAGCTCGAGAAGGTGAGCCAGCTGCTGTCTGATGCGGCGGCCTCGGGGGAGTGGCGAACCACGTTCCTCGCGCACGCCGGGGAGCTCCGGCAAGCGAGCCGGGCGGCGCAGGCGGCGATGAACGCCGACCTGGACCGGGCCCCGGATGGGGCGACTTCTACTCCGGCTTCGTCGTCATCACCCAGATGGCCACGAGGTAGGCCACGATCGTGATCGACACGAGCACCACCGTTGCGGTGCGGAGGCCGCCGGCGCGCTCGCGGCGCGCGGCGATTCCCGAGCATACGGTCGCCGCGACCAGGAACAGCAGGCTCCCCTCGGAGGTGGCGAAGCCGATGTCGATCCAAGCGGGGGCCTCGACGTTCTCTTCCAGCCAGCCCTCCTCGTCCGCGATCCATTGAGCGGTCAGGCGCATCGCGATCCACGCCGGAATTGCGCCGATGAGGAGGGAGCGATAGCCGAGCCGAATCCCGGCCCGCGAGTCGCCCGCGCCCGCGACGGAGACCACCGCGAGCACCACGGCGCCGAACAGCACCCCAGCGCTGAGCACGTGGAGGAACAGCGGGAAGTTCCACTCGTCCGGCCGGATCGCCGCGATCAGCGTCATGCCCCCGGCTTCCACACCATGAGGACGAGGAGTCCGACGACGGCGAGCGTGCGCAGCCAGTGCACCAGCGCCGCGCGGCCGTCGACCACGTCCGCCTGGGCGAGCCGCTCGCGAGCGCTCTGGCCCAGCCCGGTCGCGACAACCCACAGCACGATCGCTCCGATGATCCAGCCGTCCCAGATCTCGTACTCGTCCAGGTAGAGCGCGAGCCACACGCCGAGGACCAGCGTGCCGAGGCCGCCCACGTCCCAGCACCGGTCGGCCACGAACAGGGTGCGCCCACCCGTCACGGAGCCGAACGCCACCGCGCTGTAGGTCACCACCGTGACCATGAGCAGGAAGGCCGACAGCAGGTGGAAGAAGAGCAGCCAGTCGTACACGCGCGGCGGAAGCTACCGAAGGGGTCGGAGGGCTAGCGGGCCGAGAACCGCCGCACCCGCTTCTCGCCGCGCGACTCGAAGTAGCGCCACTCCTCCTTGCCGAGCTCGGTGCAGGGCGGGTCGGCGAACCACCACTCGCGCCCGATCCGGTACCAGTTGCGCGTCGCCTCGAGCTGGCCCAGCACGGCCAGCACGCCCGACTCCATCCGCCGGCCCATCAGCTCGTTCGCCGGCAGGTTCTCGCGCCGCATCAGGCGGTAGAAGTCGGAGCGCGGGTCCGAGACCGCGGCGATCGCGTCCATCACCCGGCGCGAGTCCACCGTCACCTCGCGGTCCTCCATGTACCACCCGCCCACGACCTTCACGTGCTCCATGAGCTGCTCGGCGTCGATCTTCTGCGGGTTGTTGAGGAAGCCGAGGTCGTGGAGCGCCACCCGCAGGCGCTCCGGGTCGTCGTCGAAGATCGCCTCGAGCGCGGTGATCTCCAGCTCGATCTGGTCCCGGTCGAGGTGCTTGGTCATACCGAAGTCGAGGAAGGCCACCCTCCCGTCCGGCATGAGGATGTAGTTGCCCGGGTGGGCGTCGGCGTTGAAGTGCTGCAGGTGGTAGATCGAGCCGAAGCAGAAGCGGAAGACGATCTCCCCGAAGCGGTCGCGCTCCTCCTGCGGCCGCGTCTTCACCTCCTCGAACCCGGCCCCGTCCACCCACTCGCTCACCAGCACGCGGGTGGTCGACAGCCGCGTCACCACCTCCGGTACGAAGACGAACGGATGGCCGCGGTAGCCGCGCGCGAACGAGCGCTGGTTCTGGGCCTCGAGCTCGTAGTCGAGCTCCTCCATCACGCGCTCCTTGAGCTCCTCGGCGGCCGCCTTGGCGTCGAGCCCGGGCGCCAGCGCCTTCGCCATCCGAAGGATCATCCCGGCGTTCTGCATGTCGGCCGCGATCGCGTCGGCCACGCCGGGGTACTGGATCTTCACCGCCACCCGCCGCCCGTCCGGCAGCACGGCCCGGTGCACCTGGCCGATCGACGCCGCCGCCGCGGCCTCGTGCTCGAAGTCCTCGAACAGCTCCTCGACCGGCTCCTCCCACTCCTCGTCCAGAACCCCCCGCACCTTGTCCCAGGGCATCGACGGCGCCTCCGTCCGCAGCGCGGCGAGCTGCTCCTGGTAGAGCTCGCGGTACTCAGGCGGCAGGAACTCCGTGTCGATGAACGAGGCCAGCTGGCCGATCTTCATGGCGGCGCCCTTCATCCGGCCGAGCGTCTCCACCATCCGCTGCGCCGCCTCCATGTGACGACGCTCGAGCGCGCCGGCCGCCTCCTCCTGCGAGCGGGCCAAGTTGGCCGCACGCGTGCCCGCGTAGCGGGCGCCCTGCGTCCCGACCACGGAGCCCACCTGCGCGGTCCGCCTGATGCGGCCGGTCGGGATCGAGCTGTCGTCCTTTGGCGCCACCGAGTCTGAGGATACGAGCCAGGCTCGCTACACTCGCCGGCCGGATGGCAGACGGCTCGAGACCCACACTTTCCGCCGAGGAGCGCTCCGAGCGCGGCACCCGCGCGACCAAGCGCCTGCGCCGCGCGGGCCTCGTGCCCGGCGTCGTGTACGGCGGCGGCGACGGCGACACCGTGTCGTTCAAGGTGGACGCGCGCGTCCTCCGCCAGGTGCTGGTCGACGGCTCCGCGCTGATCGACCTGGAGGTCGGCGGCACGACCCGGCCGGTCATCGTCAAGGACCAGCAGCTCCACCCGGTACGCGACGAGGTCATGCACATCGACCTGCTCGAGGTGCGCCTGGACGAGAAGATCCAGACCCAGGTCGGCGTGCAGATCGAGGGGGTCGAGGAAGCGCCCGGCATCAAGGAGGGCGGCGTGCTCGAGCACGTGACCCACCAGCTCAACATCGAGGCGCTGCCCACGGCCATCCCCGACGCGATCGTCGTGGACGTGAGCGGGATGGAGATCGCCGCGACCATGCACCTCTCCGAGCTCACGCCCCCCGAGGGCGTGGAGTTCCTCGACGACCCCGACGAGACGATCATCGCCACGGTGGTCGTGCCCACCGAGGTCGAGGAGCCCGAGGAGATCGAGGAGGAGACCGAGCTGGTCGGCGAGGAGGCCGAGGGCGAAGAGGCCGAGGCCGCCGAGGAGGGCGAGGAGCCCGCAGCCCCCGAAGGGGAAGCCGAAGGCGAGGAGTCCTGAGCCTCTTCCGCCGCGGCGGCGGGAGGGTCGATTGGCTGGTCGTCGGACTCGGGAATCCGGGCGACCGCTATGCGCGAACGCGGCACAACGTCGGCTTCGAGGTCGCCGCGCTCGCCGCCGAGCGGTGGGGCCTGCCGAAGGCGAAGAAGAAGTTCAACGGGCTGATCACCGAGGGCAGGGCGGGGCCCGGGGGCCCGCGCGTCGCCGTCCTCCTGCCGCAGACGTACATGAACGACTCGGGGAACTCGGTAGGCCCCGCTCGGGGCGCGTACGGCGTCGAGCCGGACCACGTGGTCGTGGTCCACGACGAGATCGACCTCCCGTTCGGGAGGATCGAGACGAGGCTCGGGGGCGGCCTCGCAGGTCACAACGGGCTGAAGGCGGTTAAGGCGGGGCTCGGCACGCCCGACTTCCGGCGCGTCCGCGTGGGCGTTGGCCGCCCCGACAGCACCGACCCCGACATCGTCTCCGCGCACGTCCTCGGCCGCTTCAGCGAGCCCCGCGACGAGGTTTTCGCGCTGGTCGAGGCCGGCACCGATGCGGTCGAAGAGCTCGTGAGTAAGCTGGACTGACAGGCCGCGCGGGTCGCCCGGGCGGCCGCTGCGCATGCTCAGAGCACTCCTGAAATATGCCCACGAGGACGCCGGCGTGGCGGCGCTGGCAGACGCCGCGCGCGCCGAGCCGCAGCGCGCCTTCGTGTCCGCCAGCCTGCGCCCCTACCTGCTGGCGAGCCTCCTGGACGCCGACCCGGAGCGCCCGGCGCTCGTCGTGGCCGGCGACGACCGCGCCGCGCGCGACCTCGCCGCGGACCTCAAGGCGTTCCTCAGCCCGCGCGCGGTCCGCTTCTACCCCGCCCGCGGCATGCGCTACGAGTCGCACCTGGCGCCGCCGCCCCACCTGGTCGGCCTCCGCATCGCAGCGCTCGACGCCCTGCTGGGCGAGGAGCCGGCCGTGGTCGTCGCCAGCGCGGCCGCACTCGCCGAGAAGGTGCCAGACCCGGACCTGCGCCCTCACGGCTTCGCCATCGAGAAGGGCGAGCTGCTCGACCTCGACGAGGTCTCGACCCGCCTGGTGGCCTGCGGTTACGAGCGCGTCGACCAGGTCGAGGAGCGCGGGCAGTTCGCCGTCCGCGGCGACATCCTCGACGTCTACCCCGCCACGGAGGAGCGGGCCGTTCGCTGCGAGCTGTTCGACATCGAGGTCGAGCGGCTCACCTGGTTCTCGACCTTCACGCAGCGCTCACTCGAGGAGGCGGAGCGGGTCGAGATCGCCCCGGCCGCGGAGCTGGGCCCCGAGCACCGCGAGCTCGCCGAGATCGCCGCCGCCAGCGAGGAGGGCGACCGCCCGGACGTGGCCGACGTGCTCCCGCTGGCGCGCTTCCGCGAGCTGCTCGACCTCGTGCCGGAGGCCGCCATCGTGGCGGTCGCCGCGGAGGAGGAGCTGGCCCCGGCGCTGCGCGACCTCTGGCAGGACGTGACGACGAGCTTCCACGACCAGGACGCCCACGACCTCTACGTGCACCCCGACCGGCTGAGCGAGGCCCTCGCCACCCGGGCCGCCCTGAGCCTGTCGAGCATCTCGCAGGACCAGCCGCACGAGTTCCGCGCCCAGAGCGCGGACACCGCGGCACGCTCGCTGCGCGAGGCCGAGCCCGAGCTCGAGAAGCTCGTCCGCTCCGGCTACCGCACCGTGGTGGCCTGGTCGCGTCGCGGCGAGGCCGAGAGGGCCCGGCTGAACCTCGATCGCGTGCGGGCGGCGTTCCTCGACGGGCACCCCGCTCCGGCCGAGCCCGGCGTGCTGTTCGCCCACGCCGGCCTGCGCGAGGGCTTCCTCGCCCCGCAGCTCAAGCTGGCGGTGATGCCGGAGCACCGGCTGCTGCGCCGCCGCCGGGGCGCCCGCCCCGAGGGCCCCCGCACGGGCACGCTCGCCTCCTTCACCGACCTCCGGGCAGGCTCGCCGGTGGTGCACGAGGACCACGGCATCGCCCGCTTCGCCGGCTTCGAGACGAAGACCGTCGGCGGCATCACGCGCGACTACCTCGAGCTCGAGTTCCGCGACGGCGACAGGGTGTTCGTGCCGAGCGACCAGCTCCACAAGATCAGCCGCTACGTGGGCGCCGACGCGGGCGACCCGCCGCTCTCGAAGCTCGGCGGCAAGCAGTGGGAGCAGCAGAAGCTCCGCGCCCGGCGCGCCGCGGAGGCGCTGGCGGGCGAGCTGATCACCCTCTACGCCGAGCGCAAGCGCCGCGCCGGCCACGCCTTCCCGCACGACGGCGAGTGGCAGATGGAGTTCGAGCAGCGCTTCCCGTACCGCGAGACCCCCGACCAGCTCGAGGCAATCGAGGCCGTGCGCGCCGACATGGAGGAGGCGCGCCCGATGGACCGCCTGATCTGCGGCGACGTGGGCTACGGCAAGACCGAGGTGGCCCTGCGCGCCGCCTTCAAGGCGGCCGAGGACGGCAAGCAGGTGATGTTCCTGGTCCCCACCACGGTCCTCGCCCAGCAGCACCTGGGCACCTTCACCGAGCGCCTGCGCGACTACCCGTTCCGCATCGAGATGGTGTCCCGCTTCCGCTCGCCAAAGGACGCCCGCGAGGCCGTGGAGGCCTTCGGCAGGGGCGAGGTGGACGTCCTGATCGGAACCCATCGGCTGCTCTCGCGCGACGTGCGGCCGAAGGACCTCGGCCTCCTGATCGTGGACGAGGAGCAGCGCTTCGGCGTGAAGCAGAAGGAGCTCCTGCGCCAGCTGAAGCTGCGCGTGGACGTGCTGAGCCTGTCGGCCACGCCGATCCCCCGCACGCTCCAGATGTCGCTCGCGGGTCTGCGCGACATCTCGGTGATCGAGACGCCGCCGGAGGGCCGCCGCCCGGTCCGGACCTACGTGGGCGAGTACGACGAGGAGCTCGTCTCGCAGGCGATCAAGCGCGAGCTGGCGCGCGAGGGCCAGGCCTTCTTCCTCCACAACCGCGTCGAGACGATCGACGAGACCGCGGAGCGCATCCGCGCGCTCGTGCCCGACGCACGCGTGCTGGTCGCGCACGGCCAGATGGCCGAGGGGCAGCTCGAGACGACCATGCTCGAGTTCCTGCGCGGGGACGGGGACGTGCTGGTCTGCACGAGCATCGTGGAGTCGGGCCTCGACATCCCCACCGCGAACACGCTGATCGTGGAGCGCGCCGACATCTTCGGCCTGGCGCAGCTCTACCAGATCCGCGGCCGCGTGGGCCGCTCGAGCGAGCGCGCCTACGCCTACCTGCTCTACCCGAGCGCGGCGGCCCTGTCCGAGGAGGCGAGCCGGCGGCTGGCCACCCTGTCCGACTACACCGAGCTGGGCTCGGGCTTCAAGATCGCCATGCGCGACCTCGAGATCCGGGGCGCAGGCAACCTGCTCGGTCAGGAGCAGTCGGGACACGTGGCGGCGGTCGGCTTCGAGCTCTACGTGGGCATGCTCGACGAGGCCGTGCGGCTCCTGGCCGGCGACTCCGCCGAGGAGACGGCCGAGCCCGTGCGCCTCGACCTGCCCGTCGACGCCTACGTGCCGGGCGACTACGTGCCCTACGAGGCGGCCAAGATCGACGTCCACCGCCGCGTGGCGGGCGCGCGGGAGGTCGCCCAGCTGATCGTCCTGCGCGAGGAGCTGGAGGACCGCTTCGGGCCGGTGCCCGAGCCGCTCGACAACCTGATCCGCCTCCAGGACGCGCGCATCAAGCTGGGCCGCGCGGGCGCCCGCTCGGTGGACTTCCGCCAGGGGAGGATGTCGGTGACCCCGATCGAGCTCGACTCGCGCGGCTCGAAGGCGCTCCGCGAGCGCGTCCCGGAGGCGATCTACGAGTCGGGGCGCTCGACCGTGCGGGTGCGCCTGCCGGACGAGGCCGGCGAGCGCTTCCGCGCGGTCGTGCAGGCCGCGGAGGCGATCCTCGAGGTGGCCACGGAGCCCCAGCCGGACTGAGCGGGACGCGAAAACGCGTCCGCTACCCTTCGCGACCCTTCGGCCCGACTCACGGGTCGCCGCCCTTCCTTAGGACAGCTTTACGTTCCCGTATTAGGTATGGCTTCGATGACACACGCCTCGTTCAAGTCCCTCCTGTCCGTCCTGGTCCTCGGCCTCGGCGGCGCGGTCGTCGCCGGCTGTGGGAGTAGCGACGATCTGCCCTCCGGCTCGGTCGCCAAGGTCGGCGACGAGACCATCAGTCAGGAGGACTTCGACAAGTGGCTGCGAACCGCGGTGAGCGGTCAGGCCCAGGGCGGCGCGGCCGTCGTGCCCGATCCCCCCGAGTTCACGAAGTGCATCGCGGCCAAGAAGGAGGTCCCCCTCCCCAAGGGCCAGGAGAAGCCGTCCGACGCCACGCTCAAGAGGCAGTGCAAGCAGGAGTACGACACGCTCAAGCGTGAGGTCATGCTCTTCCTGATCCAGGCCGAGTGGGTCGAGCAGGAGGCCGAGGAGCAGGGCGTCAAGCTCAGCGACGCCGAGGTGAGGAAGTCCTTCGAGGACCAGAAGAAGCAGGCCTTCCCGACGGACAAGGCCTACCAGGAGTTCATCAAGAGCTCGGGCATGACCGAGGAGGACATCCTCTTCCGCGTCAAGCTCAACGAGCTCCAGCAGAAGCTGACGCAGAAGGTGACCGAGGACGCGGCCAAGGTCACCGACGCGGACATCGAGGAGTACTACGAGAAGAACAAGCGGCGCTTCGCCCAGCCCGAGCGGCGCGACCTGCGCGTGGTCCTAACGAAGTCCGAGGGCAAGGCCGAGCAGGCCCGCAACGCCCTCGAGGACGGGGACTCCTGGAAGAAGGTCGTGAACGAGTATTCGATCGACGAGGCCTCGAAGGCCCAGGCCGGGCTGCTCCCCGCGGTGGCCAAGGGCCAGCAGGACAAGGCCCTCGACGACGCCGTGTTCGACGCCAAGAGGGGCGAGCTCGAGGGGCCCGTGAAGACCCAGTTCGGCTGGTACGTCTTCGAGGTCGACAAGATCACGCCGGCCTCCCAGCAATCGCTCGAGCAGTCCAAGGACACGATCCGCAACCTGCTTCGTTCCGAGCGCCAGCAGAAGGCCCTCGACGAGTTCATCAAGTCCTTCCGCGAGGACTACCGCGAGGAGACCGAGTGCGCCGACGACTACCGGATCGAGGAGTGCTCGAACGCTCCGAAGGAGAGCGATACCGGCCCGGCGTCCGGCGGTAACCCCAGCGGCCCGGTGCCGGCCCAGCCGTCCCCCGAGCAGCCTTCACCCGAGCGTTAGTGGCGGACGATCTCCCGGCCGCGCTCGAGCGGCTGGACGAGGTCACCCGGCTGCTTCGCAGGGAATGCCCCTGGGACCGCGAGCAGGACGAGCGCTCGATCGTCCCGCACACGGTCGAGGAGGCCTACGAGCTCGCCGACGCGGCGCACTCGGGCGACGACGCGAAGCTGCTCGACGAGCTGGGCGACGTGCTCTTCCAGGTGTACTTCCTGGCGCTGCTCCTCGAGGAGCGAGGCCGGGGTAGCCTGGCCGAAGTGGCCGACCACTGCCGCGAGAAGCTGATCCGACGCCACCCGCACGTGTTCGGCGACCGCGCCGCGGAGACAGCCGGCGACGTCGTGCGCAACTGGGACCAGATCAAGCGCGACGAGGAGGGCAGCGGCGAGGTATTCGGGCCGATCCCGGAGACGCTTCCCTCCACGCTGTACGCCAAGAAGGTGCTGCGGCGCGCGCGCAACGCCGGTCACGAGTGGGAGCCGGCCGGCGACGACGCCGGCGACCGGCTGCTCGCGGCGGTTCGCGACGCCGTGGCGGCCGGTGCCGACCCGGAGCTGGCGCTTCGCCAGGCGGCTGACAGGTTCAGGCGGGAGGTCGAGGCGTCGTGAGCGAGATCGAGACGGTCCACGGGCGGCAGATCCTCGACAGCCGCGGCAATCCCACCGTGGAGGTCGACGTGATGCTGAGATCGGGCGCATCGGGCCGCGCCGCCGTGCCCTCCGGCGCCTCGACCGGCGAGTTCGAGGCCGTGGAGCTCCGCGACGGGGGCGAGGCGTGGGCCGGCAAGGGCGTCTCGCGCGCGGTCGCGCACGTGAACGGCGAGCTGGCGGACGCCGTGCGCGGCATGGACCCGGCGGACCAGGCGGCGCTCGACCGGAGGATGATCGAGCTCGACGGCAGCTCCAACAAGGGCCGGCTGGGCGCCAACGCGATCCTGGGCGTCTCGCTGGCGGCGGCCAAGGCGGCCGCGGCGGAGGTGGGGCTGCCGCTCTGGCGCTACCTCGGCGGCGAGTCCGCTCACCTGCTTCCGACGCCGATGATGAACGTGCTGAACGGCGGCGCGCACGCCGACAACAAGGTGGACTTCCAGGAGTTCATGGTGGTGCCCGTGGGCGCCGCGACCTTCGGCGAGGCGGTGCGCACCTGCGCCGAGGTGTTCCACGCGCTGAAGCGGACCCTGCACGACCGCGGCCTGTCGACCGCCGTCGGCGACGAGGGCGGCTTCGCGCCCGACCTCGACTCGAACGAGGCCGCCCTCGAGGCCCTGATCGCCGGGATCGAGGCGGCCGGCTACCGGCCCGGGGACGACGTGGCTGTCGCGCTCGACCCGGCCACGAGCGAGATCCACCGCGACGGGCAGTACGTGCTCGAGCACGAGGAGCGCAGCCTGAGCTCCGCCGAGCTGTCCGAGTACTGGGCCGACATCTCCTCGCGCTACCCGGTCGTGTCGATCGAGGACGGGCTCGACGAGGAGGACTGGGACGGGTGGAAGCTGCTCACCGAGCGGCTCGGCGACCGCGTCCAGCTCGTGGGCGACGACCTGTTCGTCACCAACACCGAGCGGCTACGTCGCGGCATCGACTCCGGGGTGGGGAACTCGATCCTGGTCAAGGTCAACCAGATCGGGACCCTCACCGAGGCGCTCGAAGCGGTGCGCATGGCCCAGGAGGCCGGCTACACGGCGGTGATGTCGCACCGCTCCGGGGAGACCGAGGACACCACAATCGCCGACCTGGCGGTGGCTACGGGCTGCGGCCAGATCAAGACCGGCGCGCCCTCGCGCTCCGACCGCGTCGCGAAGTACAACCAGCTGCTGCGGATCGAGGAGGCCCTGGGCGCCGACGCGACCTACCGCGGCAGGCCCTTTATGACGTAGGCCCGCTCGCCCTGGCGCACCATGCCCAGGCGGCGCGCCTCGCGCTCGAGGGCGCCCGGGTCGCGCAGGGCACGGACCCGCTTCTTCAGCTGGCGGTTCTCCTTGCCGAGCTGTTCGAGCTCCTCGCGGTGCGCCGCCGCCGTTCGCGACTGCTGCCACCAGTGCTTCGCCGGCGACAGGTAGAGCAGCAGGATCACGATCAGGGTGCCGAGCAGGGCCAGGCGGCCGAGCCTGTCCCAGCGGATGCTCGTGCGGCGGCGAGCTTGCATCCGGGCCTCCTTCGCTGCCCCGGCTTTCTCTCCTCTACATTCGGGCCCCATGCCGTACTCGCTGGACAACGCGCTGTACCAGTGGCGGGAGGCCGAGCGCCGCCTGGCGGACACGCCTGAGCCCGCGAAGGCCGACCTGGAGCGCGTGGTCGAGGCGCTGGTGGACGAGCTGCGAAAGCGGCTCGGCTCCAGCTTCGTGCTCGACGAGCTGGCCGACCTCTACGGCGAGGGCACGGACTGGGCCACCGAGCTGGCCGACCGGCGCGGGGCCGGCACGGACGCCGCGCTCGTGGCCGACGCCGCCTTCGCCCGCTACGCGCGCGAGGCGTCCAACTACGCGGGCGGGCGCGCCCGCGAGCGCCACGAGCGCCCCTGAGGCCGTTTCTCAGTCGCTGCTGCTGTCGTCGGGCTCTTCGCCCGTGCGCGTGATGACGATCCGCTCGGGCTCGACCGTCACCGTCACCGGGCGGTGCCCGGCCCAGTGCTCGGCGTAGACGGGGTCGTCCTGGACGGCCGGATCCAGCCAGAGGCCGTAGCCCTCCTCGCCATGGTCGAAGGTGCCCTCGAGCTCCCGCGGCTTGGTGCGGCGGCGGCCACGGCCGCCACGGCGTCCGCGGCGGCGGCGCCTGGGCTTGTCCTCGTCCCCGTCCTCGTCCTCGTCCTCTTCGTCCTCGTCCTCTTCCTCTTCCTCCTCGACCTGCTCCGCCTCGAGCGCCGCGGCCACTCGAGCGTCGTCCTCCGCCCGCAGGTCGAGGTCGTCGGCGGCCTGGCCGGCGAAGCCCTCGTCGCCGTCCGCGCCTGCGTCGTCCGGAACGAGCTCGTGCTCGCGCTTGAATGCGCGGATGTCGCCCACCGAAACCTCGAGCTGGTGGGCGATCCACGCGTCGGTCCGGCCCTGCCGGACCCAGGTCCGGATCTGGTTCAGCTGGGGTTTCAGCGATCTGCGTGCCAAGCGGCGGCGGACACTAGCAACGAGGGATCACGGTTGCGCCCGCAGCCCCGGCTTGCTTTAGTGGGGGCCGATCGCTATCCCAGGCAGGGGGGCGCCTGAAGTGCTGGTCCTTACGAGAAAGGGCAATCAGAGCATCATGATCGGCGACGACATCGAGGTTTCGGTGCTCGCAATCATGGGCGAGAAGGTGAGAATCGGGATCGAGGCGCCTCGCGCCGTGCCCGTTTTCCGCAAGGAGGTCTACGTCGAGATCCAGGAGGATCGCGACGGGGCGGAGCAGCGGGGCGCCGCTTAGCCGGCGATCATCGCGAGCGTCTCGAACATCACGATCGTCACGACCACCGCGGTCACGACGATCGACAGCGCCAGGAAGGTGAAGCGAAGCTTGCCCTCCTTGCGCCTGCGCTCGACCCTGCGGCTGCGGGCACGGTGAACGGCCTGCTTGCGCAGGCGCTCACGGCGCTCGATGGACTCGGCGGCCTCCTCGCGAAAGGCCTCCTCGAACTGGGCCAGGGATTGACGCATCCGCATTGCGTCGGGAAGGCTACCAGCGTTATATGGCCGCCGAGTGCGGCGGAAAGTGGCCCCGGGGGTCGGCACGCTCATGCGGCGGCGGCCTCCTTCGCCGCCTCGTTGTAGACGCGCACGAAGCGCAGATAGTTGGAGGCGACCTGCTCGGCGGCGGCCTCGCGCTCGATGTCGCCCTCGAGGAAGCCCTTGAGTGCGTCCCACCAGATCGTGCGGCCGATCGCGAAGCCGGCGTAGCCCTCAACGGGCGCGCCCTGGCGCAGCCAGTGCTCGACCTTATCGTCGTTGGCACCGCGCCCGAGCACCACGCAGATCACGCCGTCGCGCCCGTCGCGACGGCAGGTCTCGGCGATCTTCTCGCAGTCCTCCTGCGTGTCGATCCCCTCGATCTTCCAGATGTCCGCCTCGACGCCGGCGTCCTGAAGCTCCATGATCGCGCGCCGCATCAGCTCCGGGCGGAGCTCGGCGTCGAAGCGGTCGGAGTCGCCGTCCACCTGCTCGAGCTGCTCGTCCTCGGCCGGTACGAGCAGCTCGAAGAGGAACTTGCGGTCGTTGTCGTGGAGCCAGTCCGCGAGCCGCTTCAGGCGCTCGGCCTGGCGCTCGTTCATCTCGGCGTCGCCGTCGGGGTTGTAGCGCACGAGGACCTTGGAGAAATCGGGATCGAACTGCTCGATGTGGGCGCCGAAGTCGTCGCCGTACTCGAAGTCGAACTCGTTCTGGCCCGACTTCTCGACGGGCATCGCCAGCAGGAGCCCGCGCTCCTTGGCCTCGGGCGGGATGTCCTTCGGAGCGCCGAACTGCTCGTCCACCAGCACCCCTGTCACGCCGGGCTCGGCGCCCTCGTCGACGGCCTTCAGCATCCCCTCGAAGATCAGGTGCTTGGCGTCGGAGATCGTGGCCGTCTCCTCCTCGGAGGGGTCGCCCTCGATGCCGAACATCTTCTTCTGGAACGACCCGCGGTGGTCGAACGCGAGGATGTAGAGCTTGCCGTCGTAGCCGAGTGTCATCCGTCCTCCAGGTCTCGTTGACCTGGGTTATACCCGCTGAGGGTCTGGATACGATGCCCGCGTGGAGCACCGTTTCACGGGCCCCTCGTACACCCTTGGGATCGAGGAAGAGCTCATGATCGTCGATCAGGAGACGCTCGATCTCACGAGCTCTATCGAGGGGCTGCTCGAGGCGCTCGGCGACATAGACAAGGACGGCGAGGTCAAGCCCGAGCTCATGGAGTCGGTGTGCGAGATCGCCACCGAGCCGTGCGCGAATACGCGCGAGGCGGGCTTCCAGTTGCGCGCCCTGCGGCGGCTCGTGCAGCAGGTGGCGAGCGAGCGCGGCGCCGCGATCGGGTCGGCCGGCACCCATCCGTTCGCGATGTGGGAGGACCAGCGCATCGTGTCGCGGCCCCGCTACCGCGACCTGATCGCCGGCCTCCAGTTCGTGGCGCGCCAGGAGATCATCTTCGGCATCCACGTGCACGTCGGGCTCGACGACCCCGACAAGGCGGTCCACGTGGCCAACGGGATGCGCGTGCACGTGCCGATCCTGCTCGCGCTGTCGGCCAACTCGCCTTTCTGGCGGGGCCAGGCCACCGGCCTCCAGTCCAGCCGGACGCCGATCTTCCGGGCCTTCCCGCGCGTTGGCATCCCGCCTCGCTACGAGGACTACGACGACTGGTCGCGCCGGATCGAGTTCATGACGACGGCCAAGGTGATCCGCGACTACACCTACCTCTGGTACGACGTGCGCCCGCACCCGAACTTCGGCACCATCGAGGTCAGGGCGATGGACTCCCAGACCCGCGTGGAGCACACGCTCGCGATCGCCGCCCTCATCCAGGCGATGGTCAAGGAGCTGGCCGAGCACTACGACGAGGGCAAGTCGCTGTCGCGCTACCCGTACGAGATGCTCGACGAGAACAAGTGGCTGGCGGCTCGCCATGGCCTGGAGGGCGAGCTGGTCGACCTGCCGCGCACCGACCGTGTTACGGCTGCCGAGCTGACCCGCCGTCTGATGACGCGCCTGCGCCCGCACGCCGAAGAGCTCGGCTCGGCCGACGAGTTCGACTGGCTCGAGGACATCCTCGAGAACGGCACGGGGTCGGCGCGGCAGGCGATCGTGTTCGAGGCCAACCACGACCTCCAGGAGGTCGTGCGCGAGATCGTCCAGGCGAGCGTGCCCGAGGCCGCCGAGGCCGCGGGCGAGTAGCGCAGGCGCAGACCCGACTTTCGCGGCCGGGTACCCTGAGAGGCGTGTCCCAGCCGGACCTGTTCGTCGTCTGCCGCAACTGCGGGTCGGAGGTAAGTCCGTACGTAACCGAGTGCCCCTACTGCGGCCAGCGTGTGCGCAAGCGCGCCCCCAAGCTGGACCGCTCCGGCGGGGAGCCGCAGGCAAAGCGCAGGGTGAGGCGGCGGCCGACGCTGCCCCGGCTGCGTGCCGAGGAGATCGCGGGCGTCGCCCCCGACACGAGGCCCTACGCGACCTTTGCCCTGATCCTCGCCTGCGTCCTCTCGGCGCTCTTCTTCCAGGCGGACCCGAGCGTCGACTATGGCTACCTTGTCGTGCCGGAGGCGGAGGAGGTGTGGCGCTTCTTCGTGGCGCCGTTCCTGTTCGCCGACCAGATCGGCTACGCGTTCGTGGCGCTCGTGGCGGTGGGGATCTTCGGCACCCTGCTCGAGCGGCGCTTCGGGCCGGTGCCGGTGATCGCCGTGTTCGTCCTCTCGGGCGCCGCGGGCATGGCCCTCGTTGCCTTCGCGGAGACGCCGCCGCTGTTCGACGACACCGAGTTCTTCAGCGCCCACGGCGCGAACGGCGCCGCGCTGGGCCTGCTCTGCGCCTGGCTGGTCGACGACCGCATGGCCGCCCGGCGCGGGGAGGACCGCGAGAACGACCTGCTGGGCGTGTACGTGGTGGCGATCGTGCTGGTCCTGCTGTCGCTCGCCGAGGAGCAGGCCAACATCGGCGCCGCCGTCGGCGGGGGGCTGGCGGGGGCCCTGCTGGGCCTGATGCTGCCGCTCTTCACCCGCAAGTCGACCTACTGATGTTCACCGACGAGCAGGTGGAGGCGGCCGTGAGGGCGCTCTCCGATCCGGAGCGCTTCGCGGGCGCCGAACGCGCCCTGTCCGTCATGGCGCCGCAGCTCCAGCGGGTGCTCGCCCACGCACTCGAGCAGGGGGGCTGGTTCGGCGACGCCCACCGCTCCCAGGTACGCTCCGCCGTCGCCGAGCCCGACGAGGCCCTGCGTGCGCAGCGCATCGAGACCCTGCTGGCGGAGGAGACGCGCATGGGGATGCTCGTCGGGGTGGCTGTCGGGTGGGAGCTCGCCCGTGAACTGGCAGAACCCGAACCAGGAGACGACTGACCAATGGACATCCGCTTTCTCGGCCACTCGTGCTTCGAGCTGATCGACGGTGACACGCGCGTCCTCATCGACCCGTTCCTGACCGGCAACCCGAAGGCCGCCGCGAGTCCCGACGAGCTGGAGCCGACCCACCTCTTCCTGACCCACGGCCACCCGGACCACTACGGGGACACCGAGGACATCGCCAAGCGGGCCAAGCCCCAGGTGGTAGCCATCGCGGAGATCGCCGGCGAGCTGGAGGAAGCGGGCGTCGAGAACGTGTACGACCCGAACCTGGGCGGGACCGTGAAGTTCGACTGGGGCTGGGTGAAGCTGGTGCCGGCGTGGCACACCTCCACCACCCCGAAGGGCCAGGTCAACGTCCCCGCCGGCCTGCTGATCGGCATCGGCGGCAAGACCGTCTACCACCTCGGCGACACCGCCCTGTTCTCGGACCTCAAGCTGATCGCGGGACGCGGAGACCCGATCGACGTGGCGCTGGTGTGCATCGGCGGCCACTACACGATGGACCGTCTCGACGCCGCGGTGGCGTGCGAGTTCATCGGCGCCGGGACCGTGATCCCGTGCCACTACGACACCTTCCCGCCGATCGAGACCGACGCGCAGGCGTTCAAGTCCGACGTGGAGTCCCAGACCTCGTCGGAGGTGGCGATCCTCCAGCCGGGCGAGACCTTCAGCGCGTGACGCTGCGCTCGGCGCTCGTCGCCCTCGCGCTGGTGCTGGTGGCCGCGGGCTGCGGCGGGGACGACGAGGAGCAGGCGGGCACGACCGAGACGGGGCCGCCGCCGACGGCGGAGCCGGCGCCGACCGCGACCGAGGAGACCGAGGAGACCGAGACCGAGGAGACCGAGACCGAGGTCGAGGAGGAGCCGGAACCGACGGAAACCTCGGAGCCGCCGGCTTCGCCTGAGGACCAGCCGGGCGGAGCCGGCGACGAGGAGCCGGCCCGCTCCCTGGCCCTGTTCAGCGGGGAGGACGGGCGGATCACGCCGCGCACGATCCGCGTGCCCGCGTTCATCTCGATCCGCGTGGAGCTGAGCTCGGAGGACGGGGAGGAGTACGGGCTGACCTTCGAGGGCGAGACGATCAGGGTGAGCGGCGGCCTCGCCTCGGTGTCGACGACGATCGACGGCCTGCGACCCGGGGAGTCAGTGGTGGGCACCCCGACCGGCCCCGGAAACCGCGTCCGGATCGAGGCCACCGCCGAGCCCGGTCCCTAGGCCCGCTGCGCCCTTCACAGCGACTGGCTGGCCAGCCAGCCCGTTGGTACGCTGCGCCGATGAGCGAGACCGTCAGCCAGCGCACGGAGCGCGACGACTTCCAGGCCACCAGCGACCCGGCCGTCATGGAGTCGGCCGATCGCGGCGAGGTCAATCTCCTCACCTACGAGCAGCTCTACGGCCTGTGGGAGCGCCAGCAGTGGGCGACGCAGGACATCGACTTCACGCAGGACCGCATCGACTGGCATGAGCGCATCCCGGAGGAGGAGCGCTTCCAGCGCATGTACGGCCTCTCCTCCTTCTTCATCGGCGAGCAGAAGGTCGCCGAGGAGCTCGGGCCGATGATGCGTGCGGCGCCCACCGAGGACATGCGCATCTTCCTCTGCACGCAGATCGCCGACGAGGCGCGCCACGTCCGCTTCTTCAATCGCTTCTATGACGAGGTCGGCATCCTCCAGGCCGACTCGCTCCAGGGCCGGCTCGCCGAGACGAGCGAGCACGTGAACCCGGAGTTCAACCAGCTCTTCGACGAGATGCTGAAGAGCCGCGTCGACGGCCTCGCGCGGCGCCCCGAGGACCTCGAGCTGCTGGTCGAGGCGATCACGCTCTACCACATGGTGATCGAGGGCATGCTGGCCCTGACCGGCCAGCACTTCATCCTCCAGTACAACGAGGAGGTCGGCACGCTCCCGGGCTTCTGCGAGGGCTTCAACAACATCGCCCGGGACGAGCACCGCCACGTGGCCTTCGGCGCGCGCTTCCTGCGCGAGATGGCCCAGGCCGACACGAGGTACGGCGACGCCATCACCCGCACCATGACCGAGGTGGCGCCGATCGCCGACGCCGTGCTGCAGCCGAAGTGGTACGTCGAGGGCGAGACGGAGGTCCTCGGGGCCTCCATGGAGGAGACGCGCGCCTTCGCGATGAAGTGCCTGGAGCGGCGCCTGAAGGTGATCGGTCTGGCGCCGGTCGCCTAGTCGTCCACCTGCGTTACCGGGTCCACTCCACGGGATCGCCGTGATAGCCGGCCCTGGCCAGTAGCCGCTCCTCGCCGCCAAGCGTCAGGCGAAGCTCCGTCATGTCGTCGGCCGGCTCCATGCGGAGCCATGCGACGGTGCCGGAAGCCTCGGCGACGGTGCGCTCGAAGCGCTCCCGCTCGGCGTCGGGCAGGTACTGCATGACGATCGAGTGGAACACCACGGCCGCGACATCGTGCGCCGGCTCCGCGAGCCGCGCCTCGATCCAGTCGGCCGCGCCGGCGCGCTCCACGGGCGCTTCCAATTCGGCCGCCACGGCGAGCGCCGCCCGAAGTCGCTCCACGCGCTCGATCTGGTCGGCCCATACATACGACAGCAGGGTGAGGCGTCCCTCGTCGGTGCGCGGGTCGACCGGCCGGGCGTCGCAACCGGCCCGCGAGGCGACCTCGAGCGGGGCACCCAAGGGTGGCGTTCCGCCGGTGAGGCGCGCGCGAATCGTCACGGGCGAGTCGTCGGGGCCCCACTCCTCGTCGCCCAGCTCGTAGCGGTAGCGGTCGAAGCGCAGGTTGAGCCCGGCGCTCGCGCCGACCTCGAGCAGTCGCAGCGGCAGCTGGGTGGCGCGGGCGATCTCGAGGAAGCCGCCGAGCAGCGCGGCGCACCGGTTCGGCTCGTTCGTCTGGACCGGGTTCTCCACGAGGGGGCTCAGCTCGTCCCGGTGGTCGTGGAGCGTTTCGAGGAAGTGGGGCCAGGGGTGGTCTGGGCGGCCGCCGACGGACGGATAGTGCGCGGCGAGCCGCGGAGCGTCGCCGCGGAGGACCAGCCGGTGCACGGCGCCCAGCAGGCGGAGGGCGAGCGCCGACGGAGGCGGGTCGTCCTCGTGGCCCAGGAGGACGCCGTAGACGACGTCGCCGCTGACGACCTCCTCCGCGGCGCGGCGGAGCAGGTCGGCGTACAACGGCGAGCCGAGCCGCTCGCAGGCGTCCGCCTGCCAGCGGAGGCGGCGGGCGAGCGTGGGGCGGGCCTCACGCTCCGAGCCGCTCAGAACATCCGCCCGCCGAGGGGCACGTCCGACGTGGGGCGCAACAGGACCACCCGTCCCTCCTCGTCAGGCACGCCGAGCACCAGCACCTCGGACCTGACGGGCCCGATCTGTCGCGGCGGGAAGTTCACGACCGCCACCACCAGGCTTCCCTCGAGCTCCTCGCGCGAGTAGTTCGTGATCTGGGCCGAGGAGCGCTTCTCGCCGAGCTCGGGCCCGAAGTCGAGCCAGAGCTTCCAGGCCGGCTTGCGGGCCTCGGGAAACCCCTCGACCCGGGTGATCCGCCCGACGCGGATGTCGACCTTGAGGAAATCATCGAAGTCGATCACGGCGGCCAGCCTATCCCGGCCGAAGCGACCGCCTCCCCCCAGGGGGGAGGGTCAGACCCTCCCCCCAGGGGTGAGGGGTCAGACCCCTTGAGTCGACCACACTCAAGGGGTCTGACCCCTTGAGTGGCGGGCGCTTAGCCGCCCGGCGGCGGGGGCGGCGGGGGCGCGCCCGAGCCGGTGCCGGCTCCGGGCTCGCCCGCGGGCGGGGCCGGCGGCGGCTGGTCGGGCGTGGCGGTGCCCTCTCCGGGCGGCGTGGTCGGCTCCGTGGGCTCGCCGGCGGGCGGGCCGGTGGTGGGCTCCTCCTCCTCGCGCGGCGGGAGGATCACGGTCGAGCCCTCCTCCTGCACCGGTGCCGGCTCGACCGGGGCCGGCTCCTCGACGGGCAGCGGCTCGGCGGGCGGCGGCGCCGGGACCACCGGCGCGGGCGGCTCTGCCTTCGGCTTCGCGACCTTCGTTGCCTTCGCCGGCTTGGGCGCCGGCTGCTTCACCGGCGCCGGGGGCGCCGTGACCGGTGCGGACGGGGTGACCGCGACGAGCGGCGCCGGCGGCGGGTCCGGGGCGGCGGTTGGCTGCGTGGCGTGCTTCACCTCGACCGCACCGGCGGTGACCAGCGCGGCGGCCGCCATCCCGGCGGCGGCCTTCGAGGCCACAGTCGAGATGCCGGCCGACACCGCACCGCCGGCGGTGATCCCGCCGGCGGCGGCCGCGGTGGCGCCGGCCACACCCGCGCCCGCGGCGGCGCCCGCCCCGGCGCCGCCCGAGCTCGCGGCGGCGCCCGCGCCGGCACCGGCGCTCAGCTTCGCCACCCACAGCTTCTTCATGAACAGCAGCGGGCCGATCGGGTAGATCGCCGCCAGCGCCTTCGATGTCTTCCGCAGCTCGCCCTTGAAGGTGCGGCAGCGATCGCAGCCCTTCAGGTGGCGCCGGACCGGCGCCGTGCTGCGCGTGATGCCCTCGGCCACCTGGCCGAGCTCGAGCCTCACCTCGGCGCAGGTGAGCAGCCGCGCCTCGGCCGCCTCGGCGAGCGCCACCCGCGCGCGCACGAGGAGCGACTTGACGCTCGGCACCGTCGTGTCCATCGCCTCGGCGATCTGGTCGTAGGAGAGCGCGTCGATCTCCCGCAGCAGCAGCGCCGTGCGCTGCGTCTCCGGAAGCTCCTGCACGTCGGCCACGATGTGGCGGAACTCCTCGCGCTTGTGGACGGTGTCCGCCGTCGTGATGCCGCCGTCGCGCTCGAACACGTCCATCGAGTCCTGCCCGGCCGGCTGGGGGCGGCGCAGGTGGTTCAGACAGCGGTTGCGGGCGATCCGGTAGAGCCAGGGGCGCGCGTTGATCGGCCGGTCGTCGGCGCAGATGGCGTTGAACGACGCCGCGAAGACCTCCTGCAGCACGTCCTCGGCGTCCTCCTGCGAGCCGAGCATGTGGCGGCAGAAGGCGAGCAGCCGCGGCTGGTAGCGCTGCACCAGGGCCTCGAACGCCCCGTGGTGCCCACGACGGATCAGAGCGACGAGTCGCTCGTCGCTCTGGAGCCGAAGCAGCGGTGACCGCCCGGCGAGCGCTGGAAGGCGCGCGGTGTGTTGAAGAGCCGAAGCTTCCAAGCCAGGTACCCGCCTGTGGGACACCGTAGCAGCGCGGAAGTTGCGCGCTTCGGCCGGGGCGCAGCGGACCGCATGCGGCCCGGGCCGCGTATCGAGCGCGGATGGACAGGCGGCTGATCACGCTGATCGTGCTCGCCCTGACGGCGCTCGCGGGCTGTGGCGCCTCAGAGCGCCGGACGGCGTCCCGCGCCCAGCAGGTGGAGCCGCCGCCCGGCTGGACGTTCTACGAGAACCGGAGCTGGGGCTATGCGGTGACCTATCCCGCCGGCTGGGGGCGGGTCACCCAGGACCGTGGCCTGGGCATGGGCGACCCCGTCATGATCCTGTCGCTCGCGACGTTCGCCTTGCGGCCGGACGACGCCGCATTTCCGATCCCCCGCCACGGGTTCGACGAGGACGAGGTCTTCTTGACGATCCAGGAGCGCGGGCTCGACCCTCGCTCGGACTGGCGGACCTTTCCGCCGCGTCCTGATCGGTTCCGGTTCGAGGCGGGCCAGGGCTCGGTGCCCGCCGACTACCTGCGCCGAGGCGCCGGGATCCGCTTCAGGGACCACTGGTTCAACTTCACCGACGCCGGGCGCCACTTCCACGTGCAGCTCGGGATCGGCGGCTCGGCGCCCGAGCGGGCCGGGGAACAGGCCTACCGGATCCTGGACAGCCTGCGCTTCGACCCCGCCGTGAAGCCCGATTGGCCGTCGGCCGGCTAGCAGCGGGCGGGCTAGCATCAGGTGCGCCCGGGTAGCCCAACTGGCAAGAGGCGGCGGATTTAAGACCCGTTCGAGTGTGGGTTCGAATCCCACCCCGGGCACTCCGAATAGCCGTTCAGGTCATGGGTATAGATCCTGCATGGCCAAGGTCCTGTTCATCCCGGTCAGCATCGGCGGGGGCCTGCTCGCGGGCTTCATCTCGAAGAAGATCTTCGATCAGATCTGGGGGCTCTTCGACGAGGAGGAGCCGCCGGATTCGAAGCACCGTGACATCGACTGGAACAAGCTGCTGATCGCGGCCGCGATCCAGGGCGCCATCTTCCGCGCGATGAAGGAGGCGACGGACCACTACAGCCGCCGCGCGTTTGCCAGGACGACGGGCACGTGGCCAGGGGAGGAGCGTCCCGAGCCCGAGTAGAGCGGTGCTTAACGTGAATTCAATAATTCGCGGGAATCACCGCAAGTACTTGCGCATCGGCTCGTTCCAGCTGTAAGGATGCGAGCCAGGCTGGGCCCTGGTTAGGAGGAAAACCGCCACGGGAGGCGGGATGCAGGGCCGGCAGGAGGAGCTAGGCAGGGAGATGCGATCGTTCAGCGGGATTGGACGTGTCGCCGCGCTTGGCGCGGTGATTGCGGCTGTCGCGCTCGTGGCCCTGGTCCTCTTCGGCGGCGGAACCGGCGGCTACAAGGTCAAGGCCCGCTTCCTGAACGCAGGCCAGCTCGTCAAGGGCAATCCCGTCCAGTCCGGCGGCGTGCCGATCGGCTCGGTCGACGGGATCGAGATCGCCCCCAACGGCGAGGCCGAGATCACGCTCGAGATTGAGGGCGACCACTCCCCGCTGCGGCGCGGCACCCAGGCGGCGATCCGCCAGTTCTCGCAGTCCGGCATCGCCAATCGCTACGTGGACCTGACGATGCCGCCGAACGGCAGCAAGGAGATCCCCGACGGCGGCACGATCGGCTCCGACGACACCGTCACCCAGGTCGACCTCGACCAGCTCTTCAACACGCTCGACCCCGAGACCCGCGACTCGCTCCAGAAGTTCTTCAAGGGCTCCTCCAAGATGTTCGCCGGGCAGGGCGAGGAGGCCCGAGCCGGCTTCCACTACCTGAACCCGGCGCTGTCCACCTCGAGTCGCCTCTTCAACGAGCTGACCCGGGACACGCCGGTGCTCGAGCGCTTCCTGCTCGACAGCTCGAAGTTCGTGACCGCCGTCGCCGAGCGCCGCGACGACCTCGCCGGACTGATCGGGAACCTGAACGAGACCACGCGCGCGCTCGGGAACCAGAAGGAGGCGCTCGCCGACTCGATCTCCCAGCTGCCCCCGTTCATGCGACGCGCCAACACGACGTTCGTGAACCTGCGCAGCGCCCTGGACGAGGTGGACCCGCTGGTGGACGCCTCCGAGCCGGTGGCGAAGCGGCTCGGCCCGTTCCTGAGCGAGGCGCGTGCCTTCGCGGCCGACGCCGAGCCCACCGTCCGCGACCTGAGCCGCACCGTCCGCCGGCGCGGGCCCGCCAACGACCTGATCAACCTGCTCGACTCCTTCCCGCCGCTCGCCGACATCGCGGTCCTGCGCAAGCAGCGCTTCGCGGCCCCGGGCGGCCGGCGAGTGGACGTGGGGGTCACGGACGGCGCCTTCCAGGAGACCGTCGAGGCGTTCAAGGCCGCGGGCCCGGAGATCGGGCTCGGCCGCGCCTACACCACCGACTTCCTCGGCTGGGCCGACGACTTCTCCACGACCGGCGGCGGGTTCGACGCGCTCGGCGCGATGGGCCGCGGCCATATCTCCCTCGCCGAGAACCTCGGCGGCCCGATCCGCAAGTACCAGTACAAGCGCTGCCCGGGCGCCGCGGAGGCGCCGGCCGTCGACGGCTCCAACGTGTGGAGCACCGAGCAGATGGCGGAGTGGCAGTGCGAGGAGTCGGCGCGCGCCGTGGGAGACGTGAAGTGAGGCGCGTGCTCACCATCCTCGCCACGCTCGGCGTGTGCGCGGCGGCCGTGCTGTTCGCCGGCGCGTCGAGCGACCAGAGCGACGGCAAGCGCTACCGCGTGATGTTCGACAACGCCTTCGGGCTGGTCGAGGGCGGTGACTTCCAGGTCGGCGGCGTGACCGCCGGGACCACCAGCGACCTGCAGGTGGTGAAGGAGAAGGGCGAGGCGCCGAAGGCGGCGGTCACTGTCGAGATCACCGAGCCCGGCTTCGGCGACTTCCGCGAGGACGCCACCTGCGACATCAAGCCGCAGTCGCTGATCGGCGAGTACTTCGTGGACTGCCAGCCCGGCAGCTCCGACAAGAAACTGCCCGAAGGCGGCACGGTGCCGGTCGAGCAGACCACCTCCACGATCCCGGCCGACCTCGTCAACAACATCATGCGCCGCCCCTACCGCGAGCGCTTCCGCCTGATCGTCAACACGCTCGGCACCGGCCTCGCCGGGCGGCCGGAGGACCTGTCCGAGGCGCTCCGCCGGGCCCACCCCGGCCTGCGCGAGACCTCGCGCGTGCTCGAGATCCTCGGCGATCAGAACCAGGTCATCAAGGACTTCATCGCCGACTCGGACACCGTGATCGAGGAGCTCGAGGGCAACAAGCGCGACGTGGTCCGCTGGGTGAAGGAGGCGGGCGAGACCGCCGAGATCACCGCCACCCGCCGCGCCGAGCTCGAGCGCACCTTCCAGAAGCTCCCGACCTTCCTCGACGAGCTGCGCCCGACGATGGCGCGCCTCGGCGAGCTGGCCGACGAGCAGACCCCGCTGCTCGCCGACATGCAGCGCGCCGCGCCGCACCTGGACGAGTTCTTCACGCGCGTCGGTCCGTTCTCCGAGGCGTCGCGGCCCGCCGTCGACTCGCTCGGCGAGACCTCGAAGGTCGGGACGCGGACGTTCCGTGAGGGCA
>Ga0081538_10000898_pt1 | contig 32231 bp, 37 predicted proteins | sample TabmetS5T2R1_FD_71022 | JGI IMG/M metagenome (GOLD analysis project Ga0081538, IMG submission 71022) | Tabebuia heterophylla rhizosphere microbial communities from the University of Puerto Rico - S5T2R1 | ecosystem: Host-associated > Plants > Roots > Rhizosphere ...
TCATTGACGCGTACGAGCCTGTTGCGCAAAGGCCCAGCAGGTCGTGACCTGCCTTGTTCGGCGCCTTCCCGGTAGCGGTGATCGGGATTGTCAACGGTCCTGGGGTCGAAGGCGTGATGGGCGATTGCTTGGGCGTTCACCGGTAAGACCCTTGCTGAGGGGAAGGGAATGATGCAGCAGCTGCTTGGCGAGGACGGCCGCTACCGGCCCATGCGACGGATCGACGCCGGCGGCATGGGCGAGATCTGGGAGGCCGACGACACCCTGCTCGGCCGGCGGGTCGCGATCAAGGTCCTGGCCGAGGAGCTGGCCGACGACCCGGTAGCCCTGCGACGGTTCCGCCGCGAAGCTCGGGCCACGGCCAAGCTGGACCACCCCAACGTCATCCGGGTGTACGACTTCGTCGAGGGCGAAGCCCCGTTGCTGGTCCTTGAGCTGCTGGAAGGCCAGACCCTGGCCGACCGGCTGCGCCGCGACGGCGCCCTGCCACCGGCCGAGGCGGCCCGGATCGCTGCCGCGGTGGCCGACGGCCTAGACGTGGCGCATCGGGCCGGGATCATCCACCGGGACATCAAGCCCAGCAACATCATGCTCACCGCCAGCGGCGGGGTGAAGGTGATGGACTTTGGGATCGCCGCCGCCTGGGAGGCCCACTCCACTACCGGCCAGCAGCTGCTGGCCACGGCCGCCTACGCCCCGCCCGAGCGGATCTCAGGTGGGCGGGCCTCTCCCGCGGGGGACCTGTACTCACTCGGTGTGGTGCTGTACGAGATGCTCACCGGCCGGCCCCCGTTCGTGGCCGACAACGCCGAACAGCTGTTGCGCGCCCATATGGAGGCAGCGCCCCGGCCGGTGCGGTCGCTGGTGTTCTGGGTGCCGCCCGAGATCGCCGCCGCCTGCGAGGCCGCGCTGGCCAAGGACCCAGCCGGGCGGCCGGCGTCGGCGGGGGCCCTGGCCGCCCGGCTCCGGGCCGCCGTCCAGGCGGCCCAGGCGTCGGCGGACAGGTTCTCGCCGAGCAGGATCGCCAGCGACCGGCCAGTGGAGCCGACCCGGCGGCTGTCGGCCGACCAGACCACGATCGTGCGCGAGCGACACAGGACCCGGCGCCGACCTCGGGCGGTTATGGTCGCTGCGGTGGTGGTCGTGGTGCTCGGTGCGACCGGGGCCGCCGTGGCGCTGTGGCAGACCATGGATCGCCCCCGGCCGGTCTCCCCACCGCCGGCGGTGACGGTGCAGAAGGCGCCGGCTGAGCGGGCGGCGTCGATCACCGTGATGCTGCGCTATCGGGCCAGGGTGTGGACCCAATGCAGGGTGGATGGCCGGCTGGTCTTTGACGGGGTGGGCACGCCGGGTGAGCGGCGGAGTTGGACGGCGCGGCGCAGCGTGGATCTGGTCCTGGGCAACCCGACCGGGGTGGAATTGGTGGTGGACGGACAGGTCCTCGGCCGCCCCCACGGCCACGGCCAGCTCTGGCGTGGCTCGTTCCGCCCCAACCGGCCGCCACCCCCGCTCGGATAAGCCGGGGGGCCGGGCCAGGTACAAGGCGGTCTGAGGAAGCTACTGGTCGGCTCCAACATGGCCCTCAGGTCACGACCTGCTGGGCCTTTGCGCAACAGGCTCGTACGCGTCAAGCACAAATGGATCGCTGCCGGGTGATGCTCGTAACGTTCCCGGAACGGTTGCCGAGGATCGTGAAGGCTGATAGGTCCGGCCCGCTCGGAGCGGACAATGATTGCGGTCGCAGCGAGCGAACAGATGGCGGCGGTGCATGCTGCCGTGCTCGTCGGGTCGGCCAGGCTGGCCTCGCCCGGCCCGCACGAAGGGGCGGGACCTTGAAGACGCGTACGGTCGCCTGGGTCGCCTGGTGTGTGTGGGCGATCCTGGCCGGGCTCGCCGTCCTGCTGCAGGCACTGAGCCGGGAGGGCATTTCCGCCGCCGCCCTGGGCGTCTTGCCTCTTGGAGGCTTTATGACGGTGGGTGCCGTAGTGGTGTCCCGCCAGCCGCGCAACACCGTTGGTTGGCTGTGCTGCGTCGCCGGGCTGATGGGCACGGTTGGCGGCTTCGCTGAGGAATACGCTCGGTATGCCCTGGGGTCGCAGCCTGGGTTGCTGCCGGGCGTGCTGGTGATGGGGTGGCTGACGCTCTGGGTAGGAGCCTTCTGGGTTGGGCTGGTATTCACCTTGCTGCTGCTGCTGTTTCCCACCGGCCGGCTCCCGTCGCCGCGCTGGCGACCGGTCGCCTGGGCCTGCGTGGCCAGCGTGACGGCCGGCCCTGCCGTCCTCGCGCTGACCCCAGGACCGATGGCACAGGTCCCAGGCCAGCCGACTAACCCACTGGGGATTGAGAATGCTGCGGCGACGCTCGGTCGGATGGGGGCGTTGCTGAATATCTGCCTGGCGTTGCTCGTGCTCCTCTGCGCCGCCTCGGTGGTCGTGCGGTTTCAGCACGCCAGCGGCGTCGAACGCCAACAGCTGAAGTGGTTCGCCTATGGCGCCGGACAGCTCGCGCTGCTCCTGGGCTCTGGCCTGGCCCTTAGTGATCTGTGGGAGCGGGTTCCCCAAGGCCTGTCCGACCTGGTGTTTTCCATTAGTTTCGCGATGATTCCGGTGGCGATTGGCATCGCCATCTTGCGCTATCGGCTGTACGACATTGACCGGCTCATCCGCCGCACCTTGGTCTATGGGCTGCTCACCGCCCTGCTGGCTGCCGTCTACGCCGGCTTGGTCCTCGGCTCGGGCCAGCTGTTTGGCCGAGTCGGCGCCGAGCCCCCGAGCTGGGCTGTGGCGGCAGCCACCCTGGCCGTGGCCGCGCTGTTCCAGCCAACTCGCGGCCGCATCCAGCAGGCCGTGGACCGGCGCTTCAATCGGCGCCGCTACGATGCCGCCAGGACGATCGAGGCGTTCAGCACTCGCCTGCGTGATGAGGTCGACCTCGACAGCCTGACGGCAGAGCTGCTGAGGGTGGTCGGGCAGACCATGGAACCTACGCAGGCGTCGCTATGGCTTCGAGCCTCCAATGAACGATCACCGAGATAGCGCGGCCGAGCGGGCTCCTACCCTGTCTACCACCTCGCCCTCGAGGCCGCGTCTAGCGCCCTGCAAGAGGGCCGTACGCGTCAACGTCGCTGACTTTCCCAGCTGTGGGCCGGTGGCTGGCGCCGGCGCGGCGGCGCCCTCGGCCGGCGGGTGCCGCTGCGCGGAGGGCGGAACGCCCGACCCGTGTCACCGGGACCATCCGGCCCTACCCGGGGTCAAGGTGGAGCGCCCGCAGGCCGCCCGGCGCCACTTGGCCGTCCCAGCTGCCGGCGTCGGCGGCCGAGGACGAACGACCTTGACGCCGGGCGCTTTCGGGCCGGGTGGTATTCCCCGCCGGGTGAGGGCATCGGCCGAACGGACCTTCCGCCACCGGGGCAACATCCCTGTCATCCTCAGCGTCGACGGGACACCTATCCAGCGGGCCGCGGCCTGACCCGTGGGACCAAGCGACCCAGCCCCGTGTCGGTGTCCAGACTGCGGGGTGGATCGTTGAGAGACATGCGCCGATCAGTCTCGCTTCCTGTCTGTCTAGCCTGGTACTGCAGCCGGAGATCGTGACCTGGCTGTCGGTGGCGGTCAGGGCCGATGAGGAGCCCAGGGCCCGGTGGCCACTCGGTGGGGGCCAGGGCCTATCTCGAGGGCCTGACCCCCTTTGCCCAGCGCATCACCGGCATGTGGATCATCGCCGCCCTCGACGACGATGACCAGGCGCTGATCATGTGCGAGGTGACCATCGGCCCCTCTGTCATGGTGACCTGCGCCGAGCACCTCACCATCCGCGACGGCAAGATCCAGGCCGACAGGCTGACCTTCGATACCGCTGCAGCCCGCGCTGCCTAGACCGCGCAGGCGGCAGCCGAGTAGCCACCCGGCCGACGCCCGACGCCGTCTTCGTACTCCAGCCGTAGGGTGAGAACCTGCCGGCGATCGAGCAGTACGTGACCCTCCAGTGCATCTCCAACCTGGTCGGCGGGGACCTGGTGGGCACGGCCAAGTGGACCGGGGTGCCGCTGCGCCGGGTCCTGGCCCAGGCCGGGGGGGTCGGGCCCGGGGCGGTGCGGGTGGTGTTCCACGCCGTCGGCGGCTACTCGGACTCCCTGCCGCTGGCCACGGCCCTGGAGCCGACCACCATGGTCGCCTACGGCATGAACGACCGCAGCCTGCCCCGGGCCCACGGGTTCCCGGCCCGGGTCATCGCCCCTGGCATCTACGGCATGAAGAACGTCAAGTGGCTGGAGCGCATCGAGGTCGTCGACTACGACTACCGCGGCTACTGGCAGCGCTCGGACGGCTGGGACAACCTCGCCGAGGTCAAGACGGCCAGCCGCATCGACGTCCCCCAGGAGCTGACGGCGATCTCCGGAGTGGTCGCCGGCCTGGCCTGGGCCGGGGACCGGGGCATCCGGCGGGTCGAGGTGTCGCTCGACGGCGGCGCCACCTGGACCCGGGCCGTCCTCCGCCGCGAGCTGGCGCCGGCGGCCTGGCGGCAGTGGCGCCTACCGTGGCGGCCAGGCGGCTCCGGCCGGGGTGGTCCTGCGCGTGCGTGCGGTCGACGGCCGCGGCGACCTCCAGCTCGCCCAGGACCAGCCGCCGCACCCCAGCGGCGCGAGCGGCTACGACCACGTGGACGTGATCGCGGAGTCGACGTGACCGCCGGGTAGGGCGGAGCGGGTCGAGGCAGGAAACCCAGCCGGGCTCGCCGGTTGCGGCCTCCGGGTCGCAGCGGATCAACCGCAGAGGGTCGCACGACAGGCAACGGTTGATGGGCCGACCACCACCATTAGCTTGCTGGCGCCGTCACTTCACGGCTCGACCGCTCGGACCGTTGAGTTGCCTGTCTTGCTTGATCATCTGTTTGATCATCCGCACGATCCGACGGGACCCGTCTGGATCCGTCTGAACTGACGACGCACCCAACGTGAGCAGGCCAGACTCGTCTGGAGCCGACCAGATCGACGCAGAGCACCAGGCTACGGATCTGGCGGTTGGGGGTTCGAATCCCTCGCAGCGCGTCGAACGCCAGCTCAGTGGCTATCAAGCAAGAGAAGCTCTGCCAGGCGAATGTGACCGTGGCAGTCCTTTTGGGCACACAGGCCCGGCACCGCCTTCCACGAGACTCTCGCCTTCCAACACGAATGAGGGGCGCCCGGCCGGACGCCCCTCACTGCTGAACGGGTGGTTATGGAGTCGTGGGATCGGCGTAGGAGCCGCCGAAGATGTCGGTGTTGCCGAAGAACTCGTTGGTCGCCGGCGAGTCCGGGCAGTCCTGGTTGGGCGCCGGCGGCGGGATCGGGCTGCCGTCGACCAGGGACTGGCGGTAGGCGTTGATGGCCGGGCAGACGGCCGCGTCGCGGCTGTCGACCCACACCGCGGCGGCATACTCCCGGGTGGCCACGGCGTAGTTGTAGTCGCCCAGGAACTCCGTGGTCAGGCCGTTGGCGCTGGACCCGCGGCCGTCCCCGACCGCCCCCCGATGCAGGGTGGTGAAGGCGCCCACGGCCCCGCTGGCCAGGGTCACGTTGGCGTGACGCACCACCCCGAGCATGCGCCGCGGTGTGGCGGTGGTGGTCCGCCAGGGATCCAGGTGGGCGTTGTAGACCAGGTACACATCCCGTCCGTCGGGGGAGATGGCCGGCGCTGGGAAGTTGGCCCGGTCGGCGCCCTCGGAGGCGGCCACCTTGGCGCTGTAGCTGTCACCCCCGTTGGTCGACCACACCACCCAGGCCCGCTCCTGGTTCAGCCCGAGGCTGTCGTCGGCCCAGGTGATCACGATCTGGTCGGTGGCGTCGGCCCCGGTGGGGGCGCCGGCGGCGATGTCGATCATGGGGAACACCGGCGCCCGGGCGCCGGCCACCCCATCCACGGTGAAGCGGCCCTGGACCGGGTCGAGCTGGCCGACCTCGGTGACCGGGCGCACGATCACCCGCGGCCGCTCGAAGTTGGCCCCACCGTCAAAGGACCGGGCCTGGAAGAACACGCCCTCGCGGGTGCGGATGTCGGTGCCGACCCAGATCACATAGACCGTGCCCTGGCTGTCGGTCCGGATGGTGCAGCCCTGGCGGCCGCCGGTCTGGGCGTTGTTGGTGGCCGGGCTCAGCTGGCGCTGCCGCCAGGTGGTGCCGCCGTCGGTGGAGCGGGCGAACAGCACCGGCTCTGGCGCCCCCGCCCCCAGCCCGCGGAAGCCGACGTTGCAGACATAGACGTTGCCGAAATGGGGGCTGGACTCGGCCTGGTCGGCCCACAGCTGCTCTTTGTCGCTGAACAGCGCCGAGCTCTGGCGGGTGACGATGACCGGGTCCATCCAGGCGTCGTTGTCGCCGGCCACCGCCCCGGCGATGTCATCGGACCGTGACACCGCGATCGCCCCCTGGCCGCGGAAGCCCTGGCGGCCGGGGAAGTTGGTGGCGATGTTGGCGTAGTACAGCCGGGCCCCGTTGGCCCAGGCGAAGTTCCCGGCCGCATCCGGCTGGGGTCCGAACACCAGGGCCGGGTCGCCGTTGGAGACCAGGTCGTTCTCGAAGTAGTTGGGCAGGGTCCCGATCGGGCCGTCCGGATCCGGGACACATTCGGCCGGCCCCAAGCAGCCGCGGGCCGAATAGCCGGTGTAGGTCGGCTGGGTCCAGCTGGTGCCGCCGTTGGTCGAGAACTGCACCCCCGACACGCCCACTCCCGGGGTGAAGGGGCAGGTAGTGGGGTCACCGGCGTCACAGGACTCCAGGTCGATGTTGTCGTTGGCCCCGGCAGCCAGGATCTGGGGGGCGATCGGGTTGACGGCCACCGCCGGCTCGTTCTGCTTGTTCTGGGAGAAGATGGTGTCGTTGCTCCCGACGGTGACCTCGGTCTCGGGGATCAACGCCGCCGCCGGCCCCGCGGCCAGCATCACCACCAGCGACAACAGTAGGCCGACAAGGACGGCGCGCGGTCTGCGGCGCATAGGCCCTCCTTTGGACCGACAGAGGCCAGTGCTGCTCTACCAGACAAAGCGAACCGCAGTGAATGCCCGTTACACTGGATTCCGGATCGAGAACCCACGCGCATCGTCAGGGCGCTAGTCACGCGCATTGGCGGCACAAGGCCGTGGCGAGGGAGCAGGCGGAGGCGACCGAGCCGCACGGGCCAATCGCATGGGAGTAGCCGACCGAAGGCGGATCCTTGCCTTGCAGACATGGCAGTCCGCGTGGCTGTCCACCAGTTATCACCAGACCGAACTCTGGCGGTCTCGCTATTTCAGCTTGATCATCCTGGATGCGGGGTCCCGATCGGCCCGATGGAGGCCGGGCGAGTCCATCCGTCCGATCGTTGGAAGGGCCGCGGCTGGTGGCCGGGCCGGCGGCGCCCGGCTCGGCTAGGATCAGCCTATGCGCGGCACCATGACGGGCAAGATCCTCGAGGAGCACCTGGTCTCGGGGCGGCTGGAGGCGGGCCAGGAGATCGCCCTACGGATCGACCAGACGCTGCTGCAGGACGCCACCGGGACGATGGCCTGCATGGAGTTCGAGGCCCTGGGGCTGGACCGGGTCCGGGTCGACCTGGCCGTGCAGTACGTCGACCACAACATGCTCGGCTTCGACCACCGCAACGCCGACGACCACCTGTTCCTGCAGGGCTGCGCGGCCCGCTACGGCCTCGTCTACTCGCGGGCCGGCAACGGCATCTGCCACCAGGTCCACACCGAGCGGTTCGCCTGCCCCGGGGCGACCCTGCTCGGGGCCGACTCCCACACCCCGACCTCGGGGGCGTGTGGGTCGATGGCCATCGGCGCCGGCGGGCTCGAGGTCGCCCTGGCCATGGCCGGGCACCCGTTCCAGACCCCGACCCCGACCGTGGTCGGCGTCCACCTGGAGGGTGAGCTGCCGCCCTGGGTGGCCGCCAAGGACCTGATCCTGTGGCTGATCCGCAAGTACACGGTCAAGGGCGGCCTGAACCGCGTCTTCGAGTTCACCGGCCCGGGCGTGGCCGGCCTGGCCGTCACCCAGCGGGCCACGGTGTGCAACATGATCACCGAGCTCGGCGGGACCACCGCGGTCTTCCCCTCCGATGACCAGACCCGCCGGTTCCTGGCCCGCCAGCGGCGCGAGGACCAGTGGGTCGAGCTCGGCCCGGACGACGACGCCCGCTACGACGAGGAGGTCCACCTCGACCTGGCCACCCTGGAGCCGCTGATCGCTCGGCCCCACCAGCCCGACAACGTGGTCCCGGTGGAGGAGGTGGCCGGCACCCCGGTGTTCCAGGTCTGCTTCGGGTCGAGCGTGAACTCCTGGTACGAGGACCTGGCCATCCCAGCGGCGATGCTGCGCGGCCAGCACCTGCCGCCGACCACCGTCGGGACGGTGTCGCCGGGCAGCCGCCAGATCCTCACCACCATCACCACCTCCGGGGTGCTGGAGGACCTGGAGCGGGCCGGCCTGCGCATCCTGGAGCCGGCCTGCGGGCCGTGCGTCGGCATCGGCCAGGCCCCGCCGACCGGCAGGGCCAGCGTCCGGACCTTCAACCGCAACTTCAGGGGGCGCTCGGGCACCGTCGACGACCAGGTCTACCTGGCCTCCCCAGCGACCACCGCGGCCACCGGGCTGCACGGCCGGATCACCGACCCCCGCACCCTCGGGGACCCGCCGGTGGTCGACGACCCCGACCCGGTGGTCGACGACTTCATGCTCCTGACGCCCCCGCCGCCTCGCGAGGCCGAGCGGATCGAGATCGTCCGTGGTCCCAACATCAGGAAGCCGCCGATCCCGCCGCCGCTGCCGGAGGCGTTCGCCGGGCGGGTGCTGATCGTGCTGCCCGACAACATCTCCACCGGGTCGATGGCCCCCGACGGGGCGATCGTGATGGCCGACCGCTCCAACGTGTCCGCGATTGCCGAGTACACCTTCATGAAGGAGGACCCGGAGTTCGTCCGGCGGGCCGAGGGCTGGGGCGGCGGCTTCATCGTCGCCGGCGAGAACTACGGCCAGGGGTCCAGCCGCGAGCACGCCGCCCTGGCCCCCCTGGCCCTGGGCGTGCGCTGCGTCCTCGCCCAGGGCTTCGCCCGCATCCACCGGCGCAACCTCATCGCCCAGGGCCTGCTCCCGCTGGTCATCGACAAGGAGACCCACGACCGGCTGGAGGTCGGCGACGAGCTGGCCATCGGCGACCTCCGGCAGGCCGTGGCGGGCGGGGCCGAACAGGTCGAGGTGCGGGTCGAAGTGCAGGTCAAGGGCAAGGACGGCTTCGCCGCCACCCTCGACCTGTCCCCCCGTGAGCGCGAGGTCGCCCTGGCCGGGGGCGTCCTCAACCAACTCAGGGAGCAGGAGGCCCGCGACGGCGGTTCCGAGGACACGGAGGCGGCGCCAGGATGAACAAGGACGTGCTGGCGGCGGGGAACCGGGCCCTGTTCGGGCTCAACGGGGCGCTGCTGGCCGGCACCATCTCACAACGCCAACATCCCGCTCCTGTGGGCAGAGCACCAGATTTCAGAACCTGCGATTGATCCGGCTCGGCTGCACAGCTGCCTGCCTTGCTTGATCATCTGTCTGATCATCCAGACGATCCGACGGGACCCGTCTGGATCCGTCTGGACCGACGACGCACCCAACGTGAGCAGGCCAGACTCGTCTGGAGCCGACCAGATCGACGCAGAGCACCAGGCTACGGACCTGGCGGTTGGGGTTCGAATCCCTCGCGGCGCGCCACGGCTCGGCAGGGGTAAGCAGGACAGCTTTCCCAGGCTGCTCTGGCGCCGGCAGTCCATGCGCGCCAACGAGCACCCAATTCACCCGCTCGGGGTGAGGACACACACCGCTCCCGGCCACGATGATGCGAGCGGCCGCGTCGCGGAGCGATGGGAGCACCGGTATGGCCGATGACGAGCAGGTCAAGCTCGCCGCCGAGGCCTACATCTACGGTTATCCGCTGGTCTATGACCTGGAGGAGGTCGCCAACGGCGTGGAGGGCGGCGGGTCGCTGCCCCTGCAGGCGCCCTACAACCGCTTCGCCTACGCCCGCCAGCTGCTAGGTCCCGAGACCAAGTTCGTCTCACCCAACAACGACACCCTCTATGTCATCGCGCACTGTGACGTGCGCCAGGGGCCGCTGGTGCTGCACGTCCCCGACACGCACGACCGCTACTACGTGCTGCAGTTCGTGGACGCCTGGACCAACAACTTCGCCTACATCGGCCGGCGGGCCACCGGCACCGCCGAGGCCGAGTACCTGCTCACCGACCGCGACGACGACGGGCCGGTGCCCGAGGGCATGACGGTGGTGGCGGCCCCGACCGGGGTGTTCACCATCGGTGGGCGGGTCCAGGTCGACGGCGAGGCCGACCTGCCGACCGTCCACGCCCTCCAGGACCAGTTCACCCTCGCCCCACTGTCGGTGCATCAGGGTGGCGCCGCCCCGCCACCGGTCGCGGGCGTGCCCACGCCGGACCCGCGGGTCGGTGAGGAGCTGGCGTGGTGGGAGCGGTTCCGGGTGGCTCTGGCGGCGTTCCCTCCGCCGGCCGGCGACAAGCCGTTCCTGGCCCTGGCCGAGCGGTGTGGGGCGACCGCCAGCCAGTCGCCATATGTCGATCCCGACCCGCAGCTGGCCGAGGTGCTGGTGGCGGGGCAGCAGGCCGGCCAGGCCAGGATCGAGGCGCTGGCCAAGGGCGGCGGCGATGCCCCCGGCGGCTGGACCAGTGCTCTGCACCTGTTCGACTACAACCCGGACCACCTCGGCCTGGGCACCATCGACGTACCCGAGTGGAAGATCGCCGACCGCCGCGAGGCGTATGTGCTCCGGGCGATGGCGGCCCGCGCCGGGCTGTGGGGCAACCACGGCTATGAGGCCTACTACGCGTTCGTCTGGACCGACGGCGACGGCCAACCGCTGGAGGGAGCCAGCCGCTATGAGCTGCGGCTGGAGCAGCCCCCGCCGGTGGAGGCCTTCTGGTCGTTGACCATGTACGACGTGCCGGACTTCTACCTGGTCGCCAACCCGATCGACCGCTACTCGATCGGCGACCGAACGCCGGGCCTGCAGACCGGCCCGGACGGCTCGGTGACCGTCTACCTGCAGAGTGACTCCGCCGGCCCGGAGAGGGAGTCCAATTGGCTGCCGACGCCGGCTGGGGCCTTCCGCCCGATCATGCGCATGTACCAGCCCCAGCAGCCGGTCCTGGACGGAACCCATGTGCTCCCGGCAGTTCGAAAGGTCGGCTAAGCGGGACCTCGCCAGGTGCCGGTGCTGATGTGACCGGCGACGATCGCGTCTCGATGCTTGATCGGCGCGCACGCGGCCGTCCAGCTACGCCTACATTGCGTTGGCCTGCCGCTCGACACGGCCGAGCTATCTCGTCCGGCGGCGTGGGCTTGGCCGGATGGCCCGCCAGGCCGCCAGGAGCAACACCGCGCCCAGGATCGAGCCGATGATGCCGCTGGGCCGCAGCGCCAGCCCGTCCCCACTGAGCAGGCTGAACAGCAGCCCCCCGACAAACGATCCGGCCAGGCCAACGACCAGCAGCTCCGCCCAGTCGATGGGCTGGTTACGAGCCAGGAGCAGATGCGCGACCCAGCCCGCGAACATGCCCCACACCAGGATGAACAGCAGAATCACCGATGCTCCCTTCCCACCTGCGCGGGCGCCGGTTGCGGCCATGTTCACCGATGGTCTGGTCGTCGGCCGAGTGGCGTCGGACCGGCGCTGGTCATTGCGTTGGTCATGCTATCCGGCGTAACTCCGCCGGTCAGGACCAACTCGATTGGACGACCTCGCCGACGGGAGCGGGAGAACATCCCGGGAAGGCGTCTGCCCAGACGGGTGCGCTGCAGTTGGATCTCGTGGTTGGGAAGCGCCGCGGTCATTCTCACAGACGCTCCTATGGGTGGTCAGGCCGCGCAGCCGCCCGCGGAGGGCCTCGGGGGCGGTGGTCACCAGGGCGTGCAGCTGCCATTGGGCGTCGGTGGCGGCCTGGACCGCAGAGCGGCGGACCGTCAGCCGCGCCTGGAGCGCCGCCCATGTCCGGTCGAGCGTGGCTGGGCGAGGCGGTCGCGGCTGAGGGCCTCATGGGCCGCCCTGGTGGCGTCGATCGGGTCGGACTTGGCGCCGTGCCGTCGGGTGGCCCGCTTGGGCCGATCTAGCTCTATCACCCGCTCGGCCTGGGCCTGCAGGAACCGGGTCAGGCCGGCGCCGTAGCCACCGGTGCTCTCGATCGCCCATCCCCGCTGACCCTGGTGCTGCTCGGCCAGATCCAGCAGCTGCTGGGAGCCGGCCGGGGCGACGGCACGGTCGCCTGGGCGACCACGGCGCCGGTGGCGGCCGTGACGACCGCGGCGGTGTGGGTGTCGACGCCGATGACGACCTCGACGAGCTCTGCCAGCATGTGCATCGCGTTGACTCCTTGCCCGGACGTTGACGTGGACCGGATTGGTCCGGGCCGACGCACGGCAGGACTGTGACGGGACACGCCCGCTTGCCTCGGGCGGTCAGGCTCCTGATCAGGCCAGCAGCGCCGGTTCCGGGCCGCTCCCGGCAGCGGTGGGCGGACAAGTCAAACGCTGGACACCACCTGGGTCAGCCATTCCAAGGGTCACGCCCACCGCCACCGATCGCGGCCCGGATCATCACCGAACCACCGGGCAGTCTCACAGTCATTAACACAGGGCGATACTCGGCCCTACTGGAGCGCACTGGCTGGACGACCCACCCGACGTGGCCTGCAAGGGCAGCACGGGCCAGCACGCCGTGACGGTTGGCCGCTGTCTTGTAATCCAGTGCCCACGCGGATCGCCCTTCAATGCCGAAAACCGATGCCGGTGTTCGTCGCGTTTCTGCCTGCGGTCGTCGTTGGGTTGGCTGATTGCGTGCTTCAGCCCCATGCTGGCGGCGACGAGGGATCCTGCTGAGGTCATTGGAGCCGCTGTTGGAGCTGGACACCGCCTTCGGCCTGATCGCCGGGGTGCTGCTCATCTCGGCCCTGGCTGCTGGTCTGGTCGAGCGTGCCCCCCTGTCGTTTCCCATGCTGTTTCTCGGTCTGGGGTTCCTACTCGGCGACCGAGGCGTCGGGTTCATCGCGATCGGCCTGGACAGTCGGGTGCTGGAGGTCGTGGCCGTCGTCGCCCTGGCCCTGGTGCTGTTCCTGGACGCGGTCAACCTGGAGCTCTCCGAGCTGCGGCGGGACTGGCTGGTCCCGGTCTTGGTCCTGGGACCGGCCACGCTGCTGGTCATCGGGCTGCTCGGCGGATCCGGGATGCTGCTGCTGGACCTGCCAGTGGTCCTGGCATTGCTGCTGGGGACGATCCTTGCCTCCACCGACCCGGTGGTGCTGCGTGACGTGCTGCGGGATCGGCGCATCCCTCGTTCGGTGCGGCGGACGTTGAGTGTGGAGGCGGGCACCAACGACATCGTGGTCCTGCCGATCCTGCTCGTGCTGATCGCCGTCGCCCGTGCCGACCTTGGCGGGGTGACCGACTGGCTGGTCTTTGTGGCCCAGCTGTTCGTGCTCGGTCCCGCGGCCGGCTTCGCCGTTGGCGCGGTCGGGTCCTGGGTCATGGGCCGGGTCGACCGGCGCTTCCGGATCCGCCGCGAGTACCAGTCGCTGTACGGCATTGGTCTGGTCCTCGGGTCCTTTGTCGCCGGTGAGGCCGTGGGCGGGGACGGGTTCCTGGCCGCGTTTGCCGCCGGGCTGGCCGTGACGGTGGTCAACCAGACGCTGTGCGATTGCTTCCTGGACTTCGGCCAGGTCATCGCCGAGATGACCATGCTGCTGGCCTTCGTGCTGTTCGGGGCGCTGCTGTCCACCATGGTGGGAGACGTTGCGCTGCTTCCGACCCTGTTGTTGGCCGGGCTGGCGGTCTTTGTGATCCGCCCGGTGGTCGTCTTGCTGGTGCTGCGGCTGGGCCGAGCGGGCCTGAGCCGCTATGCCCGCCAGTTCATCGCCTGGTTCGGCCCCCGCGGCCTCAACTCCCTGCTGTTTGCCCTGCTGGTGGTCGCAGAAGGCGTACCCGGAGGCGAGGGTCTGTTCGCCGTCGTCGGGGTGGTGGTGCTGGTGTCGGTGGTCGCCCACGGCGTCACCGCCACCCCGTTCTCCAGCTGGTACGCCCGCAAGATCAGCGAGCAGACGTTGGTCGAGGAACGCGCCGGTACGGCGGCCGAGCTGTTCATCCAGAGCCCGGACGATATCCCGCGAGTCACTCCATCCGAGTTGGCCGACCGCCTGGCCGGACCCAACCCGCCCCTGGCCCTGGATGTACGCAGCCGTTCGGAATACGACCGCGACGGGGTCCGTATCCCCGGCAGCGTCCGGGTCCTACCCGACCAGATTGCCGAGTGGGCGGCCGACCGCCTCCGCGACCAGCCCTATGTCCTGTACTGCACCTGACCGCGGGAGCAGACCAGCGCCCGGGCGGCGCTGCAGCTCCGCCAGCTTGGCTTCCAAGCCGAGGCGCTCCAGGGCGGCCTGAACGCCTGGCGATCTGAATATCCCGTCGAGCCGACCGGAGAGGCCGCTTGACCGCCCTTGGGCGCCGGGCCTGACCGGCTAGCTGCCCGCCCAAGCGACCCCCGAAATCGTCCAGCGCCCGGCTCGCCGCAACCGGATTGGCCGGGCACGTCACCGCGGGCTTGATCATCCAGACGATCCTTCTGGATCCGTCTGGAGCCGTCCGGACCGAAGGGTCATCCAACGTGAGCAGGCTAGATCCGTCTAGAGCCATCCAGATCGACGCGAAGCATCCGTCTCGTTAATCGGAAGTCGTCGGATCGAATCGGATCTCGGGCTTCACAAGTGTCCAACTACGGCTCGTGTGAACGTGGCCTGGGCAGCATATGAACAGGTCGCTCTGACAAGCGGGCCCCGCATCAGGACGATGGCGGCGCGGAGCACGGTAGAGTTGGGTTCCGAGCTCCTGGTCCCACACGAGGGCGCCGATGAGCGAGTGGGAAGCGTTGACGGCGTTGGCCGAGGAGAGCCGAACGTTATCGACGGTCCTGCTTGAGCTGGACGTGGAGGAGTTCCGGCGCCCTACGAACTGCCCACCGTGGGACCTGAAGGAGCTTGTGGTCCACACCGCCGCCAGCATCGGGCTGCGCGGCGACCTCCCTGATCCGGAACCCCGCGCACCATTGGTGAGCGCGGCCGACTACTACCGCCGGCCCGAACGTGCCACCCCCACCTACCGGCGGCGCAACGTCGAATCCGGCCAGGACTTGGCGGCAGCCCTACCCGAGGGGATGACCGCGGCAGCCATGTTCGACCGGACTTGGCGAGAGACGGTGAGCAGGCTGCGCGACCAGGACCCAGACCGCCGCGTCCAGATCGCGGCGGCCGGTGGAAGCATGCGGCTGGCCGACTGGACGGTGACGCGGGTGATCTCGGTCGCGGCGCACGGTCTGGACGTCGCCCTGACGCTGGAGCGGGAACCGTGGACGACCTCGCCAGCGCTGACCGTGATGCGGGATGTGTTCCTGTCGCTGCTGGGAGCGGCGCTACCGTCAGGACTCACCTGGGACGACCAGCGACTCCTCGAGGTCGCCACCGGCCGTCGGGCCCTGACCGACCAGGACCGCAAGGGCCTCGGGTCGCTGCAGCAACGGTTCCCGCTGCTGTCCTAGACATCGCGGCGGCGACGTCTTCATGCGGCCAGCGCGGTGGTGCGCTTGCCGTGGTGGTAGTCCGCGTGGCAGTCCACCAGCCAGCACCAAACAGCACTCGGGATGATTGCCTGGATTTGGCACCCAACCTGAGCAGCACAAACAGCACTGAGGACTACGCCGTGGACGTAGAGCACCAGCCTACGGATCTGGCGGTTGGGGTTCGAATCCCTCGCGGCGCGCCATTCGGTTCCACCGGTGTCATGGCGAGGCTAGGGCAGATGGGGTATGCGTGGCGGTTCTGGCGGTGGCCGCAGCCACAGCGATGCCTGGGTCGGCTGCATGGTCTGGTCGACCACGGCCAGCAGGTCAGCCGTCAGGGTGTCGAGGTCGACCTGGTCGCGCAGGCGGGCACCGAACCCCTCGATGATCCTGGCCGCGTCGTGGCGGCGCCGGTTGAAGCGCCGATCCACCCCGGCTTGGACTCGGCGGCGGGCCGGCTGGAACACCGCGGCCACGGCCAGGGTGGCGGCCGCCACCACCAGGGGGGACTCCCGGCCCAGGAGCTGGCTCAGCCCGAGGACCACCGCGGCGTAGCCGCCGCCCAGCAGCAGGGTGAGCAGGCCGTAGGCCAGGGTGCGGCTGATGATGCGGTCCAGGTCATAGAGCCGGTAGCGCAGGATCGCCGCGCCCACCGCCACCGGCAGCACCACCACCCAGACCGCGGGCGCCCAGTCGACCAAGATCGGGATCTCCAGCGCCACGGGGGCCAGGACGACCGGCGCCGCCAGCACCATCAGGGCCGCCGCCAACGCCACCCAGCGCAGCTGCTGGCGCTCCACCCCGTGGGCGCGGCGGAAGCGCAGCACCAGCGATCCGGCGGCGACGGCCACGGCCAGGGTGGTGACGGCCAGGGCGACCTGGGTGGCGGCCAGCAGGACCCCGCCCAGGGCCCGGTCGCTGAAGGGGCTGCTGGTCAGCAGCAGCTGCGGGTCCAACCGTCCGGGCGCCACCGGCACCACCAGGACCAGGGCCACGGGGGTGGCTGCGGTGATGGAGGCCCACCGGCGCCAGCGGGGCGAGGGCAGCGACCCGGTCGGGGTCAACAGCAGCACCAGGCTGAGCAGGGCGAGTGCCACAGTGCCGGTGGCCGGGTAGTAGCTGGCGACCACATAGGTGGCGGGGAGGGCGCCGGGGCGGGCCAGCAGCCCGTAGGTCACATAGGAGTAGATTACCCCGCTGGCGGTCAGCGAGAGGGCGAAGCCCAGCAGCAGCCAGCCCACGGGGTGGCGGGGGCGGCGGCTGGCCAGCACCGCCCCGACGGTGGCCGCGCTCAGCACCGCCAACAACGGGCCAACGATACTGCCCGGGACCAACACGGCCAGGTCGGGCCGGCCGGCCTGGATCATCAGGTGATCCATCCAGGGCACCACGGCCAGGCCGAGCATGACCAGCGCCCACAGCCCCCACGCCAGCCCGGCCGCCCATCGGCGCGGCCGGCCCCGTCCGGCGGTCGACGTCATCGCCGTGGTCCTGGCTGCCCGCAGCGCACCACCGATCCGGCCACCTCCCACGCTCGTCGGCTGCCAGTGTGGCCGGCCTGCGTCTGGGCAGCGTTACGGAGACGGACCGGCCTAGGCTGGCTCGGGGCTCCTGCGGAGGAACGGCGCGTCACCCCAGGCTCGCCTTGCCATCCGATGCCTTGTCGGATGCGCTTTGATCATCCCGATGATCATCCAGTGCGCTCCAGATGCAGCTCGGCGGCTGAGGATCGGCTTGGTCGGCTACAGCGGGGCGGTGAGCTCAAGGGCCAGCCCGTCGGGGTCTTTGAACGGCAAGACCGCGATGCCGAACGGTGGCAGCTCGGTAATGTCGCTGTGGTCCACGCCGCGCTCGGTGAACGCCTGCGCCGCCGCCTCCAGCTCCGCCCGGTTGGCGACGGCAAAGCTCAGGTGGTCCAGGCCGCAGCGGAACGGGTCGAACCGATCGTTGGCCCGCTCGGCGTCCACCGGGCGCAACCCGAGCAGCAGGTCGCCGTTGACCATGACGATGCCGCCCTGCAACAGGTCGGTGGCCAGGTCGTGGTGGGGGTCGTCGGCCGGTGGTGGGGCGTCCATGGCGATCTGGAATCCGAGCAGGTCGGTGTAGAAGGCCCGGGACCGGTCCACGTCGGTGACGGTGAGCCGCAGATGGTGGACCGGGCCGAGGGACAGCGGGACGGCCATCGCAGCGCCTCCTGGTGTCGCGGCGGAGTCGGCGCTCATGATGAAGCCCGGACGCCGCGCCAGGGAAGCGCCGTCCCCTTGGTGGACGAGAGTCGCTGGAGAGGCGGTCATTCCGCCAGTCATTCCACCAGCCGTACTCGGCCGGTCAGGAGCGTACTGGCTGGACGACCGAGCCGACGTGAGCTGCAAGGACAGCACAGGCCAGTACGCCGAGGCCGCGTTCGCTGCCCTGGCTGGCGCCAACCCGATCCCGGCGTCCTCCGGGCAGATCACCAGGCATCGCCTGAACCGCTCGGGTGACCGGCAGCTGAACCGGGCGCTCCACACCGTGGTGGTGGCCCGGCTGCGTGACGACCCAGCTACCCGTGCCTACGCCGCTCGACGCAGGACCGAGGGCAAGCACCCGCGAGATCCGCCGGTGCTTGAAGCGGGCTGTTGCCCGGCAACTCTTCAAGCTCCTTGAGCACCACGACCGATCTGCGGTTGAAGTCCTCCGCCCACAGCGCTGGAGGAACGGGAGTCGAGATTGATGCAACCCAGAGCGCCAGCGCATCGTGTCCTGGAGTAGGGGGATGGAAGGCGAGGTCGTCTCGGTGGGGCAGGCTCGGGGGTTCGACGAGTTCTATCAGGCCTGCTATGGGCGGCTGCTCCGACAAGTCGCCCTCGTGACCACCGACCTTGCTGACGCCGAGGACGTGCTGCAGGAGGCCTTTGCCCGCGCGGCCATCCGCTGGCGGCAACTCGAGACCTACGATGCCCCGGAGGCGTGGGTGTGGCGGGTGGCGATGAACCTTGCTGCCGACACGACCCGGCGCCTTCGCCGCCGGGCGGCGGCGATGCTGCGGCTTGGGCCGCCACCGACCCAGCCGGAATTGTCGGCCGCCACTGTGGACCTGATCCGAGCGTTACGGGCGTTGCCGCTTGGGCAACGCCAAGCGATTGTGCTGCACCATCTGGTGGGTCTCTCGGTGGCGGAGATCAGCCGCCAGCTTCGGGTCCCATCAGGGACCGTCAAGGCCCGCTTGGCGCGTGGACGCACCGCGCTCGCCCGCCGGCTCGGCCCCGACTACTACCCAGCTCACCGGGAGACGCTTGTCGATGAATGACCTGCAGGCACGCCTGGACCGCGCCGCTGATGAGTTAACCCGGGCGGCGATCCCGCCGCCGGCCGCGGCGATCCGCCGTCGCGGCCGCCGCCGCCAGCAGCGGCTTGTCGCGGCCGCCGTGGTCGTGGTCGCCCTCGTGGCCGGGCTCTGGGGACCGGGGGCCGCCCTGTTCAACCCGGGGCCAGCGGCACCGTCTGCCACTCCCGGCCCGGCAACCCCGACGCTGGGTCTCACGCCGCCGCCGGTCGGTCCTGGGCAGGTCGCCGTTGTCATCCAGCCCCCAACCCATGGGCTTCCAGAGCGGCTGCTGGTCGAAAACATCCAGTGCTACAGCCACCCCCATCTCGGCCGGGGCGTGTCCATCTACAGCGAGGCAACCATCAAGGGGGAGATGCGGCCCGTCGAGCTCGTCCCTCCGGTCCCAGGGAGGACGTTGACCGGCCCGGCCGACATGCTGGCCGCGGTTGAGGTCCGACCCAGCGAAGGCACCGAGGCTGCCCAGTACCTGACCATCCAGAACAGCACGGCCCGGTGGGAGCTGCAGGCCGCCGACGGTTCTCGCGGCTGGGCGGTCGGCCCACATCGCCTCACCGATCACAACGGCAAGACGATCCAGCCACCTGGCACAGCGCTGGCTGCCTTCTCCTGGTGGTGCAAAGACGTAGTTCAAGAGAGCCCCAGCACCACGACCCCTTGACAGCACATAGCAGCCTCGTCACAAGCGCTGGTCAGCTGGTGCGGGGTCCCGGCCGCGCCGAGGCCGATCTAGGCCCTGAAGCGATCACTTCACGTTGGCGGCGCCGCCAATAGGCCTACGCCCGCCGCGCTCACTGCCAACGACACGAACAGCAGGGGTGCGGCTTGGGTGTTGGGGACGAGTGCCCGGGCCCGCGGTCGGTGTGCCTGGTCGGCTGGTGGCAGGGTTAGGGGAGGGTGATGGCGAGCTTGCCCTGGCGACGTTGGCCCGGCCCGGGCCCTTACCGGCGGCGCCGAGGCTGGAGACGATCCTGCCGTCGTCACCGACCACGGTGGCATAGGTGTTCAGCTGGTCCGGGGACTGGGAGGTCAGGTCTAGCAGGGCGTCGACCCCGTCAGGGTGGCGCTGGCGGAGCTGGGCGGCGATGTCGGCGCCGCGGTCCAGGACCTCGGCCACCCCAGGCCGCGTAGGTAGTCGGTGTCCTCGGGAGGCCGGGGCGAGGATGGTGGCGCCGGCGGTGGCGGCGAGCTGGACGGCGAGGCTGCCGACCCCGCCGGTGGCCCCGATGACCAGCAGGGTGCCGCCCTGGCGGAGGTCGAGGGCGTCGGCCGCGGCCAGGGCGGTGAGACCGGCCCAGGGGGCGGCCCCGGCCTGGGCGAGGTCGACCCCGTCGGGCAGGTGGGCCACCGCCTGGGCCGGGACCGCGAGCAGCTCGGCCCAGGCGCCGTCGTGGACCGCCGGGCTCATCCCCGGCACGCCGCCGAGGATCTGGTCGCCGACGGCGAATCCGGTGACCCCCGAGCCGACCTGCTCGACCACGCCGGCATAGTCGCGGCCGAGGATGACCGGGAAGGTGTGCTCGGCCACGCCGTTGAGATAGCCGGCGGCGATGAAGGCGTCGATGGGGTTAGTTGAGGAGGCCTGGACCCGAGCCAGCAGCTGGCCGGGCCCGGCTTGGGGGTCGGGTAGATCCTCCGGCAGCAGCGGTCAACACCAGCCTCGATAGCGGCCACCACCGCCCTTGCCGGCCACCGACGGCAAGACTTGGCCATCCCGCCGCGTGGAAGCTGACAACAGCGAACTGGGGACTAGCTGCGGCTGGCTGGTGTCCTGGCCGCTTTGGGTGGCTGGAGCTCGCGGACTTCGCCGGTAGCGATGAAGCAGACCTGTTCGCCGACGTCGACGGCTTGGTCGCCGAGACGTTCCAGGAAGCGGGCGACCAGCACCAGCCGGGTCGCCCAGGCGACGGCGTTCGGGTCGGTGATCTGCTCCAGCTGGCCGAAGATGTGGTCGTTGAGCCGGTCGACGGTCGCGTCGAGAGCCGGCAGCCGCTCAGCCCCAGCGCGGTCGGAGTCGGCAAAGCAAGCCAGCGCGGCATCCACGACCCGGCGGACCGCTGCGCCCATCTGGGTCAGGGTGGCCTGCATGTCGGCCGGCGGGGGCCGCTCTACCAGTTCGGGAGTGGCCCTGGCCAGGTTGACGCACAGGTCGCCCATCCGCTCCAGATGCTCGTTGACATGCAGCAGCCCGGCGACCAGCCGCAGATCCGAGGCGACCGGGGCCTGGCAGGCCAAGGTGCGCAACAGCCCCCAATCGATCTCGGCCGACAGCTGGTCGATCTGCTGGTCGCCGACGACGATGCCCTGGATGGCATCGGGATCGCCGGTGGCCAGCGCGGCCAGGGCACGGTCGAGCTGGGTCTGCACCAGCTCGCCAAGCTCAACCAGCCGGGCTTGGAGCCTGGCCAGCTCCTGATCGAATGCGGCCCGCATCTTGCCTTCTTCCTTTCAACCGCTGGTCAGCTGCGGTCGGCGAGCCGGTAGACGGCCAGGACCAGCCCGGCCACTACCGCCGCCACCAGCAGCATCGTGCCCAGGCCGGCCAGGATCGCTGCGGTGGTGTTCTCCATGACCGTTCCCTCCAGTCATCTGCTACCCGTCTTGGCCTTGCCGCCCTCGCCCTCCAGGGCCTTGAGCCGCTTCTCGATCCGGTCCAGCGACCGTTGCATCTCGTCGTCGCTGTCTTTGGATTCGGGGCTGTTGCGGTGGATCAAAAAGCTGGTCAGGACCACGAAGGTCAGCAGCTGGAGGAATTCGGACTGCCAGTTCTCCAGGGTGCTGGTCCAGAACTGCCACAGGAAGTCGCCGACCTCCAGGGGCTGGTTGTGCTCTCGTTGCTCGTTGGCCCAGGTAAACCATTGGGTCACCAGCTGGGCGAACCAGGACACAAAGAACAGCAGGGCCAGGGTGATGCTCAGGCTGTAATTTCGCCAGGGTGATGCTCAGGCTGTAATTTCGCCAGAGGCGCTTCATCCCATTCCACACCCTTCCAGGCGTAGGGAAGCCAGCGAGGGCTACCCGCACACCCGAGCCAGGAAACCAAGCGGAAAGTGAGCGCAGTGCCTCTGCCGTCACGAGCCCAGGTCCGCTCGGGGTTGGGCGTGCCGGTGGAGCTGGGCGGCGGCCCCATCGGCAGCCTGGACCTCTACGCCACCAGCCCCCGGGCCTGGGATGACACCGAGGTCAGCGCCTTGCAGGCCTATGCCGGGGTGATGGCCAGCCTGCTCGGGGCCGCGGCCAAGGCCGAGGTCAAGGGCGCCCTGATGGAGCGTGAACGCCTGGATGAGCAGGAGGCCTTCACCCACCTGCGTGGAGAGGCTCTGCTCGGGGGCGGCTCGGGCTCGGTAAGCTAGTGGGCCCTATCACAATCCTGGAGGACGAGATGGAGCTGAGCGCGCGCAACCAGCTGCAAGGCACGGTCAAGTCAGTGACGCTCGGCACCGTCATGGCCGAAGTCGTGGTCGACGTCAACGGCCAGGAGATCGTCTCGGCGGTCACGCGAGGCTCTGCCGAGCGGCTCAGGCTGAGCGAGGGTTCGGCGGTGAACGTGGTCATCAAGTCCACCGACGTGCTGCTGGCAACCGATCAGACCTGACCGCTAGCCGGTCGCCGAGGCCGCCCAGCAGCCGCTCCAAGAGCGGGGCGCACCCGGCCAGGCCGCGGCCAGGACCTCGCGGGGGACCTGACGAGCCGCATGCCGCAGAGCGAGCGCGAGCACCACCACGTCATCCAGCGGGCCGATCACCGGCAGGAACTCGGGCAGCAGGTCGATCGGAGAGAGCAGCCATAGGCTGCAAGGACAGCCCTCCGCAGTACCCGCTGGACGGTTCCCAACTGTCTTGTAAACAGCAGATTGGGGGTTCGAGTCCCCCCGCCAGCTCCCAACACGGCCGGTCCCGCGACCAGGGCCGGCGACCCGACCGGCAGTGGGGCCGGCTCTGGCCTACCCGCCGGACGATGGGCGGGTGGTGGGGGAATCGACCACGGACATCTCGACGAAGGCGGTCTCCTCCATGACCGTGCCGGGGGGAAGGCGCACGCCCGGCACTTCGGCGGCCAGCACCGACCGGCTCCCGAGCAGGCGGGCGGTCGCCGGGTCGAAGATCAGCACCGTCCGACGCGGCACCTTCTCCTCCTCGGCTGGGCCGATGGTGACGCCGACGCCGCGGCGGCCTGCCAGGGACGTGCCGGGACTCTCGTCGGCGGTGTACACCCTCGGCCCGGGGAGCTCGGGACGGCCGTTGGCAACCCAGGCGTCCCGATCGGCGGGGCTGAGGAACCGCGGGCGGCCGAGGGTCTCGCGGCCTCGCAGCCTCGCAACTTGCCGTCAGGGGCCCACCACGTCTCGTTGTCGTAGGAGGTCCGGAAGTAGAAGCTCTTGGGGGTTCGGAACTGGTCGTCGTTGCCGCCGACCCTGGTGCCGCGCTCGCGGACGTACCAGTACCTGCCGGGCCCGAAGGCGGGCTCGGGCGCGCGGGCCGCGGCCGCCGCCGCAGTGGTGAGCACCTTGACGGCTGCCGGCTCGGCAGAGGCGAGGACGTCTCCTGCCACCCTCGTGTCGGAGTCCTGCTCCCGCGTGACCGGGGTGGGGTCGTGGAGGAGCAGCTGGGCGACGAGGGCGGTGGCGAGCACGGCGGCGATGGCCGCACCCGCTGGCAGCAGCCGGCGCCGCCGCGCCTGGCGTGCCTTCCGCCGGGCGTCCAGGTCCACGGTCATGTCGGTGACCGCGGGACCGCCGGTCGTGGCCTCGCCACGGATCGCCGCGAGCAGCCTCGCCCGCGCGGCACTGGTCGTGGCCTCGTCCGGGTCCGGGGTGTCCACGCCGATCCCGCGGACGACGTCGAGCTCATTCATGTCGCAAACTCCCAGGGGGTGTCGGGTGCATCGACCGCGGTGCCAGCTCTGGTGTCCAGCCCAGCGCGCGACGCAGCCGCTGCCGCGCCCGGTGCAGGTGCGAACGCACGGTCCCTGCCGGCAGGTTGAGCGCCTGCGCGATCCCGGCGGTGTCCAGATCGCCCCAGGCATGCAACAGCAACACTTCGCGCTGGTCGGCGGGGAGGTCGGCGAGCACGGCCGCGGCGCGCCGTCCCGCGGCGGACGCGTCGACCCGGTCGGCCACACCGGCGCCGGGCGAACGCCTGGGTGAAGGTCTCGGCGGCGAGGTCGTCGGCCAGTTCGGGACCGACCCTGCGTCGCAGAAAGCGGTGGATCGCCGGGAAGTGCCGATCGAACAGCTCAGCGAAGCGTGCCGGCTCCGCCAGCGACGCGGCGATCAGTTCGGTATCGTCCGTTGCTGGCTCCCATTGTCCGAGGTTGTCACCCGGTGTATGACCGTAGCCGCCGTCGGCGTTGCACCCACGCCGTTCCGCCTGCGGTTGGCGAGACCAACGCATCCGGTCCGCGCCTCTGGCCGTCAGGCCGACTTGCCTTGCCGGCCATGCCGAAAGCCGGTGTCCCGCGCGTCGGTGGGCAGCGCTGCCTGACCGAACCCGCCCGGGGCCGACAGGTCGGCCAGGACCCCCGTTCGGGTCGCGGAGGTACTGGCGGACGTTGCGGGCCTGGTCGGAGGCGGCGACCCGGCCGGGCGGGCAGGCAAGCTGCAGCAAGGTCACCGACTCCCAGTCGCAGTGCCGCACCCGGGGAGCGACCCGGCGGACACGCTACATCTGCTGACCGCCCTCGGTACCGAGGACATGACCGCGCCACGATTGCCAGGAGCCCTCTAGGAGCCCGCAGCCTGAGTCAGCGAATATCGTGCTGCGGGTTGCCAGCGGTGTCGGCGACACCTATCGCAGCAGCGAGAAGATCGTCGCGTTCACCACAACACCCAGGGCAACACCAGCCAGGACCTGCGCCGTCGTATGGTCACCCACCTGGACCCGGGACCAGGCGATCACGGCCACCAGGGGCCAGATGGCCAGCAGCGCCGGGCCGAAGACGAGCAGCAGCACCGTGGCGGCACCGGCCGCGATCGCGGCATGGACCGAGATCTTCCACCAGAGCGTGATCACCCAGCCGCAGGCCACCCCAACCGCGATCGCCGCCAGCAGGGCCACCATCGCCGCGGGGGCGTCGAGCGCCGCCAGCAGGACAAGCCCGAGCAGGATCGAGGTGATGGCCACGACCCCGAACCTGATCCGCTGCTCCCGGAGGCTGATGTTCTTGTCGGTCAGCCGGCCGCGCCGCACGCCGCCGAGGATGAGCGCGTAGGGCAGCACGCTGGCGAACAGGGCCGCGATGCCGCCCCACAGGACCGCCATGGCCAGTGTCGGGCTGCTGTCCCAGGCGACGACCAACGCCAGGACGACCAGGATCGGCGGCGGCGAGAGCAGCTCGCCGACCAGTTGGGCCACCCGCAGACGTCGCGGGATGCGCTGTGCTATCGCCGGATCGCCGTGCCTGGCACTCATGGCGTGGTCCGATCCTCCCGGTTGCTGGAGCGCTGCCCGCCGCTCCTGTCCCGGCCGGCCAGCAAGGCACGCACCAGCCAGAACAGAGTGTAGGCGGTCGCAACCCCAACGAGCCCGGTCATCCCAGCTCGCAGAACCTGGCAAGACTGCTGAACCAAGCGATGCTGCTGAACCTGGCGAGACTGCAGAACCCAGCGAATTGGACAAGAGCGCCCGAGTCCGGGTAGCCTCCTCTCCGCCCTCCGAACCCCCCTACCGGAGAGGAACCCCCCATGCGCTGCAAATTGCTCATGGTCGCCGTCCTGGCGGCCGCGTTCACCGCCGCCAGCCAGGGCGTCGCCGCTCCATCCTCGGAGGCGAAGGTCGCCATCGAGGTGTCGGCGTCGGCGGAGCACAGGATCAGAACCGCCGTGAAGAAGTACGCGGCGATTCAGGTGGCTCAGCGTGAGCCCTACTGCTACGGAGGGACCGGACCGAACTGCTTCGACTGCTCGGGCCTTGTGGTTGCGGCCTACCGCTATGCGGGGATCAACCTTCTCGCTCGCGGCATCAGGACCTCGACCCAGCTGCGGAACTGGACAACGAGGATCTCGCTGCGACATGCGCACTCCGGTGACCTGCTGTTCTACAGCGGGCACGTGGAGATCGCCTACAGGTCGAAGTCAGGGAAGATGGTGGCGGTCTCGGCGACCCACCCGGGTGGGCCTCCGGTGAACTTCCATCCGATCCGGACGCGCGGGCTGATCAAGGTCGGCCAAGTGGTGACCTAGCCAGCTCCGACAGCACAGATCGCACTTCGGCGGCCAGGTCGACACCCTGCTCGGCGACCACCCAGGCGTGGCCCTTGCCATCGTGGTTGAACCCAAAGGGCGTGCCGGGGGGCAGCCGCTCCGCGGCCAGCCGACGGGTGACCTCCATGAGCCGCTCGATCGGCACGTCCACCCGCGGCCCCCAGGCCACCTCGGGGGCCGGGGATGGCGGCGGCGCGCTGGGCACGGCAGCCCGAGTGGGGCCCGGGGTCGGGAATGCGCGAAGGCGCCGGAGTGTTTTAACGGCTGCGGTGCAGACTCGAGGCCGGGTGACGTCCCGAGGGCTACGGGCACACCGGGACCTCCTCAACAAGCCGCGACGACGATCGGAGCGAAGCAATGAGTCAGAAGAGGGAGAAGGCAGTCCTGGCCGGAGGGTGTTTCTGGGGGATGCAGGACCTGATCCGGAGACGCCCAGGGGTCATCTCGACGCGGGTGGGCTACACCGGAGGCGACGTCCCGAACGCCACCTACCGGAACCACGGGTCCCACGCCGAGGCGATCGAGATCATCTTCGACCCCGAGGTGACCTCCTACCGCGAGCTGCTCGAGTTCTTCTTCCAGATCCACGACCCGACCACACTGAACCGCCAGGGGAACGACATCGGCACAAGCTACCGCTCGGCGATCTTCTACCTCGATGAGGAGCAGCGCCGGGTCGCCGAGGACACCATCGCCGACGTCAACGCGTCCGGGCTCTGGCCCGGCAAGGTCGTCACCGAGGTCACGCCGGCCGGTCCGTTCTGGGAGGCCGAGCCGGAGCACCAGGACTACCTGGAGCGCTACCCGTACGGCTACACCTGCCACTTCCCGCGCCCGGACTGGGTGCTGCCACACCGGAGCGCCGCGGCCCGCTAAGACGGCGGGGTCGGTAAAGGGCGGCACCGGCTGACGGCCGGTGCCGCCCAGGCCGGTCGGTCCGGGAGGTCGTGAGATCATCCCGGCACGGACGCCAGCCGGGAGGTGTGACCATTGGGTGATGCCGCACTCATCAAGAAGCTCGGGATCAAGCCGGGCCAGCGGGCCGCGGTGGTCGACCCGCCGGAGGGCTATGCGGATCGGGTCGGCCCGCCGCAGGGCGTGGCGGTGACCACCGACCTGGACGGCACCTTCGACTTCGTGCAGGTGTTCGCCAAGGACCGAGCCACCCTGGAGCGTCACCTCGAGGCGGCCCACGCCGCCCTGAGGCCCGGCGGCCTGTTCTGGATCTCCTACCCCAAGGGCAGCTCCAAGGTCCCGACGGACCTGAACCGCGACGTGTTCTGGGAAGCGCTCGAGCACCTCGGCGTCCGTCCCGTCACCCAGGTCTCAGTTGACCAGGTCTGGTCGGCGCTCCGGTTCCGCCCGTTCGCCGAGGTGGGTTCGCGCTAGGAGGCCGGTGACAGCAGTCGGGTGATGGTGTCCGCGTCGGTCTGCAGCGACATCATCGCGTAGTCGAGGCTGGCCAGGGCACGCGCGCCGGCCGCCTCATCCACCGACCCGCAGGCGTCGGTGACCACCACCGGGATGAAGCCGAGGTCGGCCCCGTGGCGGACCGTCGGCTCGACCCCGATCTCGGTCACGGCCCCGACGATGGCGAAGGCGTTGAGCCCGCAGTCGCGCAACACCATCTCCAGCGGCGTGCCGACGAACATCGACATCGCCAGCTTGTCGAACACCACCTCACTGGGCAGCGGGGTCAGCTCAGGGACGAGCTGAAAACTGGGCGAGTCCCGCAGGAACTGCGGCTGGACGTCCTCGACCCGCTGGACCCGCTGCCAGGCCATGGCGGTGCGCAGCTGGAAGACGCCAGCCAGCTCGTTGGGCAGCGACAGGTGCCGGGCGAAGATCACCCGCATGCCAGCCTGGCGGGCGGCGCCGACCACGCGCGCGACCCGGTCGACGAACGCGTCGGCGTCGGGTACGTGGCGGACGATCCCGACCTGCATGTCGTAGACCAGCAGGGCCATCCGCTGGGGGCTGCAGACCTCCTGGAGGGTCTGGGGAATCTCCAGTCCATAGGCGCGCTGCATCCATCCTCACCTTCTCGAGTTTCGACCGAGCGTACCCTGCCCGTCAGGAGCATCATTCGGACGCTCGACGGTGGAGGCAGCAGCCATGGCCGACCCGACGCCCAGCCAACCCGACCCCGGCGGCCAGCAGGGAGCTGGAGGTGGCGGTGGCGCGCGCCCGGCCCGCGAGTTCCGCCCCAGCCGGGGACGCCGCGTGGGCGACACCATCATCGGCATGTTCGTCCGAGCGGGCCTGGTGCCCAGCACTTATCTGTTGACCACCAGAGGCCACAAGACCGGCCGGCCGCTGACGCACCCGGCGACCGTGGTGGACCAGGACGGGCGGCGCTGGCTGGTCGCCCCCTACGGGCAGGTGTCCTGGGTGCGCAACGCCCGCGCGGCTGGGCGGGTGACCCTGGGCCGCCGCGGCGACCGGCGTGACTATGCCGTCCGCGAGGTCCCAGCCGAGGAGGCCGGACCGGTGCTCAAGCGCTATGTCGGCGTGGCCACGGCCACCCGACCGTACTTTGGCGCGGACAAGGACGCTCCGGTGGAGGCCTTCGTGGCAGAGGCGGACCGCCACCCGGTGTTCGAGCTCCTCCCGATCGATGAGGATCGCCCGGGCGGTGCTGGCCAAGGCTGAGCAGCCCCGGGCGGGGCGGCATCTACCTCACCGCTCCCGCACGCTGCTGACCTCGTACCCACCGCCTCCCGGATAGGTCCAGGCGCCGCTCAGCTCGGTGCCGTCGGCGCTGAGGGTGCCCTTGAAGAAGGCGGGGGAGCCCTTCTCGCCGCCCCAGATGGTGAGCTCGTCGCCGTCCAGCTCGTAGACGTAGTCGAGGGTGTTGCCGGTGTTGTCGTAGAAGCGGGATCGGATCGCCTCGTCGGGGGGCTCGCCGAACGGCCGCAGGTGGCCGATGACCTCGAAGCCCTTGATCCGCTGCCCGAACTGCTCGAGGTCGACGTGCTGGACCAGGAAGAACCCGCCCTCCAGCCATTCGAACCGGACCGTCCCCTCGACGCCGCCCTGGTGACGCCAGGTGCCGAGCAGCCGCTCGCCGAGCGCCTGCAGGTCCGCCGCCGGAGTCGGGGACTGGGACTGGTCGTAGCCGCTCATCGCGTCCTCCTCTTCGCGGGCCGCCCTGTGCGGCCGTCGGTATGGGGACGACCGGGCGCCGCGAAAGGAATCGGTGCGAGGGGGCCGGGTTCAGCGGATGGTCGCGGCCAGGCCGAAGGCGGGATACAGCTCGGGGAGGGAGAAGTCGACGATCTCGGTGATCCGGCCGCCCTCGACCCGCAGGACCTCCAGGGCCGTGAGGTGGAACTCGGCCTCGCCGGGCGGGCGGAGGTAGATGGCCACGGCCGGCTGCAGGTTGGCGCCGGTGGCCACGAACCGGTACTCGCCCGGCGGGGCGAACTCCCTGGTCGCCTGGATGAAGGCGTCGCGGGAGTCGGACCACAGCGGGATCTGGGGATAGGCGACGCGGACGTCGTCGGCGAGGACCTCGGCCATGGCCTCGACGTCCCCGCGCAGGTGGGCGTCGACGTAGCGCTCCAGCACCGCCCGCTCGTCGGCGGCGACGGCGGCGGACGGGGCCCAGTCGTCGCGGCGCTCCGGGAGGCGGGCGCGCATGGTGGCCCGCGCCCGCTGCAGGGCGCTCTTGACCGCGGCCTCGCTGGTGCCGAGCAGGGTCGCGGTGGCCTTGGCCGACCAGCCGCTCACGTCGCGGGCCACGAAGACCGCCCGCTGCAACGGCGGCAGGTGCTGGAGGGCGGCCAGGAACGCCAGCTCGATCGTCTCCCGCTGCACGACCGCCTCGCCGGGGTCGGGGGCGGCCGGGCCGGCCTCGCCGAGGGCGTGGTCGGGGAACGGCTCCAGCCACAGCTCGCCGGCGGCTTCCGGCAGGGGCCGGCCGGGCCGCGCCGGGTCCATGACGTCGAACGGCAGGACCCGGCGCCGGCCGCGCCGGCGTAGCGCGTCCAGGCAGGCGTTGGTGGCGATCCGGTACAGCCAGGCCCGCGGCGACGAGTCACCCTTGAAGCGGCCGAGGCTCCGCCAGGCCCGCTCGAACGTCTCCTGCAGCAGGTCCTCGGCCTCGACATAGGACCCGAGCAGTCGGTAGCAGTGGACCTGCAGCTCGTGGCGGTGGCGGTCGAACAGCGCCGCGAACGCGTCCCGATCGCCCGCCTGGATCGCCGTCATCGGGCAACTGTTCCGGCCGGGGCTCGGGCGGTCAACTGCCGGCCCTCCGCGTCGCCGGAGGTCACCAGCCGCGCCACGACGTCAGTCGGCGGTCAGTGTGGCCAGCGCGCGTCCCGGCAACGTAACGGACGGCGAACCTCCTCCGCGGAAGGTCCCGCCGCCGGGGGGACCTTGGCCCCTGACCGGCCGGCGCCGTCGGGAGGAAGGTGGAGTCGAGCGCGACGGAGCGCTCGATGTGAGGAGGACGTGATGAAGGTCCTGATAGCGGCGGCGACCAGGCACGGCGCGACCGCCGAGATCGCCCGGGTGATGGGGGACACGCTCCGCGAGCGGGGGCTGGACCCGACGGTGCTCGAGCCCGAGCAGGTTGACAGCGTCGACGGCTACGACGCGGTGGTGGTGGGCAGCGCCGTCTATGCCGGCCACTGGCTGAAGCCGGCCCGGGAGCTGGTGGCCCGCTGCGGCGACGCCCTGGCGGCCCGGCCGGTGTGGCTGTTCTCCAGCGGTCCCGTCGGCGACCCGCCCAAGCCGGAGGAGGACCCGGTGGACGTGGCCGAGGTTCTCGCCACCACCCGGGCGCGGGAGCACCGGGTGTTCGCCGGCAAGCTGGTCCGCAGGCAGCTGGCCTTCCCCGAGCGGGCGATCGTTTCGGCGCTGCGCGTCCCCGAGGGCGACTTCCGCGACTGGGCCGCGATCACCGAGTGGGCGGGCGGCATCGCCACAGCCTTGCGCACCCCCTCGCCGGCCTGAGGTGGTCGGCTGTCGCTGGCATGACCTAGCCTTCGGCCATGGACACCAAGCCGCTGACGCCGCGGCAGTTTCACGGGGCCGACGGGGTCGAGGACTGGCGGGTGCTGGGCGAGGGGGCGTGCGCGTACTTCCGCACCGGGTCGTTCGCGGCCGGGGCCCGGCTGGCGCAGGCGATGGGCGAGCTGGACGGCCTCGACGCCCACCACCCGGACATCGACGTGCGGCACTCGGGCGTGACCGTGCGGCTGATCACCATCACCGACGACGACTACGGCCTGAGCGAGCGCGACCTCGACCTCGCCCGGCGGATCTCGGCGGTGGCCCGCGAGCTCGGCTTCGCCGCCGACCCGACCATGCTCCAGACTGTCCAGGTCTCGATCGACGCGCTGGTCAGCGCCGAGGTGATGCCGTTCTGGCGGGCGGTGCTCGGCTATGCGCACCGCGCCGACAGCCCCGATGAGGACCTGGTCGACCCGCGCGACCGTGGGCCGTCGATCTGGTTCCAGCGGATGGACGCGCCGCGTCCCCAGCGCAACCGCATGCACATCGACGTCTGGGTGCCGCACGACCAGGCCGAGGCGCGGGTCGCGGCGGCGATCGCCGCCGGCGGCCGCCTTGTGACCGACGAGCATGCGCCGATGTGGTGGACGCTGGCCGACCCCGAGGGCAACGAGGTCGACGTCTGCACCTGGATGAGCAGGGACTGAGCCGGCCGCCGCGGGCAGCTGGCCGGTCCGAGGTCGGGTCACTCCGGGGTTCTCGCCGCCCGCTTCAGCTCGGTCTTCAGTGCGTGGCGAACCGCCGGCGGCCGGTCAGCAGGAGGATGAGGCCGGCGGCCGCCCAGGCGGTCAGTGTCCAGGCCGCGGCGGTGGCGCCGGCGCCGTCGAAGTAGGCGGTGGCCCGCAGCAGCGTGGCGCCCGCCCCCGGTGGCAGTAGCTGGCCGAGCTGTCCCCAGGGCTGGGGCAGCAACTCGGGTGCGGCCGCCACCGCCGACAGGGGGTTGCCCAGGACGAAGACCAGCAGCACCCCCAGGCCGACGCCGGCCGGGCCGAGCAGGACGCCAAGGCCGGCCACGGCGCCGGACACCGCCAGCGCGAGCAGCCCGATGACGGCCGCG
>Ga0081538_10000899_pt1 | contig 32194 bp, 34 predicted proteins | sample TabmetS5T2R1_FD_71022 | JGI IMG/M metagenome (GOLD analysis project Ga0081538, IMG submission 71022) | Tabebuia heterophylla rhizosphere microbial communities from the University of Puerto Rico - S5T2R1 | ecosystem: Host-associated > Plants > Roots > Rhizosphere ...
GTCGGCCAGCCGCCCGACCGCGATGCTGTCAGGTGGGCTGGCCGTGGTGCCCGACTTCTCGTTGGCCGACGTCGACGCGGGCCTGGCGCCCGAACCGGACGTGGTCGTGGTCCCGGCCGTGGCCGCCCCCAACGGCAACAAGGAAGCAGCGCTGCGCGAGTGGCTCACCCGCCGGGCCGACCGGGGAGCCAGCCTCGGCGTGTGCAACGGCGGCCGGCTGCTCGCGGCCACGGGCCTGCTCGACGGTCGCCGGGCCACCGCCCACTGGTCGGCCATCAAGGGCCTGGAGCGCCGCCGCCCCCAGGTGGACTGGGTCCGCGGCCAGCGCTATGTCCAGGACGGCACCATCACCACCACCGCCGGGGTGACCTCGGGGGTGTTCGGGGCCCTGCGGCTGGTCGAGCAGCTGGCCGGCGCCGGCGAGGCGCAACGGGTCGGCCAAGCGCTGGCCTACCCGGGCTGGTCACTGCACGGCCCCACGGAGATCCGCGCCCAGCGATGGGCACCACGCGATCTGGCGTTACTGCTGGCGGCGGGCTTCCCGTGGTCGCGCCCAACGGTCGGCGTCGGCCTGGTCGAGGGGGTCGGCGAGCTGGAGGTGGCCGCCCCCTTCGAGGTCTACGCCAGCTCGTTCGCGGCCCGCACGGTCCCGATCGCCGCCACCGCCACCGTCACCACCCGTCACGGGCTGCGCCTGGTCGCAACCCCCACCGATGCGATCGCACCGGAGGTGGACCGGCTGATCGTGCCCGGCGCCCACACCACCGACCAGGTCGACCCGCAGCTGCTGGCATGGGCCGCCGACCGTGGCCTCCAGGTCGAACTCCCCAACGGTGGGCAGGCGGCGGGCCAGTTCAGCTACGACGCGATGCTGGCTGACCTGGCCGGCCACAGCGACCAGACCACCGCCCGGGTCACCGCCAAGTCCATCGAGTACCCGACAGAGCAGCTCGAGCTGGCCGGCGCCGGCTGGCCGTGGCGGCCCACCGCCCTGTTCGCCCTCACCGCCACCGCCGCCATCGGCATTGGGCTGGGGCCCGCCGCCGCCAGCCGACGGGACCGCCGATGACGCGCACAGCAGCGCCCAACCCACTGGCGGGGCGGTCGCTGCGGGCACCGGTGCTGTGGGGGGTCATCTGGGGCGTCATCCAGGCCGCGGCCCCGCTCGGCTTCTGGTGGCTGGACCCGGCGACCGTCTATGCACTCTCGTTGGCCCTGATCGCGGCCGTCTACATCGGCTTCGCCGTGGCTGACGGACGGCCGCGGGTGATCGCCGTCGAGACCGTGGTCGCCGGCGTGTTCGTGGTCCTGGCCGCGGTCGGGGTCACCGGACCGGCGTGGCTGCTGGTGGCCGGCTTCGCCGGCCATGGGCTCAAGGATCTCTGGCAGTACCGCCGCCAGTTTGTGGCCAACACGCGCTGGTGGCCGCCGTTCTGCCTGGTTGTCGACTGGGTCGCCGCGGCCATCCTGGTCGTGCTGATCACCGTGGGCGTCGACTTCCACCACTAGCCCGATGCTGCCTGGGCCGGTGGCCGCAGAAACAGGGACGCGCCTCGCTGCTGCTGGTAGAGCAGGTGCAGTCCGAAGAACACCACGGCGGCGGCGGTCCCCACCGGCAAGCCGCGCCCGTCGCCAGGTCAACAACAGTAGGTTCTCCAGGGCATTGCCCAACAGGGGCGCCAAGCACATGCAGAGCGGCATGACACGATGTTCGGCTTCGACATCGCCCACCAGTAGGTGCCAAAGCCTGGCGGTCGAGGTCACGCAGCAACGCACACTCAAGGGGGCGTGGACATGGCAACCCAGCAGCACAATACGGTCGCATTCGTCCTCTACCCAGGGCTCACGCTGCTGGATCCGGTCGGCCCGCTGCAGGTCTTCGCCAGCCTGCGGCGGTTCAACGACCAGTACCGGCCAGTGGTGGTGGCCGAGCGGCTCGAGCCTATGCCCACCGACGGCCCACTCACCGTCACCGCCGACCAGACCTTCGGCGACATCCCTGACCCGGCCGTGGTGATCGTCCCAGGTGGAGATGCCCCCACCATTAAGGCCATGGGCGACCCGGTGATCCGCGAGTACCTGCGCCAGGTCGCGGATACGGCGCCGGTGGTGGGGTCGGTGCGCACCGGGGCGTTGGTCCTGGCCGCGGCCGGGCTGCTGGAGGGCCGGCAGGCCACCACCCATTGGGCCTATCACCGGCTGCTAGAACGCCTGGGCGCGACCTACTTGCCGCAGCGGTGGGTGGAGGACGGCAAGTTCATCACCTCGGCCGGGGTGTCGGCCGGCATCGACATGGCCCTGGCCCTGGTCGCCCGGCTGACCGACGAGCCGACCGCCCGGAGGGTCCAACTGTCGATCGAGTACGACCCCCATCCACCGTTCGGGGGCATCGACTGGGACCAGGTGAACCGGGACATCTACGAACCGATGCTCGGGCCCATGGTCCAACAGCAGCTGGCCGACCGGCCCGAGCTCCTGGCCAAGCTGAGCGGCTGAGCCGACCCGCGGCGTCCGGAGATCCGCTCCGGAGGCGGCGTGGGTCATGTTCGGTTGGTGATCTCCTGGAGGGTCTGGAGGCGCTGGCGGCACTCCTCGGGCTCGAGCTCGCCGCGGGCCAGCCGCTCGGCCAGGATCTCCTTGGCGTCGGGCCGTGGCTGCTGGTCCAGCGGCGGCTGCTGGTCGGGCGGGCCGGGGCGTCGCAGCAGGGCGAGGGCGAGCACGGCGCCCAGAAGCCGAGCATGCCCAGGGTCATGAGCAGCCAGCCCCAACCGCTCATGGCGTAGCCGTTCATCATCGGGACCACCTCCTGTCAATCGGACCTGGTCCCCGACAGGCCCACCATAGATGCCTCCAAGGGATATATGGCAGGGGCCAACAGACCTTGTTTGTAGGGCCGGTCGGGCCTGCCTGGACTGGGCGTGCTCGACTATGCTGGTCATACCCTAGGGGGGTATATTGGAGACGAGCGAGCAGGAAGAGGTGCCAGATGCCGGGGTACGCCGACGACAAGGACCAGGTCCTGACCCGACTGCGCCGGATCGAGGGCCAGGTACGGGGCCTGCAGCGGCTGGTCGACCAGGACACCTACTGCATCGATGTCCTGACCCAGATCAGCGCCGTGGACAAGGCGCTCAAGGGCGTGGCCGTCACCCTGCTGGACGGGCACCTGCGCCACTGCGTCCGTGACGGCATGGCGGCCGGCGACCGCGACGCCGAGGCGATCGTGACCGAGGCCACCGACGCCATCGCCCGGCTGGTGCGCGCCTGACCGCCCGGGGTATTCGACCTGCCATGAGGAGCGGCGAGATGGACCACGAGGACCACGCCGGCCACGGGGCCCAGGGTGGCGACCACCGCCCCGGGACCGGCCAGCTGTCGCCGAACGAGCACCGCCAGCACGCCGAGCCGGACACCCACGGCGGGCCGGCCGGCGGCCACGAGGGGCACGGCGCCCACGGGGGCGAGCACGGTGCCCATGGCGGGCACGGGGACCATGCCGCCCAGTTCCGGGACCGGTTCTGGTTAAGCCTGGTCCTGACCGTCCCGGTCGTCGTCTACTCCGAGATGGTCCAGGAGTGGCTCGGGTTCACCCCGCCCCAGTTCCCGGGCTCGGCGTGGGTGGCGCCCGTGCTCGGGACGGTGGTGTTCCTGTATGGCGGGCGGCCGTTCCTGGAGGGCGGCCTGGCCGAGCTGCGCAGCCGCCAGCCGGGCATGATGCTGCTCATCTCCCTGGCCATCCTGGTCGCCTTCGGGGCCAGTGTGGCCACGGTGTTCGGAGCCTTCGACCTGGAGTTCTGGTGGGAGCTCTCGCTGCTGATCGTGATCATGCTGCTCGGCCACTGGCTGGAGATGCGCGCCCTCGGCCAGGCCTCGAGCGCCCTTGACGCCCTAGCGGCGCTCCTGCCCGACGAGGCCGACCTGGTCACCGCCGACGGGACCAGGACGGTCCCGATCAGCGACCTCAACGTCGACGACCTGGTCCTGGTCCGCCCGGGCGGCCGGGTCCCAGCCGACGGGATGGTCATGGACGGGGCGGCCGAGCTGGACGAGTCGATGATCACCGGCGAGTCCCGCCCAGTGCCCAAGGACCCGGGCGAGCGGGTGGTGGCGGGCACGGTGGTCACCGACTCGGCCCTGCGCGTGCGGGTCGAGGCGGTCGGGGAGCAGACGGCCCTGGCCGGGATCCGCCGCCTAGTCGAGCAGGCCCAGACCTCCCGCTCCCGCGCCCAGGCTCTGGCCGACCGCGCCGCCGCCATGCTGTTCTACTTCGCCGTGGGGGCCGGCCTCATCACGATGGCGGTCTGGCTGGCCCTGGGCCAGCCCGACCAGGCGATCGAGCGCACCGTGACCGTGCTGGTGATCGCCTGCCCGCATGCTCTCGGGCTGGCTATTCCCCTGGTGATTGCCATCGCGACCGGGCTGGCAGCCCGCAACGGCATCCTGATCAAGGACCGCCTGGCCCTGGAGCGGATGCGGACCGTGGACACGGTCCTGTTCGACAAGACCGGCACCCTGACCAAGGGCGAGCCGCAGGTCAGCGGCGTGGTCGCAGTCGATGGCGACACCGACGCGCTGCTGCGGCTGGCCGCGGCGGTCGAGGCCGACAGCGAGCATCCCCTGGCCCGGGCGATCGTGGCCGCCGCCCGCACCCAGGCCGCGGGCGAGCTGCCCGCGGCCGGCGACTTCCGGTCGATGACCGGCCGCGGCGTCCAGGCCCGGGTCGACGGCGCTACGGTGGCCGTCGGCGGCCCCGCCCTGCTGCGCGAGCTGGCGGTGGCCGAGCCGGAGGGGCTGGCCGAACAGGTCGGCGCATGGAAGCGGCGCGGCGCCACCGTGTTGTATGTGGTCCGCGAGGACAAGGTCCTGGGCGCGTTGTCGCTGGAGGACGCGGTCCGGCCCGAGTCCCGCCAGGCCGTCAGCGAGCTGCACCGGCTCGGCAAGCGAGTGGTGATGCTCACCGGCGACGCCCGCCAGGTCGCCGAGGCCGTGGCCGCCGAGCTCGGGGTCGACGAGGTGTTCGCCGAGGTTCTGCCCGAGGACAAGGATGCCGCCGTGGCCGACCTGCAGGGCCGCGGCCTGCAGGTGGCCATGGTGGGCGACGGGGTGAACGACGCCCCCGCCCTGGCCCGGGCCGACGTCGGCATCGCCATCGGGGCCGGCACTGATGTGGCCATCGAGTCGGCCGGGATCGTGCTGGTCTCCGACGACCCCCGCGGCGTCCTCGGCGTGCTGCGGCTGTCTCGGGCCAGCTACCGCAAGATGCTCCAGAATCTGGGCTGGGCGACCGGCTACAACCTGCTGGCCGTGCCCCTGGCCGCAGGCGTGTTGGCCTGGGCCGGGATCACCCTGGCCCCGGCGCTGGGCGCGGTTCTGATGAGCGCCTCGACCATCGTGGTCGCCCTCAACGCCCAACTGCTGCGCCGTGTCGATCTGCGCCCCACCCAGGCATAGGTCACCGGGGCGGCGGGTTGGATCCCAACCGGCTGGGTTCAAGGGCCGCGCTAGTGGGGTCGGGCGACGCCAGGGTCCTGGGTGAGCTCGTAGAGGTTGCCGTCCGGGGCGCGGAAGTGGACCCAGGCGTTGCCGCTGTCATCGAGCTCTGACTCGAAGAGGATCTCCACGCCGGCGGACCGCAGCTCGGCGGTCGCGGCCTGAATGTCGTCGGCCAGGAAGCCGGCGACCGGGCCGGTGGTGAAGTGGCGATTGATCGCACTGTCGGGCCCGAAGACCTCGACCTTGCTGTTGTCGGGGAGCTTGAGCATCCAAAACCCCGGCTGCTCCAGCTCCAGGCGAAGGCCCAGGACGTCACGGAAGAACGCAACCGTCGGTTCGGCGTTGCCGGTTCGGGTGCCCACCCAGGCCAGTTTGATGATCCGCATGGCCAGACGCGTACCCCCGACTCGGGCTCGGCAAGCCGCAGCCCTGCGTCACGGTCCCGGCGGCATGGCTGCCAGAGGCGAGCGACTATCGTTCTTTTGGTGGCCTTGGATATGTGGATGGAGGTTCGGCTGAGCGATGGCGCAGCGGTCGGAGTCGGTCGCGCAGACTTTCTTATTCGCAGACCTCTCGGGCTTCACCGCCCTGACCGAGGCCCATGGCGACGAGCAGGCCGCCGACCTGGTCGGGGGGTTCTGTGGAGCCGTGCGCCGGCTGCTGGCCGCGCATCAGGCCCAGGAGGTCAAGACCATCGGGGATGCGCTGATGCTCCGATCAGCTAACGCGGCGGCGGCGATCCGGTTCGGGCTGTGCATCGTGCACGACGTGGGCGCCCAGCACGGCTTCCCCTTGGTGCGGGTGGGCATGCACACCGGCCCAGCCGTCGAGCGCGAGGGCGACTGGTTCGGGGCAACCGTCAACCTGGCGGCCCGCGTCTCGGCCGCTGCCGCTGGCGGGGAGGCGCTGCTGACCGCCGCCAGCAGGGACGCCGCTAGCGAGGTGGAGGAGGTGGAGCTGCGCGAGCGCGGACGATGGTCGTTCCGCAACGTCGCTGAGCCGGTCCCGATCTATGCGGCCGTTCGGCGGGTGGCGCGCAGCTCGGCTGGGCTGCCGATCGACCCGGTGTGCCGGATGGCGGTCGACCCCTGGCACAGTGCGGGGCGGCTGACGCACCAGGGCGTGGAGTACTGCTTCTGCTCCCTTAGGTGCGCCGGTACCTTCGCGCAGGATCCCAACAGCTACACGGCTCCAGAGCAGTCGTTCGAGGAGGGCCCCTGACCGGTCGGACCCGTACCGACAGCAGGGCCATCCCTCGGTGGCGACAATCATGGGATATGGCGGGTGGTCGAGATATTTCTGCTCGCGTGGAAGCTGGCCGTTCCGACGTCGCCTGGCGGCGCCCTGGTTGGTAATACCGATGTGGTGCATCCGTTTGTGTGTCTAGGACGCAAAGAGCTCCGTTGCCCTAACTCGGGATTGACGCCATGGCTGGCCTGTACCGGCTCCCGCTGGCCAAGGACGACCCGGCGGTATCAGGCCCACGGCCAAGAGCGGTCCCAAGCGGGCAACCACGCGACCCACTCTGACCCGACCACGACTGCCGAGCGTGCGGTCGGGTTCGCCGGCTGTGATCTCAGGCCACGCGCTCAACGTGCCGAGCGTGTCCTCCCATCTGGTGATCCGTCCGGCCGGTGTAGAGATCGAGGCGGAACAGCATCATGATGATCATGACCACGCACGCCGGGCCGCAGAAGCCGAGCACCCATCCCCGGAGCGTGGTTGTCTGGACAACGTCGAGCCAGTCCAGGCCGACCATGCCGATCGCCAGCCCAACCATTGCTCCCGACATCTCCAAGGTGGGACGCCACGCCATACCACGGAAGCGCATCCAGGCGGCCATCGGCAGCGCATAGTTGACGCCCAGCACCAACAGCGCCAGCTCGGGAGCCTGCTGGCGCAGGTCCGGATATCCCAACAGCGCTGGTCCGGCCGCGAAGACTAGCCCGTTGAGGATGAAGCCGCCGATGCACATCGCCGCGCACATCTCCAGGAAGTGGCGGGCGAAGTGCCAGATTCGGCTGCCCAGACCGGGCCTGGTCGCGATCCGGTCCATGTCAGCCTCCCTTCTCTCCGGGTGCCAGCTGCTTCGGCACCGCGTGGCTGCGATATACCGAATCGGCCGCCCTTCCCATAGGGCCGATCGCCCCCTATGGCCCAGGCCCTTAGACCTGGACCGTTCCGGTGGCTAAGTGAGCAAGTACATGAACGACATCGAGCTGGTCGTCGGTGGGATGACCTGCCGCCGATGTGTCCGCGAAGTCACTTCGCGGCTGCGCGACGGTCCCGGCGTGGAGCGCGTGACCGCCAACCCGGCACGCTCCCTGGTCCACCTGTCCGGGTCGATGACCCTCGCCGACGTGCTGGCCGCATTCGAAGGGACCACCTACCGGCCCGTCGTCCAGCGCGGAGCCTGACGACACGGCGGGCCCGGCTAGACGCGCGCACCTCGACAGGGACGAAATAGCGGCAGGCAAGCCCGGCTCACGACGCTGCAGACGACAACCCACCCAGGTGGTGGTCCCAGGACCCAGAGGGGTCAGCCACCGATCGCCACCCAGGACCCGACCCACCACACCACCACCGACGGATCCGTCAGGCGAGGAGGTCTGCCATGAGCGACCACAAGGCAGTGCTTGGCTCCGCAGCATGGGTCCAGCAGACGCACGGGTGGATGACTGCCGCCTCGCGGCGGGTGCGGCCGTGGACGTGGCCGGCGTCCGGAGCTGGGACCTGCCGCCGCAGACGCTGAACAACGCTGTGCGGGACTACCCGCGACTCGGGTTCAAGAAGGCGTTCGCGGACGCGTTCCGCGCCGAAGCGGTCCGGGTCCCCCAGGGACGGGCAAAGTTCGTGAACAGGTACGGCGCGCTCATCACCGCGATCAAGCTGGCCCCGTTCGACGAGTGAGGCGCGCACGCGCGGCGATCGGGCCAGGTTCAGTGAGACAGCGCCGAGAGAATGGCACTCGCGGGCCAACTTCAGTGAGACAACCGGCTGGACGCCGTCTCAGCGAATCTGATCCGCCCAAGGTCAGCGAGGTGCTCCCGAACCAAGTTCGGTGAGACAGGACAGCCATGCTCCTGCCTGTTTCGAGCACGGCCCGATTGCCGAGGGCGACAAGCTGCGGTGCCCGGCGTTCTTCGACGACGAGGAGTCTTGCGGCACTTACCTAGTCTTCGAGCCGTTCGCGTCGCGGCAGGAGGCCCTAGAGGCGCTCAAGCCCGGTTCCCCGCGGCCGCGATGGGCACCGTGGGCCAACTGAGGCGAAGATGACCCGCTCACAGGAGGCGCCTGTGCGTGGTAGCGGGCACCGATCGCGTGCTGGTCCGGTTCGTCTGGTTCCCGGGCTGGCCGTCGTCATGGTCGTGCTCGCCGCCGCGCGACCGACCGTCGAGCTCGACCCGGGCCGGCGGCCGAGCATCCTCACGCTCGTCGTCGACACCTCCGGCAGCACCATGGCCGACGACCTCGCCCCTTCCCCGGCTCCAGGCCATCAAGCAGGCCACGGATGCCCTCCTCGACAAGGCGCCGCCAGACCTCCGGGTCGGGCTGATCCGCTTCGCTGAGGAGGCCGAGACCCTGACTCGCCCGACCACCGACCACCACGCCGTCCGTCGGCATCTCGCGGCCCTCTCCGCCAACGGCGGCACCGCCATCGGCGACGCCCTGCAGCGCGCCCTCGACGGCATCCAGGCCACGGACCCGGCCGCGCCCGCCGTGATCCTGCTGCTCTCCGATGGAGCGAACTCGGCAGGCCGCGATCCCCTGGAGGTGGCACGGATCGCCACCGCCCCGCTCGTCGCATCCCCATTCTGGCCGTCGCCGTCGGCACTCCGGGCGGCAAGCTGGTCCAGCCCGTCTTGTCCGGGACCCCTCGAATCCGGCCGTTCCCCCCGATCCGGTCCAACTTGCCGCCCTCACCGGCCCTACCGGCGGCCGGGTCCTCCAGGCCCAGTCCTCACCACAGCTCGACGCCGCCCTCACCAGCCTGCTGTGGGACGCCGACATCGTCGGCGAGCACCACGAGCTGACCCTGCTGTTCGCCGCCGCGGCGCTTCTGCTGCTGGCGATCGCCGCCGCCCCCACCGCCGCCGGCCGGCCCGCGGCCGCCGGCCTCCGACGCTGGGCCCCAGCTGCCGGGCTGCTGGTCGCCGCCGCCACCGCCGCCTCGCTGTGGACGCAGTGGCAGCCGACCGCTCCCCCACCGGCCGCCCAGCTGGCCACCACCGCCGCCGGCGACCAGGCAGCGCCACGCCGAGCCGCCTTGCCAGGTGGCCAGGCATCCCGCGGGACCCTCCTGCCGAGCTCGGTCACCGTCGACCCCGCCCTCCGCCAAGCCGACAGCCGGATCATCGAGCAAGCCACCAGCCTGCTGTACCGCCTCGGCGAACTCGCGAGCAACGCCCAGCCGAGCTCGGGCGGCCCCTGAGCAAGTCGTTCCGGCTCGACCTCACCGCCTGCGAGTCCTGCAAGCCCGGCGCGCTGTCCGCGCCAGCCAGCTACTTCACCCCATTGGGGGCCGACTGCGAGGCCACCCTCTGCCGCTCCTCAAGCAGCAGGCCAAGCGCGCCCGCCTGCCCGTTACCGAGCTGACCGCCCTGGCGATCCTCCACGAACAGGAGCAATGCCTACGCCAGGACGGCATCACCCTGGCACCCTTGACCGCCGAGCAACGACTCGTTCGCAAACTCCGCCAGGCGGCGAACGGTCCAGCAGGCAGCCGCCATCCTCCGCGACCACCGTGAGCTCGGCGGCTCATCCACTTCCCGAACGGGAATGAGGGGCCCGCCGTCGAAGCAGAACGCCGGCTGGCCCGCAAGCTCGGCGACTCCCGCCTGATCCGCTACACGACCCGCTGAGCCGCAGCGCGCGACACGCTCGCCCGGCGGGCGTGTGGGCCACCGTGTGCATGCCGGAACCCACCGTCACACGGTGGCGCACACGCCGGCCCGTGACACTGCTCGGCACCGGGCGCGGCCAGGCCGGTGTGGCAAGCTGATCGACTACGCCCGGGGAGCATCGGGAGGAAGGAGCGTCGTGGACGAGCCGGAGTGGAAGGGACCGCTGGGTGAGGCATTCGAGCAGGCGCTGGCCTACCTGGAGGGCCTGCCCGAGCGGCCGGTGGGCAGCCGGGCGGGCCTCGAGGAGCTGCGGGCCGCGCTGGGTGGGCCGTTGCCGGAGCAGCCTGTCGAGGCCCGCGAGGTGGTCCGGGCGCTGGCCACGGCGGCCGAGCCGGGACTGGTGGCGTCGCCGAGCGGCCGCTTCTTCGGCTTCGTGATCGGCGGGGCGATGCCGGCGGCGTTGGCCGCCGACTGGCTCACCGCCGCCTGGGACCAGAACGCCGGGCTGCACGTCGCCGGCCCCGCCGCCGGCGTGGTCGAGGAGGTCGCCGGGCGCTGGCTGGCCGAGCTGCTCGGGCTCCCGGCCCAGGTGTCGGTCGGCTTCGTCACCGGCGGGCAGATGGCCAACTTCACCGCCCTCGCCGCCGCCAGGCACGAGGTGCTCGGCCGTGCCGGCCACGACGTCGAGGCGGAGGGGCTGATCGGCGCGCCGCCGCTGCGGGTGGTCGCCGGCGAGGGACGCCACGACACCATCGACCGGGCGCTGCGGTTTCTCGGCCTGGGCAGCGCCGCGATCGTCCCGGTCGAGGCGGACGAGCAGGGCCGCATGCGGCCGGCGGCGTTGCGGCAGGCGCTCGGCGGCGGGGGCGGGCCGACGATCGTCTGCGCGCAGGCCGGCAACGTCAACACCGGCGCCGTCGACCCGCTGGGCGAGATCTGCGAGCTCGCCCACCAGGCGGGAGCGTGGGTGCACGTCGATGGCGCCTTCGGCCTGTGGGCCGCGGCCAGCCCGCGCCTGCGCCCGCTGGTGGCGGGGATGGAGCTGGCGGATTCGTGGGCGACCGATGCCCACAAGTGGCTCAACGTGCCCTACGACTCCGGCATCGTCGTCTGCGCCCATCCGCAGGCGCACCGGGCGGCGATGGGGGTGCGGGCGAGCTACCTCGTCCACGCCGCCGCCGGGGAGCGCGACGAGATGGACTTCAACCCCGAGTTCTCCCGGCGGGCCCGCGGCTTCCCGGTGTACGCGGCGATCCGCGCGCTGGGACGGTCCGGTATCGCCGCGCTGGTCGAGCGCTGCTGCGGGCTGGCGCGCCGCTTCGCCGAGCGGCTGGCCGCCGAGGACGGGGTCGAGGTGCTCAACCAGGTGGTGCTCAACCAGGTGCTGGTGCGCTTCCGGGCCGCCGACGGCGACCACGACGGCCACACCCGCCGGGTGGTCGAGCGGGTGCGCCAGGACGGCACCTGCTGGATGAGCGGGACCACCTGGCGGGGCCAGGCGGCCATGCGGATCTCGGTGTCGAACTGGTCGACCGACGAGGCCGACGTCGACCGCTCCGTCGCGGCGATCCTGCGCTGTGCGCGGCAGACGCCCACGCTGTGATCTGGTCCGCTCCCCCACCTCGCACGGCTCGGTCTCGACGCCGCGTCAGATGGGCGGCTGGAAGACCTCGTAGCCGGGCGTGAGCACGTGACCCGGGTCGTGCTCGCGCTTGGCCTCGGCGAGCCCGTCGAAGGCCGTCCCGAAGTGGGCGCGCCAGTCGGCGGGCGTCATCGGGAAGGCGCTGACGGGGTACAGGCTGCCGCCGGCATCCCGGACCCGCTCGTAGACGGCCCGGTTGGCCGTCACCAGCCGCCGCGCCTCGGCGGCGTCGTCGGTCGCCGGGAGGCGGATGAGGTTGAACGTGAAGCACAGCGGGTCCGTCGGCAGCCGCAGCAGCGGCGTCCTCACCGACTCCCGGATGATCGCGGAGACCACCATCTGGCCCAACGGGCCCAGGTCGGCCGGGGTCAGCCTGGCCAGCTCGCCGGCGGCCACCGCCTCGACCGCGGCGTCGCCGACGAAGGTGGTCAGCCACGGATGCGGGAACGGCCACCAGCCCTCGGAGCGCAGCAGCCGCTCCAGCGCGGCCAGCCGGTCCAGGTAGTCGAGGTAGGGCAGGGTGCTCGGCTCGGCCCTGGCCCGGTCGTCGGACAGGCCGGCGAGCAGCGCGGTCTCGTCCGGCGGGTCCCCGGAGAGGTCCTTGACGAGGTCGAGCCGGAACATCCAGCCGCCTGTGGGGGCGGGCAGCGCCGCCCCCTGGACGCCCTCGAACCGGCGCTCAGCGGCCAGCAGCCGCTGGTCTCCCAGCATGGTCGCGAGGTCCGGGTAGTAGAGCAGGAACCGGCGGACCTGCCGCGGCGCCGGGACGAGCCGGAGCGTCGCCCTGGTGATGACCGCCACCTGCCCGAGCCCCGCCCGGACCGCGTCGAACAGGCGCGGGTCGCTGGTCGGTGAGCAGGTGAGCCGCTCCCCCCGCCCCGTGACCACCCGCAGCTCGAGGACGTTGTCGGTCAGCACACCGGACCGCGAGATCGCGCTGCCGACGCCGCCGACGACCAGCACGCCGCCGACCGACAGGTCGAGGTAGTCGGGGAGGCCGGGCGGGGCGAGGCCCCGCGGCAGGGTGGCCGCCAGCACCTCCCGCAACGTCGCCCCGGCGTCGACGACCACCCGGTCGGGCTCCACCGCGTGCACGGTCCGGAGCCGCCCCATGTCGGCCACGATCCCGTCGCGGACCTGGGCGCGGCCGAACACCGAGTGCCGCTGCCCCTGGGCCGCGAGCGAGCGACCCCGCTCGGCGGCCCGGCGGACCGCGGCGGCAACGTCCTCGTCCGACGCCGGGAGCACGACACCCTCCGGCGTGTGGCGCACGAGATGCCCGAAGTCCTCCGCCGCGGTGGCTCGGGCTCGCTCGTCGAAGCGGACCTCGCCATCCAGCGGTGGTGGCGACGGGCTGCTCCCGATGGACGACACGGTGGCGCCCTCCTCGGTCGTCGGCTCCGTTGCACAGACAGAGGGTAGGTGACGGGCCGCCCGGCGTCTTGCGCGAATCTGAAGCTCAGCCCCGAGGTGGAGCGCCGATCTCACTCTGGGGAGTGATGCCGCCGCAACGCTGTCTGGCCACGATGGACAGCGTCGTGAGCGGAAGGAGAGGATCATGAGCCGAACAGTTGACCGGCGGTACGACCTGGATGGCCTGCGCGTGCTGGCCGTGCTCCTGCTCATCCCATTCCACAGCGCCCGGGTGTTCGACGTCTTCGATCCCTTCTATGTGAAGAACTCGGAGACCAGTGAGGGGCTGTCGTGGGCGGTGGTGGCGTTCCTCAACCCATGGCACATGCCGCTGTTGTTCGTGCTGGCCGGCGCGGCCACCTGGCTGGCCCTGGGCCATCGCCGACCCAAGGCGTACCTGGGCGAGCGGACCAGGCGCCTGCTGGTCCCGTTCCTGTTCGGGCTGCTGGTGATCGTCCCCCCGCAGGGGTTCCTGGCCGGCCGCTCCCGCGGCGGCCAGGAGTCTGTGGCGTCGTTCCTGGGCGACTACTGGACGATCGACGGCGACCTCAGCGGCTACACCGGCAGCTTCACCCCCGCCCACCTCTGGTTCATCGGCTACCTGTTCCTGTTCTCGGCCCTCGCCCTGCCCCTGCTGGCGCGCTGGCGGGGGCGCCGGCTGCGGACCCGCTGGCTGCTGGTGGCGATGCCGCTGCTCCTGCTGGCCGCCAACGAGCTGCCGGCCCCCAACGACGGGCCCCAGAACCCCTGGTACTCACTCGCCCTGTTCCTCGCCGGGTTCCTGTTGCTGGCCGACCCGGACGCCGAGCGCGCCGTCCACCGGCGCTGGCGGCCGCTGCTGGCCGCGGCCCTCGCCACCATGGCCATGGTGCTGACGGTCTGGCGCGCCGGGATCGACGACCGCTGGGTCGACGGGTCGCCGCTGGACGTCGGGTTCTCCCTGGTCGAGCAGGCCAACACCTGGCTCTGGGTGCTGGCGCTGCTCGGCGCCGCCAAGGCGCTGCTCAGCACCCCCGCGCGCGGTCTGGGCTATGCCAGCGAGGCCTCGTTGCCGTTCTATGTGCTGCACCAGACGGTCATCGTCGCGGTCGCCTACCTCGTCGTCAGCTGGAATCTCCCGGTGTGGCCCAAGTTCGCCATCCTGTGCCTGGCCGCGACCGCCCTCACCCTGGTGCTGTATGAGGTCGTCGTCCGCCGGACAGCCCCGACCCGGTTCCTGTTCGGCATGAAGCCCAGCCGTCCCGCGTCGGCGGTGGAGACGGGCCGGCCCTCGAGCGCGACCACCGGCTCCAGGTAGCAGAGCAAGGTAGCATGCCGGACCGTGGAGTACTTCTTCTACTGCCGTGGCCGGCCGGGGACCGAGGCGCTGCTGGAGGAGTTGGCCGAGGCGCACTGGTCGTTCATGGACCGCTATGCGGCGGCGATGATCGCCAGAGGGCCGACGCTGACCCCGGACCGCGCCACCTGGACCGGCAGCATGCACATGGTGGACCTGCCCGATGCCCAGGCGGCGCGGGTGTTCGCCTTCCAGGAGCCGTTCTACCGGGCTGGGGTGTACGGCGAGGTGCTGGTGCGCCGCTGGCGCAACGCGCTGGGCCGCACGATGTGGGACTACCCCGCCGAGCTCGGCGATGACCGGCGTTTCCTGGTCATCGGTCGCGGCAGGCCGGGCGTGGAGGCGGCCCGCCAGGCCCTGGCGGCGGCGCAGCGGCGCTGGCTCGGCGAGCACCGCGACGGGGTCATCCTGCGCGGTCCCTTGCTGGCCGACGACGGCGCCGGGTGGGTGGGCAGCGCGCTGCTGGTGCAGCGAGGTGACCGCGCCGCGGTGGAGGCCATGCTGGCCGGCGCGCCGTACGCGCGGGCCGGGCTGTATGCGAGCGTGGAGATCCACGACTGGCAGTTCGGCGGGCGCCACCAAGCCGTGTGAGGTTGGCGCCCGCCGGGGTAGGGTTGCGACGCGAGCGGCCACTACACCCCAGCCACCAGACAGGCAGCATCGGTGCCGAGCTATGTGATCGTCCAAGCGCCCTCCCACCTCGGCCTGCGGGCGCCGGGGGTCGAGGCGCTGCCCGAGGCCCTGCTCACCGCGGGGCTCGCCCAGCGGCTCGGCGCCCGCCACGGGGAGCGGCTGCCACGCCCGGCCTTCGACCCGGAGATCGATCCGGGGACGGGCCTGCTCAACCCCCACGGCCTGCGCGAGTACGCTCCCCTGATCGCCGACGCCGTCGGCGCGGTCCTGGACGACGGCGCGTTCCCGATCGTGCTCGGCGGCGACTGCAGCATCCTGCTCGGCACGACGCTCGCGCTCCGACGCCGTGGCCGCTACGGCCTGCTGTTCCTGGATGGCCACGCCGACTTCTACCAGCCCGAGGCCGAGCCCAGCGGCGAGGCGGCGTCGATGGAGCTTGCCCTCGTCACCGGACGCGGCCCTGAGCTCTTGACGAACCTGGAGGGCCGGCGCCCGCTCGCGCGCGACGAGGACGTGGTGGTGCTCGGGTTCCGCGACGCCGAGCATGCCGCCGCCGAGGGAAGCCAACCCCTGGCGCCCACCCTGTATGCGATGGACCTGTGGTCGCTCCGCGACCAGGGCGTCGAGCGGGCCGCCCGCGACGCCCTCGCCCACCTCGGACGAGCCGACGGCCCGGCCGGCTTCTGGATCCACCTGGACGTCGACGTCGTGGACGACGCCCTCATGCCCGCGGTCGACTACCGCCTGCCCGACGGTCTGCGCTGGGACGAGCTGACCGCCGTGCTGGGCATGGCGGTCGCCAGCGACCACGCCGTGGGCCTCGACGTCACGATCTTCAACCCGACCCTCGACCCCGACGGCCGGATCGCGCGCGCGCTGGTTGACGCCCTCGTCGAGGGACTCTCCCGGTAGGCCGCCACCCGCCCCCGGCGGGCGGCAGGCCGCTCATGCGGCGTCCCGGTCGTCCACCGCCGCCCGCGGGGGCGGGGGGACGGCCCGGCCGCCGGGGAGCAGCTCGCCGTCGTCGTCGAACAACACGACACCGTTGCAGAGCAGGCTCCAACCCTGCTCGAAATGGGACACCACGACGCGCGCGGCACGGTGGTCCGGCGCCAGCGCGTCCGGGCAGCGGGGCTGATGCTGGCACATGTCGACCTCCAGCTCGAGAACGACCTTCTGCGCTGCTAGGTTCACGATCGCGCAGCGGCGTGGCGTCGTCGTCACGGCAGGCGGCCAACTTCGCTACCTGGTAGCGGGAATGCGGGCCCGCCTGGGGCTGCCCGGAGGAATCGGCCCCGACCCTCCTCGCGCTGCCGCGGGCGGCTAGGGGTGCGCGGTCGGCTCCGGAAGGGCGGCCGCGCCGGGCCCCGCCGTCGGGGCCGGTCGGCGCGGCTCCCTGACGCCGGCGGGGGGAGGGCCGCCGGCACCCGGCCGTGGCGTGAACCGTCGCTGCCTGTGGAGCAGCCGCCGCCACCAGCCGGTCCGGCCGCCGGCGGCACCCGGTCGGGGTGCGGGGCCGGGGACGGTCGCCTGGCGCATGCTGTCATCCTAGGTTGACACCGCCTGCTGTGTCAACCGAAGTTGCGCCAAGGGCTGCCCTGGGACATCGAGCTCAGACGGATGACAGGACCAGCAGCACCGCTCCGATCCAGAAGAGCGACAGCGGGAGGCGGCTCGTGAGGTTCCGGTCGGACGTTCCGCCGGCGCGTCGACGGCGGTTTCGCAGCGAGCTGTCAACGAGCAGCCCGGCCGTCATCAAGGCAATGCCCAGAACCTGCGTGACCCGACGCACCTGTCCTCCCTGATGGAACCTGCTCCCCTATTGTCGACCGGTCGCCCGCGACCGAGCAGATGTTCGCCGGCCGTTAGCCCTCTGGGGACGGCTGGCGGCGCCGGGCGACCTCGGCGGCGAGCTGGGCCCGGGAGGAGATGTCGAGCTTGGCGAACACGTGGGCGAGGTGGGTCTGGACGGTGCGGCGGGAGACGAACAGGCGCTCGCCGATCTGGGGGTTGGTGAGGCCCTCGGGCGACCAGATCGACGACCTGGCGCTCGGTGCCGGTGAGGCCGTCCCAGCCGAGCCGGGGCCGCCGGCGAGGGCCGCGGCGGCCCCGGCGTCCTCGGCGGCCAGGGCGAGCTCGAAGGGCCGGGGGCCCTGGGCGTAGGCGTCGGTGGCCGCGCGCAGCAGCGTGGGGTCGCCCGCGGCCAGGCCCCGGCAGCGCAGGGCGGCGCCGGCGATCCAGGGGATGCCCGGGTTGGCGGCGGCCTCCTCGGCGGCCCGGAGCTCGCCCCGGTGCAGGGCGACCAGCGACCGCACGCTGAGGGTGTGGATGAGGCTGTAGCGCTCGCCGGTCTCGGTGGCCAGCTCCAGGGCCGCCGTCAGCTCGGCCTGGGCGTCGTCCCACTCGCCGGCGAGGAACCGCTCCATGGCCAGCCACTCCTGGAAGCTCGGCAGCGCCCAGCGCACGCCGTGCCGCTCGCAGCTGCGCCGGCCGGCGTCCAGGGCGGAGCGGGCCTCCTCCAGCCGGTCCAGCTCGATCAGGAGGTGGCCCCTGGTGCCGACCAGCAGCGGGTAGCGGTGGCCCTCGCGGCGGGGGTCCAGCCCGGCCAGCCGGATCCCCTCGTCCACCAGCTGGAGCGCCTCGGCGAGCTCGGCCCGGACCTCCTTGACCAGGCCGAGCGCGGCCACGGCGACGCTGGCCGTGGGGTGGGAGCCGGCCGCCACCGCCTCGTTCCTGGCCCGCTCGGCGGTGGCGGCGGCGCCGTCGAGGTCGCCCAGGGACAGCCGGGCGATGCTGGCCCAGCCGCCGGCGACGGCTCGCTCGCCGCTGGTGAGGTCGGGCGCGTCCTGCATCCGCCGCAGCTCGGCCAGCCCGTCGGCGACCCGTCCCTGGGCGACCACCGCCCGCCCGAGGCACAGCCGGGCCAGCCCCTCGACCGACGGGTCGTGGTCCCGGTCCAGCAGGGAGCGGCAGGTCGCCTCGGCCTCGGCGATGGCGCCGGCCAGCATCTCAAGGGCGGAGCGGCCGGTGGTCGTGGCCAGCTCGGTGAGGGGGAAGCTCGACCCCAGCACGGAGGCGGCCCGCAGCGCCTGCAAGGTGTCGTCGGGCAGGAAGCTGAGGCGGCGCAGGATGGTGAGGCGCAGGGTCGGGGCAGGCTCATCTCGGCCACCTCGGCGCGGCCGTCCGCGACCCGGACCGCCCCCTCCTCCAGCGGCGCGGCCACCAGCTCGGTGCCGAACAGCGGGTTGCCGCCCGCCCCCGCGACCTCGGCCAGCAGCCGCTGGCCGGGCTCGGCGGCCACCGCCTCGGTCACCAGCTCGACCACGGCCCGGTCGTCGAGGGCGCCCAGGACCAGCCAGCGGGTCCCGGCGGTGTCCAGGGCCCGCAGGGCCCGCTCCAGCTCGGCGGCGCGGGGACGGCCGCAGGCAGGCGGCCAGCGCCACCGGCACCCCGGCCAGGCGGCCGCCGAGGGCGCCCAGGGTCAGCAGGCTGGAGGGGTCGGCCCACTGGAGGTCGTCCACCCCGACCACCAGCGGCCGGTCAAGGGCCAGCGACTCGGCCAGGTCGACGAAGGCGTCGACGGCCTGGAACTGGAGCCCGGGGTCGCTGGTCACCGTGACCGGGCCGCGGTCACCGGCCGAGGTGGCGAGCAGGGACGCGATGGCCCGGCGGCGCGGGTCCGGGAGGAGGCGGCGCAGCCGAAGGCGTCGGCCAGGACCCCGAACGGGCGGGCCCGCTCCAGTTCCTGGGCCTGCCCGGTCACGACCTGGAGTCCGCGGGCGCGGGCGTCGGCGAGCGCATCGGCAAGCAGCCGGGTCTTGCCGATGCCGGCCTCCCCTCGACGAGGACGATCGACGGGTGGCCCGAGGCCAACCGGCCGAACGCGTCGCCGAGCTCCCGAAGCTCCACCTCGCGCCCGCGAAGGCGCGGGTTCGGCGCGAGCGTGGCCATCGGTCCTCCATGCTAGCGGCCGGTCGCCAGCCTCGGCCGGCCGGTGGACCGGTTACCGTGGAGGGGAACTGCTCGCGGCACCGACCCCGGGAGGGCGGCGATGGCGTTCCAGCGGTACCTGGCCGAAGAGGTGGCGATCGACCACGCCGACGGGGTGCTCCCGCGGCGGGAGGCGCTGCGGCGGCTGGCCCTGCTCGGCCTGGGGGTGCCGGCGGCGTCGGCGCTGCTGGCCGCCTGCGGCGGCGACGGCGAGCCGGCCCCGGCCGCCACCTCCGGGACGGCCGCCCCTCCCCCACCGGGGGTGGAGACCGGGGCGGTCAGCTTCCCGGGCCCGGAGGGCCGGACCGTCCAGGGCGCCTTCGCCGCCGCCGACCCGCCGAAGGGCGCGGTCCTGGTCATCCACGAGAACCGCGGCCTCAACGACCACATCCGCTCGGTCGCCGGCCGCCTGGCCGCCAGCGGCTACTCGGCGCTGGCCATCGACCTGCTGTCGGCCGAGGGCGGGACCGCCGCCGTGGGCGACGAGGCCGCGGCCATGGCCGCCCTCAGCGGCGCCCCGCCGGAGCGGTTCGTGGCCGACATGCGGGCCGGCCTGGACGAGCTGGAGCGCCGGGCGCCCGACCAGAAGCTGGCCGCCATCGGCTTCTGCTTCGGCGGCGGCATGGTCTGGACCCTGCTGGCCGCGGGCGAGCCGCGGCTGGCCGCGGCCGCGCCCTTCTACGGCCCCCTGCCCGAGGGCGCCGACTTCTCCGGCTCCCCCAACGCGGCCGTGCTCGGCGTCTACGCCGAGCAGGACGCCCGCGTCAACGCCACCCGGGAGGCGGCCACGGCCGCGCTGGAGGGGGCCGGGCTGCCGCATGAGATCGTCACCTACGAGGGCGCCAACCACGCCTTCTTCAACGACACCGGCCCCCGCTACGACCAGAGCGCGGCCATCCAGGCCTACGCCAAGGTCCTGGACTGGTTCGGCCGCTACCTCGGCTAAGGAGGCGCGCATGACCAAAGTGGCCGCGGGCATCACCATGTCCCTGGACGGCTACATCACCGGGCCTGACGACGGGCCGGGCCGTGGGCTCGGCGAGGGCGGCGAGCGGCTCCACTACTGGGTGTTCGGCGGGCCCTGGAGCTACGACGAGGGCCCGCGGGGCGAGCCCACCGGGGCCGACAAGGAGCTCCTGGACGAGGCCATGGCCCGGGCCGGGGCGGTCATCGGCGGCCGCAACACCTTCGAGGCCGCGGGAGCGTGGGGCGGCCAGAACCCGTTCGGGGTGCCGTTCTTCGTCGTCACCCACCGGCCCGAGGACGAGCCCCCGGGGGCGGGGTTCACCTTCGTCGGTTCGCTGGAGGAGGCCCTGGCCCGGGCCCGGGAGGCCGCCGGCGGCAAGGACGTGCACGTCATGGGCGGGGCCGATCTCATCCGCCAGGCGCTGGCGAGCGGGCAGGTGGAGGAGCTGGCGATCACCATCGCCCCGGTGGTGCTGGGCGGCGGCAAGCGGCTGTTCGAGGGCTTCGACGAGTCGCTGGAGCTGGAGCACCTGGCCCTGCGCCAGTCGCCGTTCGCCACCCACATCACCTACCGCGTCCTGCGCTGACCGCCGGCGGTGCTTCCGCCCGGGGGCCGCGCCCGGCTAGGATCAACGCGGCCGCGAACCGCCGCGTCCAAGGAGCGCCGATGTCCGAGGCGACCACGCGGAGCTCCCGCTGGAGCCTGTTCCGCCGCCCCGACACCGCCGGGGCGATCTACGGCACGATCGCGGCCATGGCGGTGGTCGCCGGGACGGCGTCCAGCCCGGCCCACGGCAAGACGCTGTATCTGACGGTGGCCACCCTGCTCGTGTTCTGGGTGGCCCATGTCTACGCCCAGGCCCTGTCCCACCACCTGCGGGGGGCGACGCGGCTCGACTGGACGATCGTCCGCACCGCCATGGCCGAGGAGTGGCCGCTGATCGAGGGTCCGCTGCCGCTGCTGGTCGTGCTCGCCCTGGGGCACTTCGGCGTGCTCGAGGAGCGCACCGCCATCCGGCTGGCGCTGTGGCTGGGGGTGGCCATCCTGGTCGCCTGGGGCATCGCCTATGCCCGCCGCCGCCAGTGGCGCTGGCACACGGCGGTGACCGCCGGGGCCGTCAACGGGCTGCTCGGCCTGCTGATCGTGCTCCTCGAGGTGGTCGTGCACTGAGCGGCGCCCCGCCCGACCGGGACGCCCGGCGCCGGCCGGCCTCGGCCATGCTGGTCTTCTCCCAGCGGGCGGCGCGCCGCCGGGCCCGGGCGGCCGCGGTCGCCGAGGCCCTGGGGCTGCTGCACGACCTGGAGCCCTCCGCCCCGGCCGGCGGGCCCCTGTCCGAGCGGGGCGGGGTGTTCTGGGTTGAGCTGCCCGAGCGGCACCTGACCGCGGCCGCCGCCCGGCTCCCCCAGCTCGGCTACAGCACCGCCGTCGACCTGCTGGTCGGCGCCGGGCCGGCCGCCGCGACGGCCGCCGTCCGCTGGCGGGGCCGCCGCTGGCGGCTGGAGCGGCTGCACACCGAGGACCCGGCCGGCCACCGCGAGCGGGCCCCGGACCGGCGCGGGTTCCTGGTCGAGGCGGGCGACGGGCGGGTCCGAGAGGTGCGTGGCTACCGCGGCGACGGCGCCCCCCTTGGCCGCCGCGGCCTGCCCGTGTGCGACGCCCGGCTGCTGGTCAACCTGGTCGCCCCGGCCGGCCCGGGGTGGCTGCTCGACCCCTTCGCCGGGGTCGGCGGGGTCGCGCTGGAGGCGCGGGCGGCCGGCTGGGCGGTGGTCACCGCCGACCTCGACCCGGCCCTGCGGCACGGGCTGGACCGCCTCGGCGGCGCCCACCTGGTCGCCGACGCCGGCCGGCTGCCGCTGCGCGGCGGGTCGGTGGACGCGGTGGCCACCGAGCCCCCCTACGACGGCCAGGTGGGGCCGCTGGCCGGCCGGGCCCTGGCCGAGGCCCACCGGGTGCTCCGCCCGGGTGGGGCGACCGCCTGGCTGTGCGCCGCCTGGCAGGCGCCCGGGCTGCGGGCCACCGCGGCCGGGCTCGGGCTGGGGGTCGCGCTGGACGCCCCGGTGGACCGCAAGGGCCTTCCGGTGGTGGCGCTGGCCTGGCGCAAGCCGGCCTAGGGCCGGGGGCCGCGGACGACGAAGCCGAGGTTCTGGCCGGCGAAGTTGAGGGCGAAGAACTCGGGCTCCAGCCCCAGGTCGCGGGCGCGCCCGGCCAGCCATAGGAACCAGTGCTGGCCGGGCCCGGGGGCGGCCGGCTCGTCGACCACGCAGCAGGGCAGGACCACGCAGCTGCTGCCGGCGGCGGCGGCGGTGTCGAGCACGGCCAGGTTGCTGCCGTGGGCGTGGAGGGCGACCAGCAGGTCGTAGCGGCGGCCCAGCCGGGGGCCGAAGGCGACCCGGCGCCGGGGCACGGCCGCCTCGGGGCCGAGCCGCACCCGCCGGCCGCTGCCGAGGTCGCGGTAGGTGGCCGGCAGCGGCTGGTCGACCGGGTCGACCACCTCGGCCCGGAACCCGGCCTCGATCAGCAGCCAGCTGAGCAGCCCTTTGCCGCCGCCGACGTCGGCCACGGCGCAGGGCGGGAACCGCTCGGCGATCCAGGCGGCCAGCAGCTGGGACCGGAACCGCTTGAGCTTGGGCAGGTCGTCGCCCGACCGCCGCCGCCCCGGCCCCGGGCCGGGCAGGCGCAGGCCGAGCTCCTCCGGCGTCGGCGGCGGCGGGTATCGGTGCGGCATCTCGGCTCCGGCAACGACCCGCCGAGGCCGGTTGTTCCGCGGGTGCCGCGGCTCAGGCCACGGCCCGGGCCCGGCCGCCGGAGGTGGTGACCTTGGCCAGGTCGTCCATGGTGATCAGGCCGAGGAGCCTGCCCCCGGCGACCACCGCGGCCACGGTCCGGCCGCCGGCCAGGCGGCCGGCCAGCCCGGCCACCGGCTGGTCGGGGGCGACCAGGACCAGGGCCGACGGCGGGATGGCGACGTCGCCGGCCCGGACCAGGTGGCGCCGCTCCCGCGGGACGGCCGCCAGCGCGGCCTCGGTGACCACCCCCGCCGGGGCGCCGTCGAAGGCGCGCAGGGGCAGGACGGTCGCCTGCCAGGGCTCGACATAGTTGCGCAGGACGGCGTCGACGGTGAACCAGGCCGGGGCGGCCGCCGGGGCCGGGGTCATCACCTGGTCGGCCCGGAGCCCGCCCAGGCCGGAGCGGAGCACGGCGTGGTCGCGCTCCTGGCGGGCGGCGGCGACCAGGAACCAGCCGACCAGGGCCGTCCACAGGCTGCCGAACCCCCACCCGGTGAGGGCGCCGAGCAGGCCGTAGCCGATCAGGCCGGCCCCGACCCACTGGCCGGCGGTGGCGGCCACCACCGAGGCCCGGGCGCGGTTGCCGGAGCGCCGCCACAGCAGCCCCCGCAGCACCCGGCCGCCGTCCAGCGGGGCCGCCGGGAGCAGGTTGAACAGGGCCAGGGCGAGGTTGCCGACGGCCAGCCAGGCGGCCACGGCCACCGCCACGGCGGGGCTGCCGACGACCGACAGGGCGACCGCGGCCAGCCCGAAGGCGACGGCCAGGGCCAGGCTGACGGCCGGGCCGACCAGGGCCACCCGCAGCTCGTCGCGGGGGCTGACGGGCTCGTCCTCCAGCTGGGCGACCCCCCCGAGCAGCCACAGGGTGATGCCCCGGACCCGCAGCCCGGCCCGGCGGGCGACCAGGGCGTGGCCGACCTCGTGGGCCAGCAGCGAGCCCAGGAACAGGCCGGCCCCGGCCAGGCCGGCCAGCCAGTAGGCGCCCGCGACCAGGCCGGGCGCCTGGGCGGGCAGCAGCCGCCCAGCCAGCGACCAGGCGATCAGCAGGGCGATGAGCAGGGCGCTCCAGCTCGCCCCGACCGGGATCCCGGCGATGCGGCCGAAGCGGAGACTCGCGGTCACCAGCAACCTCTCCTCGAAGACTATCGACGACTCTCATAATACCCCTAGGGGGTAAACGGGACGTAAGTCCCGGCCGGTCGCCGGCCGGACCGCCCCTCCTCGGCGGTTGACCACTCCCCCGCCCGCCCGGGATGATTTGTTTGAACGGTCAGTTAATGTAGGGAGGCGAGACGATGGGCGCTTCGACCGTGGCCGCGACCCTCGGGCAGGTCGGCCTGCCCACCCCCCTGGCCGAGCTGACCGCCCGAGCCTGGGACGCGGTCGTGGTCGGCGGCGGCCACAACGGCCTCACCGCCGCCGCCTACCTGGCCCGGGCCGGCCGGTCGGTGCTGGTGCTGGAGCGGCGCGAGCGACTGGGCGGGGCCTGCACCCTGGAGCAGCCCTTCGACGACCCTGGCTACCTGGTCAGCCCGTGCGCCTACGTGGTCGGCCTGCTCGACCAGACGGTCATCGACGAGCTGGGCCTGGAGCGCTACGGCTACAGGATGTTCGTGGCCGACCCCAACCTGTGGGTGCCGTTCGCCGACGGCACCTCCGTGGCCCAGTTCGTCGACCACGACCGCACCGTGGCCCACCTGCGGGCCAACCGCTTCGCCGAGCGCGACATCCAGGGGATGCTCGACTACGAGGACATGTTCGACCGGCTGCGCCTGGCCCTGCGGGCCGGACCCGAGGGCGACACCTGGCAGGGCGAGTCGCCCACCCGCGAGCAGCTGGAGAAGCGGCTCGGCCACGACGGCGAGCTGATCTCGGTGCTGTTCGAGGAGTCGATCGCCGACACCCTGGACCGCTACGTCACCGACCAGCGGATGAAGGACGCCCTCTACGGCCAGGGGGTCATCGGCGCCTGGGCCGGCCCCCGCGACCCGGGCACCGCCTCCATCAAGCTCATGCACTACCAGGGCGACCTGGGCGGCCAGGGCCCGCTGTGGGGCTATGTCGAGGGCGGCATGGGCCAGATCTCCTTCGCCATCGCCCAGGCCGCCCGCGACCTCGGGGCCCAGCTGGCCACCGGCGTCCCGGTGGCCGAGATCCTGCCCGGCGAGGGGGTGCGGCTGGAGGGCGGCGAGCTGATCCGGGCGGCCGCGGTCGTCTCCAACGCCGACCCCAGGCGCACCCTCGGCCTGGTCGACCCGGCCGCCGTGCCCGGCGACTTCCGGGCCCGGGTGGACGGCTGGCAGATCCGCTCGCCGGTGGTGAAGCTCAACGCCGCCCTGCGGCGGCTGCCCACCTTCCCGGCGGCCGCCGGCAGCGGGGTCGAGGCCCACCGGGCCATGGTCGACGTGACCCGCGGCCTGGACGCCGCCCAGGAGGCGTTCACCGACGCCGAGCGGGGCGTGCCCAACATCGGCTTCTCCGAGGTCTACTTCCAGACCGCCTACGACCCCACGGTCGCCCCGGCGGGCCGGCACCTGGTCAGCGTGTTCGCCCAGTACGCGCCCTACGACCTGGCCGAGGGCGACTGGGACGGCCGCCGGGCCGAGATCGGCCGGCAGATCCTGGACGCCATGGCCGAGTTCGCCCCCGACCTGCCCGACTGCGTGGTCGACTACGAGGTCCTGGGGCCGCCCGACATCGAGCGGCGGATCGGGCTCACCGGCGGCCACATCTTCCAGGGCGAGACCATGCCCGACCAGATGTGGGAGCACCGCCTGACCGCCCGCACCCCGGTGCCCGGCCTGTACCTGTGCGGGGCCGCCACCCACCCGGCCGGCTCGGTGATCGCCCTCAACGGCCGCAACGCCGCCATGGCGGTGCTCGCCGACACGACGACGGCGCGGAGTCGGCCTGCGGCCGACGATCGATAGACTCCGACCGGCGAAGCCGGTCGGCTAGCCCTTCTCGGCCCCGGCGGTCAGGCCCTCGACCAGCAGCCGCTCGGTGGCGAAGAACAGGATGACGATCGGGACGGTGAGGATCACCGACCCGGCCATCAGGGTCGTCTTGGCGACCTCGATCGACCCGGCGAGCTGGGACAGGCCCAGCGACACGGTCCAGTTCTGCCGGTTCTCGACCAGGAACAGCAGCGCGAACAGGAACTCGTTCCAGGCGATCATGAACACGAACAGGCTGGTGGCCATGATCGCCGGCATGGCCAGGGGCAGCGACACCTTGCGGATGATGGTCAGCCGGCCCGCCCCGTCGAGGGCGGCCGCCTCCTCCAGGCTCTCGGGCACCGTCTCGAAGTAGTTGCGCAGCATGTAAATGGTGACCGGCACGATCTGGGAGGCGTAGACCAGGATCAGGCCGAACAGCGAGCCCCGCAGGCCGATGCGGGTGAAGAACACGAACAGCGGGATGGCCAGCAGGATCGCCGGGAACAGGTAGACGGCCAGGAACAGGAAGTTGACCTGGCGGCGGCCGAAGAACTGCAGCCGGGCGATCGCGTACGAGCCCAGGATCGACACCAGCAGGGTCAGGGCCACGCTGGCCAGGGCGATCACGGCGCTGTTGCGCAGGAACGTCAGGAAGCCCTGGCCGCCGTCGTCCACGCTGCGCAGCACCTCGCCGAAGGCGGCCGTGGACACGCCGCGGGGCGGCCACAGGGCGCCGGGGTCGAGGGCGACGTCCTCGATCGCCCGCACCGACAGCATCACCATGTAGTAGAAGGGGAACAGGGTGGCGATCAGGAAGAACGCGATCGTGATCCACTTCAGCACCCCGAGGATGCGGGTCTCGACGATCTCGCGGCTGAGCGGCGGGCGGGGGCGCGACGGCCGCTTGGCCGCCTCCCGGGGGGGCTGGGGCCGCTCGGCGATCCCGGTGTCGACGTCGGTGCGGCTCATATCGCGTCCGCCTCCTCGACCCGGCCGACGAAGAACTTGAAGTAGAGGAACAGCAGCACGGCCAGCAGCAGGGCCAGGACCAGCGAGAGGGCGGCGGCGGCGCCGATGTCGCCGCGGCCGGTGAGGTAGCGGAACACCCGCACCGACACCACCTCGGTGCCGGCGCCGCCCTGGGTGAGCAGGTAGATGTCGTCGAACTCGTTGAAGGTCCAGATGAAGCGGAGCACGGTCAGCAGCGCGATGACTCCCTGCAGCTGGGGCAGGGTGATGCGCCAGAACCGCTGCAGGGGGGTGGCCCCGTCGACCCGGGCGGCCTCGTCGAGCTCGGCCGGCAGGGCCTGCAGCCGGGCCAGGATGAACAGGAACGAGAACGGGAAGTAGCGCCAGGCCTGGTAGAGGGTGACCACGATCAGGGCGGTCGGCACCCCCAGGTCGAGGCCGAAGATGCTGAGGGTGCCCGACTCCTGGGTCAGGAACGGGATGCGCTCCTCCCAGCCGAGGAGGTCGGCGCCGATGGCGTTGACGATGCCGAGCTCGGGGTCGAGCATGATCGTCCACGCGAAGGTCACCGCGACCACCGGGGCGACGTACGGCAGCAGCATCGAGGCCCGCACCAGGGTCCGGCCCTTGAACGGCTTGCGGACGACCAGGGCGGCGACCAGCCCCAGCCCGATCGACAGGGCCGTGCCGACGACGCTGTAGATCAAGGTGACCTTGAGGGCCTCCAGGAAGCCCGGCGAGGTCAGCACGTTCCCGAAGTTGTCCAGGGTGAAGCTGAAGTCGAACAGCCGGGTGCGCAGGTTGCGCAGGCGCAGGCTCTGGAAGGCGATGACCACCGTCCACAGGATCGGGATCACCACCATGACCAGGACCACGATCAGGGTCGGCGACAGCAGCGCCAGCCCGGCCCGGGCCTCCTGCTGGGCCAGGGTCCGCCCGCGCCGCCTCGGCCCGGCCCTGGCGCTCTCCTCGGCCCCGACGACCGGTCCCTCGCGCATGGGCCTATCCTCCCCGCCGGGCTACTTGATCGACTGGGCGATCTCCTCGACGTCGGCCTGGGCCTGCTTGGCCGCCGCGTCGGCCGTCAGCTTCCCGGAGATCTCCGAGGCCAGCGCCTTGGGGATGGGCAGCTCGGCCAGCTGGGCCCCGACCAGCTCGCCCTGGCCCTGCTGGAACCCCCAGCGGTTCATGGTGTTGGTGCTCTCGGTCAGCGCCTCCAGCACCTCCGGCGGGTAGAAGTCGGAGAGGGGCGCCTTGGTGTCGACCCCGGCCTCGAGCTTCTTCCAGGCCTCGATGTACTCCTGGGGGTTGTCCTTGGTGCCGGAGCGGGTCGGGAACTTGCCCTCGGGCGCGAACCCCAGCCAGCGGACGTAGCCGTCGCTCATCATGTACTCGACGAACTGCTTGGCCGGCTCGGTGTTGCCGTCCTTGATGAGGGAGAAGTTGGTGACCTCGCCGAACTGGGTCGGCTCGCCGCCGCTGGGGCCCTTGATGGCGGTGACCACGCCGCTGTTCTCGGCCAGCCAGGCCTTGTCGTCGCGGCACTCCGGGCAGGTCGGCAGGGCGTCGTTGCGCAGCCCGGCCAGCTCGTCGAGGAGGAACGACGACCAGATGATCATCCCGGCCTTGCCGGCGAAGTAGGCGGCCCGGGTGGTGTCGGCGTCCTGGCCGCCCTTGGTCGAGCCGTTGTTGATGAGGTCGCTGTAGAACTGGAAGGTGTCCACGCACGGCGGCGTGGTCAGCTGCAGGCTGCCCTGGTCGTCGGTGAGCTGGCAGCCGTTGGCGAGGGCGAAGTACTCGAAGGTCTGCTGGGTGAACAGGTCCGCGGCCTTGGTCGCGGCCACGATCCCGGCCATGCCGGAGGTGTTGAGCTTGGTGGCCGCGGCCGAGATGGCCTCGAAGGTGTCGGGGGTGGCCAGCCCCTCCTTCTCGAACAGGTCCTTGCGGTAGACCAGCAGCTGGGTCCAGGTGTCGGCGGGGACGCTGACCGGCTTGCCCTCGCTGTCGACCAGGGCCAGGGCCCGCTCCGAGAAGGTCTCGCGGCCCAGGTTGTCGATCACCTCGTTGGCCGCGTCCTGGTCGGCCAGGTCGTCGGCGGCCAGGCTGTGGGCGAAGCCGAGCGACAGCGAGCCCATCACGTCGGGCAGGGTGCCGGCGGCGCTGGCCGACTGGATCTGGCTGGCCAGCTGGTCCTCGGCGATGGTGACCAGCTTCACCTGGACGCCGCTCTTGGTCTGGAAGTCGTTGACGATCTCCTGGAGGACCTTGACCCGCTCGGCGTTGTCCTCGGCCGACCAGAAGGTGATGGCGTTGTCGCCGGAGTCACCGCTGTCGCCGCCGCCGCCGCCACAGCCCGCCGCGGCGAGCAGGAGACCGGCGACGAGCAGGCTCAGAAGTCGTCGGGGCTTCATTGCGCCTCCCAGCGTCCATCGAACCCTTGTGAAAGCTTCCCACCAGCCAGAGCACGAGCCGGGTAGAACGCTCGTTCGGCGAACGGTAACAGGCCGACCTGACCCGCACAAGGCATGGATCCACAGGCCACCGGCCATGCCGGGAACCGCGCAGGAGAGTAGCTTCTTGCCCAACCACGTCGCCGACCTTCGAGGAGGAGCTCCGATGGCGACCAAGCTGTGGCATGTCCCGGTGCGGCTCGCGACCGGCGCCATCATCCTGGACCAGGGGCTGCTGAAGCTGGGGGCCGACGAGGACACCGTCAAGTGGCTGCACGGCCAGGCCTCCCAGGCCTTTCCCCGGTTCGCCGACATGGACCCCAGGGACTTCGTCCAGCTGCTCTCGACCTGCGAGATCGCCCTCGGCATCGCGCTGCTGGGCATCGGCTTCGTCCCCTCCAGCCTGGCCGGGCTGGGGCTGGGCATCTTCGGCGGCTCCCTGACCCGGCTGTACCTCAGGTCCCCGGGGACGCGCCGCGAGGGCTCCATCGCCCCCAGCCAGCAGGGCGTCGGGCTGGCCAAGGACTCCTGGATGCTGGCCATCGGCGCCGCCCTGGTCCTGGACGCGCTGTTCGGGTCGGGCAAGCGCCGCAAGAAGAAGACGTAGCAGTGGCCTTGGCGCCGCCGCGGCGGAGCGGGGGGCCGCTGGCCGGCGGGGCGGACGTGCTGCGGGGCATCGGGCTGTTCCTGGGCACGCCCGGGGTGCGGCTGCTCGGCATCCTGCCCGTGCTGCTGGCCGCCGTGCTGGTGCTGTCCCTGCTCGGCCTGCTGGTCGCCTACCTGGACGAGCTGGCCGAGGCCCTCACCCCCTTCGCCGACCGCTGGGACGAGAGCAGCCGCACCCTGGTCCGGGTCGGGGCCGGGCTGGCCCTGCTGCTGGGCTCGACGGTCGTGCTGGTGGTGTCGTTCACGGTCATCGCCCAGATCATCGGCCAGCCGTTCTACGAGCGGATCTCGGACCGGATCGAGCACCAGCTGGGGGCGCCCCCGGCCGGCGCCGACGCCCCCTGGTGGCGGACCTTCCCCCGGGCCTCCCTGGAGTCGGCCCTGCTGCTGGCCATGACCCTGGCCTGCGCGGCGCCGCTGTTCGTCCTGGGGCTGTTCCCGGTGCTCGGCCAGACCGTGGTGCCGGTCGTCCAGGCCCTGGTGGCCGGGTTCTTCCTGGCCGTGGAGCTGCTGGCCATCCCCCTGGAGCGGCGCGGCCTGCGCCTGGCCGGGCGGGTGCGGTTCGTGTGGCGGCACCGCGCCCAGACCCTCGGCTTCGGGGTCACCGCCTTCCTGCTGTTCCTGGTCCCGCTGATGAACGTGCTGGCCATGCCGGGCGCGGTGGTCGGGGCGACCCTGCTGGTGCGGCGCCTCAGCGGCGAGGAGGCCGGGCCGCCCGGACCACGGTGAGCCGGGACGCCCGGAAGATGCGGCGGCGGCCGCTGACCACGTTGGTCAGGTCGTAGGCGGGGTCGTCGGGCCCGGAGTTGGCCACCTCGCCCGTCACCCGCCAGACGCCGCGCTCCCCCTGCCCCGGCTTGCGGACCTTGACCTCGCTCCCCTTCTGGATGTCCTGCATTCCCGGGATCTGGACCTCCATTCCGATCCAGCCTCCTTCCAGTTGCAGTTCGAACGCATGTTCGAGTGTACCGCAGGGGTGGGTCAGGCGGTCAGCCGAAGTCGAGATCGACGCCGCCGCGGCCGCCGCCGCCGTGGCTGTGCGGGGCCACGCCCTGGCCCTCGCTGGCCTGGACGACCACGAACCCGGTCCCGGCGAAGGCGAGCTGCACGGCCTCGCCACTGCCCCGGCCGATCAGGGCGCCGGCCTTCATCGTCCGGTTGATGCTGGTCTGGAGATTGGCGCTCCAGGCGATCGCGGCCTGGGCATCGACGAAGGTGGGGGCATCGGTCTGGAGGACCACCGGGGTGCCGTGGGCGGTGACGGCCAGCCAGCCGGTGCCCTGGAGGAGGGTGTTGAACAGCCCGCCGGCGAACATCGAGGCGCCCTCGATGCGGCGGATGTCCCAGGACAGGGTCGGCTCGAAGGCCAGGATGTTCTGCCCGCTGATGCTGAGGGCGTCGTCCTCGAGCCGGATCAGGTGGACCTCGGCGGCGTAGTTGGCGAAGAAGACGTCGCCCTTGCCGCGGCAGCGCATCAGCGGCACACCCTCGCCGGTCACCGCCTTCTTGAGCATGCGGCCCAGACCGCCCGATCCCTGGTACTCGAAGTCGACCTGGCCTTGGAAGGCGATCATCGACCCCTGGCGGGCCATCACCTCGCCGTCCAGGGCGACCCGGAGCATGCGCGGGTTCTGGAGGGCGAACGCGTCGCCCGAGGCGGCCTCCAGGTTCCTGCCGAACAGCTCGCTTCGCATCGTGACCTCCTGGCATGCGACGGGCCCGGGCACTCGTACCGCAGGCCGGGGGCGATGTCCAGCACCCTCGCGAGCTTGCGGGCTGCCGTTGCGCGGCCACCGGCGGGCACCTAGATTCGGGCCATGAGCGGTGAGCCAGCGACCGAGCCGACCTTCGACCTCGATCACTACCTGAGCCTTCCCCGGGTGGCCGGGCTGGCCCTGTCCCCCGACGGCGGCCGGCTGGTGACCTCGGTGGCCCTGCCCGGCCCGGACGGCAAGAAGTTCGCCAGCGCCCTGTGGGAGCTGGACCCGGCCGGCCGGGCGGCCCCGCGGCGGCTCACCCGCTCGGCCCCCGGCGAGGCCAACGCCGCCTTCCTGCCCGACGGGTCG
>Ga0081538_10000900_pt1 | contig 32171 bp, 35 predicted proteins | sample TabmetS5T2R1_FD_71022 | JGI IMG/M metagenome (GOLD analysis project Ga0081538, IMG submission 71022) | Tabebuia heterophylla rhizosphere microbial communities from the University of Puerto Rico - S5T2R1 | ecosystem: Host-associated > Plants > Roots > Rhizosphere ...
GGACTTGAGATTGTCAGATGAACCACCAGGGACTGTCGGCGTGATCATGGGGAGCGCGCTGGGGGGTATCACGATGGCAGAGACCCAATACCTGGCATATCTTCAGCATGGCCTGCGGGCGGTGAATCCGGCCTTGGCCCTGGCTGTGTTCGGTGCGTCGTGTTCGTGTACTATTGCTATCGACATGGGCATTACCGGTCCGAACAGCACCAACTCGAACAGCTGTTCGGCTGGTACTATAGCGCTTGGTGAGGCTTTCCGCCTCATCCGTGCTGGCCATGCGGAGGTGGTGTTGGCTGGCGGTGCGGAAGCTCCGATCACACCACTCTCCTTTGGCGCTTTCGATGTCATCCATGCCATGTCGACCGCTAACGACACACCGTCCCGGGCGTACCGACCTTTTGATCGTGATCGTGATGGCTTTGTGATGGCAGAAGGCGCGGCGGTGCTTGTGCTTGAGGAATTACAGCACGCCGTGCAGCGTGGCGCCATGATTTTTGGCGAAATCCTCGGCTATGGACTCACCAATGATGCTCACCACATGACGGCCCCGCATCCGCAAGGCGACCCGGCAGCGCGGGCCATGCAACTCGCCCTGCAGGAAGCACAGGTAGCTCCTCAGGAGATTGGATATATTAACGCTCACGGAAGTTCTACACCTCTCAATGATAAAACTGAAACGCGCGCCATCAAACAGGTCTTTGGCGCGCGTGCCTACGCTATCCCCGTGAGTTCGACGAAAGCCCTACACGCCCACGCCTTTGGCGCTACCGGAGCCATCGAGGTGGCGATTTGTTGCCTGGCTTTTCAGCATCATTATTTACCACCGACAATCAATTACGTCACTCCCGATCCAGAGTGTGATTTGAACTATCTTCCCAATCGTGGATCGCATGCGACGGTGGACTACATCTTGAAGAACTCCTTCGGTTTTGGCGGTATTAACGCTACCTTGGTTTTGAAGCGTTATCGTCCAGAACACGAGGCAGCCCACCATACACTATGAGCTGGTCCGCCTTCAAAACGCTGTGGCTACCAGCGCGGTCACAACAACCGGAGTGGCTCGATGCCGAGGATATCTCTGTCCAGGACTTACAGAGGAATCTGGATGATCTACGGTGGTTGAATCGTTATCTTGGAAGTCACTGGCTGCTCTCCACGGCACTCCAACGTGTGTGGCGTCAGATGGGCTCTCCGAGCCACCTGCGCGTGTTAGATATCGGGACCGGGGCTGGGGACATACCAGCAATCTTAACGCGCTGGGGGGAGCGTCATGGGGTGCATATCGCGGTGGTGGCTGTCGATAGCCATCACAGGGTTCTCCAGTATATGCGCTCCGTCCAATCTCTCCCCCTGTCGATTACGTGCTTGCAGGCTGATGGTTTGTATTTGCCTTTTCGTGCCCGTACTTTTGATGTTGTGCTATGTTCGACTATGTTACACCATCTTGATTGGCAGCAGGGCATGGCGCTGTTGCAAAGCATGGCAGCAGTAGCACGTTATGGGGTGGTGGTCAACGATCTGGTGCGTAGCTGGCTCTACTACTATGCGGCACGTCTGGTGTTATCGCTCACGGCATGCCATGATGTGACACGCCACGATGGACCGTTGTCCGTACTACGGGCCTACAGTGTTGGGGAAGTACGGGAGATGGCGCATCGGGCGGGATTAATACCAGTGCGCGTGTCGACGGTCCTGGGCTATCGGTTCGTGCTTGTCTACGGACCTCCAGCTCAGGGGAAGGCGACAACGGATGGAGCCTGATGTGCTCGTCGTAGGCGCTGGGCCAGCTGGTGCTGCAGTCAGCATTCTGCTCGCGCGTCAGGACTACCGTGTGCTGTTAGTGGATCGCGCCACGTTCCCACGTGATAAAGCCTGTGCGGAATACCTGAGCCCAGCCTGCACCCCACTTCTGGCACAGCTCGGTGTCCTCGATGCGATCCTGACAGCAGCGCCACAACGGTTGTATGGCATGCGCGCGATTAATCATTGGGGGCGTTCGTGTTGGGGACGTTTTATCAAGGATGAGCAATGCCTCTGTGGGTTAGCGTTCCCCGGGCTGGTACTGGGACTATCTGCTCTAGTAGAACAGGCGTGTCGGGAAGGCGTTGAACTCCGTACCGGCTTCTAGATGCGGCAGCCGCTGCTTGATGGCCAGCGTGTATATGGCGTGTCTGGACAGCAGGCCCAATACCGTGCAACTGTGCGTGCCAAGCTGGTGATTGCGGCGGATGGAGTGCAGTCGACGCTGGCACGACGGCTCGGTCTTGTGCAGCGCATTCGCTGGCTGCAACACGTGGTTTTCGTAACCCACTATGCTGGTGTCCACCCCGTACGGCCCTGGGGAGAAATGTTTCTTATCCCCTCGGGGTATATCGGTCTGGCACCAGTGAGCGACATGGTAATCAACATGAGTGTGGTTGTGCGTGCGGCCCATCTGGCAGCAGCCCAGAAAACATCTCAGGCCTTTTTTGCGCAAACTGTGCAAGCACATCCTGAACTGTGGCAACGCTTTGCACAGGCAATCCGTATCAAAAATCTGTTAACGACAGGACCGATGACTCAGCGCACGGCATGTCCGCAGCAGGATGGCATTATGTTCATAGGGGATGCCGCCGGTTTCTTTGATCCCTTTACCGGTCAAGGCATTTACCTGGCGCTGCACAGTGCGACACTCGCCGCGGCGGTGGGGCATCGTGCGTTGTGCTGCGGTGCGCTCTCTGCCGACGCTCTGCGGCGCTATTTTCTCGCACATCGTCAGGCATTTCGTGATAAATACCGCCTCAGCGCCCTCATTCAACTGGGGCTCCGCGTCCCATGGCTGACGAATCATGTCATCGACTGCCTGGCGCGTCGCCCCGCGTTGGCGGACATTGTGGTTGGTGTTGCTGGCGATTTTGTATCGCCGAAGGCCGTGCTTTCCTGGCGTTTTGCCACGCAGGCCTTTCTGTGAGGATGACGTACAATGATATAGGTCACGCTTCCCCAGCGAGTGGAATGGCTTCGTCGATGAGCATAATGGGGATATCATCCCGAATTGGATAGAGATACTGCCCATCTTGACGCACCAAACCACCTTCAATAGGCTCGGTTACAGATGTGCCACGGCGGTTGGTGAGTTGTCCCTGACGTATACGATTATTGAGACGCTCCAGCAAGGCGGATGCAGCGAAGGTAAGAGGCTGTTTCGTCTCTGGACAAGCAAGTATATCGAGCAGTTCTTTACTCATAGCCATGAAGCGCTCCCTCTATACATAGCAGACGTGCAAGGCACAGTCTGTGCTTAGTACCGGCCAACAGAGTCTGAGGCCGGCAGATAGACCCAGTCGGGGCCATACCACCACCAGTCGTTGGCCTCCACGGGATCATGGACGCGCCAGAGGCCATACTTCCGGATACGTGGGGACACCTGGTCTTCGTTGCCCTCATGCATCAGACGATCGGTGGTCAGGACAATCCCTACAAGCGCCCCGTGTTTTTTGATAGCCTGCCGCGCATAGGCCGAGCCCGTGGGGTACATATTCGAACGAGCGCCATCGACAGGAGAAATAACCTGCTGGAAAAAGCGGAGATACGCATCGAACACCCGTGCTGGCAGGGTACCCTCAGGCGCGGACGCTGCTAGACGTGCTGTGCGCTGGGGCGTGGTGGGGGCACGCATAGCGTTGCCCTGCTCGGCAGGCGCCTCATCCACCTCCCAGAGCGTCCATAGGACGATGAGACAACTATATAACAATATACGCTGCATGGGTTCCCTGGCACGCATGCCGGCAATTATGGACTATCGCCGTGGGGAGTGCAATAGTGTATGGAGGCAGCCGTGCTCTCGACAACCGATAAAATGCTTTTTCTTAGACGTGTCTCGCTGTTTGCTGAGATGTCACTGGAACAGATTCGGGTCCTGACCTCACACTTAGAGGAGCAACACTTTCTCCCTGGCGAAGTGATCATGTATGAAGGTGAGTTCAGCCAGGAGCTGTATATGCTGGTTTCCGGACGGGTGCGGATCGCCAAAGATTACGGTGGGCCACACGAGCAAACCCTGGCGCTGCTAACACAGGGGGATTTTTTCGGGGACATGGCCATTTTTGAGAATGCGCCGCGCTCCGCGACAATTGTGGCTGAGGAGGAGGCAGAACTGTTGATGCTCAGTGGAGAGAAATTTAAGCAGACCATCTATCAAAAGCCTGAGATGGCGTTCGAAATTTTTCGCGAGTTGAGCGCCCGTCTCCGCCAACGCGAGGAGCGCGCTGCCAGCGCCCGATTGCAGGAGGGCGGTTTGACAACGGATGCCTAGCGCCAAGGGACACAGCACGTCTTTACTGTCCGCCGGTGACGTCGATGGTTACTCCGGTAACAAAATCGGCATCGGCGGACGCCAGAAAGCAGATCACGCGGGCTTGATCCTCGGGTTGGGCGATGCGCCGGAGCGGCGTGCGGGCAATTTCTGTGGCCTGCTCAGCCTCGGACATCTGCTCCCAGCGCGCATGAATGCGCTCGCTCAACGTTCGACTGGGTGCAATGGCATTACAGGTGATGCCGTAAGGGCCAAGCTCGAACGAGAGCTTCCGAGTGAAGGCGATGATGCCGCCTTTCGCGGTAGCATAGGCACTGCTGCTACTCTGGCTGAGACCGCGGCCAGCGATGGATGAGATATTGATGATCTTGCCACTGCGCTGACGCTTCATGATGGGCACGACCGCATTGCAGAAGAGAAAGGTGCCGTTGAGATTAAAGGTGAGGAGGCGCTGCCACTCGTCGAGCGTAAGGACATCGACGGCGGCGCCAGAGTTGGGAATGATGGTACTGCCTCCGACAGCATTGACCAGAATATCAATGCGGCCACATGCCTCCACGGTCTGCTGCACCACTCGTGCCACGTCGGCCGCCTCTAGCGCATTGGCCACTAGACTATGGGCTTTGCCACCAGTGCGTCGTATCCCATCCATAATCTGCTCAATAGCGACCTGGTCAAGGTCTACTCCCACCACAGTGCCACCTTCAGCCCCGATCATTTGCGCAGTGGCTCGTCCTATACCACTTCCAGCCCCAGAAATCAGGGCAACTTTATCACGGAATCGCATTGCTGTTTTTCCTCTGCCCTATCTATACACCGTGTGCACGGGCTTATCAGCCAGGATATTTTCTTGGCCCCAATCGACGACACCACGAAACTTTTCTGATTGGACAAAAGCGTTAAAGGCTTCCTCAGAGTTCCACTCGGACACAATAAGGTATGACAGGCGATCTGTGACATCTTGGTAGAGCGCAGACTTGCCATGTCCCACAACGCTTTGGAGGCTGTATAAGACGCTCTTGAACATGCGTTCGAAATTGTCTTCTTTCCCTGGAAGAACTTTGTAGTTCATACCAATCGTAATCATTCTGATCTTTCCCCGCACAGTTATAGGGCTTTTGGCAGCTCGATTCATACATCGTCACATCTAGGGAGAGTCAGGGAGGTATCCGGCGCCTAGAGGCTCTCAGCAAGCTCTTCTCCACTCGCCTGATAATGCCTTGGGCAATGCAGGGATAGTAGCACAGCCCCTGGCGTTGGTCGAGAGCACAAACAGCGTCAGATGGCCAGCACATGGCGCCCGAGCGCCTGCCCTTGACGCAATGCCTCGACTTCCGCACAGGGAAAGACGCGATCCCCCATGGGCTGGATGTGTCCCTAGGCTACCAGCTCCATGGTTTCTGGAGTTCTTGCTTGGTATGGGTGCGAATTTGCTCGGCCAGGTCGCCACGCATCAGTTGGCAATGGTACAGGTCCATCTGCAGCAACAGGTCATCGCTCCCGACTTTGTCGCTCATCTGATGGACGTGATCGGCGGTATTGAGACAATACCCAGGCATATCGCGCCTATTGATGGGCTCGATCACGAGCTGAATGCCGTGTGGGCGTATCGTCTCGGCGGCCCAGCGCAAATTGCGGATGAATACGGCTTCACAGCTCGTCAGCGAGGCTCCGGCTGGGGGAATGCCAGCCATGGCGTGGAGGCGGGACAGGAAAGAGCTTGCGCATACGTCAAGGCCTGTGATTGGCGGTGAATTGTGGCATAGTGGTACCTCCATGCGCATGGAATGTGCAAGAATAGCACAACACGGAAGAAGTACAAGGACGACAACACGTGTGACCTGCGCTTGCTGTTCCTTCTGACGGCAATTGCGTGTATAGTAGCCGCAGTGCCCGGTGTGTATGCCTGAAGGACAATCTTGGAGGGAATGCCTGTGAACGTGCATGCGAAATTACGTGGACTGTATGCTATTACGGACACGCACCTGATCCCACGCGAGCGCTTTGTAGAGACGGTGGAGGCAGCCGTGCGTGGCGGCGCAACGATGATCCAACTGCGGGAGAAGGAGACCCCGCGAGAAGAGATTGTCCGTCTTGGGAAAGCCGTATTAGAGGTCACACGTCGCTACGGAGCGCTGTTGATTATCAATGATCATCCCAGTGTGGCCAAGGAAATTGGGGCCGATGGCGCCCACGTTGGCCGTGAGGATCCCCCAGTGGCAGAGGCGCGCGCCCTGCTGGGCCCGCAGGCTATTATTGGGGCGTCCTGCTATGGCGATGTGGCACGCGCGGTGGCTGCCGAACAGGAGAGCGCCGATTACGTCGCGTTTGGCACCCCGTTCCCGTCGCCAACCAAAAGCACGAAACGTACTGACATTTCTATAGGGATTTTTCAGGAAGTGAAGCGCCAGGTGCACGTACCCGTATTCGCGATTGGCGGTATTACCATTGCCAACGCGCAGCAGATCATCGATGCCGGGGCTGACGGTATTGCCGTGGTCTCGGGCGTGTTCGGAGCTCCTGATGTCGAGGCAGCGTCCCGGGCCCTGGCGCGGCTCTTTTAACGGCCCTATACTCGGAGCACGACATTGCCGACGCCAAGTCTATCGTACATTTCTCCCAAAGCGACAGTACAGGATAGTCCAATTCATAGGAGAGGACTTTTTGCTATCGCACCGATTGCCAAAGGCGAAATCGTCTGTGTCAAAGGTGGCTATGTCTTCACGCGGGACGTGCTGGGTACAATGCCGGAGTGGTATGGCGCGGCAGAAATTCCTATTGCGGACAATCTCTACATCGGGCCGCTCCGCGCAGAGGAGCGCGAAGGGAGCATGATTTTCAGCAATCACTCGTGTGAGCCAAACATCGGCGTGCAGGGGCAAATCGTCTTCGTGGCCATGCGGGATATTGCTGCGGGAGAGGAGTTAACGCACGACTGGGCCACGACCGATGACGAGGATTACCGCATGGAGTGTCGGTGCGGTGTGGCAACATGCCGCAAAATTGTGACAGGGAAGGATTGGCAAAAGCCAGAGTTGCAGGAGAAATACGCAGGGTATATGTCATGGTATTTAGTAGAACGAATCAAGCGCCAGCGTTCATAGCCAGGTGGCAGGTGGCGTGTGCTACCTGCGGTCGTGCTGACACGCCATATGTGCTATGCCTGTCCTGAGAGCACCCAGCCCTGGGGGCTCTCGCATCAGGATGGTCGAGTATCCACTGCGGCCCTCGCTGGAGCGGGTGGATAAAGGCGTATCCTCCCAATGACTTCGCCAGCAGTATCTTCGTAAAGGGGGGCAGAGGGGGGATTGTGCCAAAGGGGAGAACGGAGCTGGTCCACCGAAAACTGCATGCCCGACTGCCGTGTAAATCGCTTGCGCTGAGGCACCTTTCCTACTACCATATACACTCATGCCATATTTATCTAGCGTCTCTGCGGTGCTACACGCATGCCATGTGCACCCTGATACTGAGACAGCCTTGCCATCTGCAGCAGAGGCCATCGGCCTCTGTATGCTGCACCGCGAGGTGGCTGCGTCAGTAGGCCAATGGTGGAATCTGTGCTGAGGGGCTTCCCATGAAGGAATTGATTGAGCAGATTGCCAGGGCCATTGTGGAGAAACCAGAAGAAGTGCATGTGCGAGGTATTGAGGGGGAACACGCAGTCGTCATCGAGCTCCGGGTGGCAAAGGAGGACATTGGCAAAGTCATTGGGAAAAAAGGCCGCACCATTACGGCGATGCGTATTATTCTCAATGCCACACGGGCGCAGACGGACAAACGTCAGGTGCTGGAAGTGATCGAGTAATCTCTTGGTAGTGCCAACGGTAGCGCTGGCAGGGGTGGTGGCTGCTGTGGACACTGTGTATATTTGCTCATGGCTCTCCTGGAGGGTGTTACTATCGGCAGTCATAGGGTTGCTCATAGTAAGTTGCCAGCCCAGGCGCCTCCCCCCTCCACAGCCCTCCGCACCTTCAGAACCACGCTTTCTTCCCGCCTTGCCGGGGCCGCAGACGCCTCCAGGTGTCGGTGGTACAGCGTCGCGTGCTGAGCAAGGGGCAGCCTTCACAGCGGCTGAAGCGCTGCGTACCAGTAGTCAACCTCTGCAAGCGCGCCAAGCCTTTGCCGATTTTGTGCGACGCTATCCGGGCAGTGACCTCACAGACGATGCATTGCTTGCCCTGGGCCATATCTCAGCAACCCTGGAGCAATATGCTCAGGCCGTGACCTACTATCGCTCCCTACTCGAGCGCTTTCCGCGCTCAGAGCGGGTGCCAGAGGCGCATTTGGGGCTTGGTATGGTCCTGTATTATAGGCAGGACTACCCTAATAGCCTGGCTGCGTTCCACCGCTATCTCATGCTCGCGCCGGCGGGCGAATCGCAAGGTTTGGCCCGCTATTATCTTGGCGCTACCGCCCTGAAACAACAACGCTACACGGACGCCATTGCCGACCTGAAAGCAGCTATGGAGAGCAGTCGCGATCCTGCGGTCGTGCAGCGGGCCCGGGAGTATATCGCCACGACTGTGCGTGCGCTGTTAAAGGTGGATGCCTTGACGACCCTGGCGCAGCAGTATGCCACGACCTATCCCGGGGACCTCATGCTCGAACGCCTGGCGCAGGAGTATCGCAAGACAGGCGACCAGGCTGCCGAAGCTGATGCCTTGCGGCGGCTCACGACGGCCTTCCCCAATACCCCTAATATTCAGGCTGCGCGCGCGCGTCTGCAGAGCCTGCAAGCCCTGCTGCGGACTGATCAGCACAAAATCGGTGTCCTCTTACCCTTGTCTGGCCCCGGCGCCAGAGCCGGCACACGCGCGCTCCGGGGCATTGAACTGGCACTGGCCACCGTGCAAGAGCGTGACCCAGCTTTGCAGTTATCTATGGTGATTCGTGACTCCACCCAGAAGGCCGCCGAGGCGCAGGACGCTTTACGGGCCTTGGTTGATGAGGAGCATGTCATTGGCGTCATCGGTCCGCTGCTGAGCCGCATAGCGATAGAACTCGCGCCGCTGGCAGGCCAGCTCGGCGTGCCCCTGATCTCTCCTTATGCGCGGGATAGCGATTTTCCCGCGCTGAGTGCCTATGCCATGCGCAACAGCTTGACGGATACTCTGCAAGGACGCTTTCTGGCAGAATACGCTATCAATGTGCTCAAACTCCAACGTTTCGTCATCCTGCATCCCGAGGACGCCTACGGAACGGCACTTAGAGATCGGTTCCGTGAACAGGTGCTCCAGCGTCAAGGCGAGATCGTCGCTGTGGTGTCCTATCCTCCGAACAGTGCCAATATCGGTCGTGTGCTTGGGCGTCTCAAGGAGCTGCAATATGATGCCATCTTTCTGCCGGAATATGCGACGAAAGTTAGCACCATTGTGACGCAACTGGCCACGCAGAACATCAAGGGCATGCAACTCCTGGGCACGGATGGTTGGAATGCACCGGGACTGGTGGCCAAAGACCCGCGGCTGCTGGAAGGAGCCATTTTTGTAGATGGCTTTTTTGCAGATGCTCCCGCTCCTGCCGTGCAAACGTTTGTCGAACAGTTTCGCGACCGCTATCATGAAACTCCTGATCTGCTGGCAGCGCAGGCCTATGACACGCTACTGATGTGTGCCCAGGTGCTCAAAGCCGGGGCACGCACGCCCGCACAGCTCCGCGATGGTCTCCTGCGCGTGCGTGCTTTTGATGGGGTGTCAGGGTTAACGAGTCTGGGGGAGACACGGGACGCTGAGAAAGTGCCGTACTTACTGACCGTCAAAGGCGGCCAGATTGTGCAGCTCAATGCCACCTTGCCACGGTGAGAGCCGAGTGCTACCTGGAGAGTTACCGGGAGGTTGCGTCAGCCTCCCGGTCGAGGCGATCAAGATCGCGTCGAAAATCGTCAGGAGACTGGTCTGTAGGCGGGGTCGTAGGGCGCGGCTTCCTCTTCCGTACGAGGGTCGTAGGTTGGCTGCCATCTACAAACACTTCAAACAGCACGGAACCGTCGGCAAAGGACTCCGCGGCAGGTATTGTGTTACCCCTGCTTTCCATACGCACAAACCGCACGCCAGGTGGAATAGGAAAGTCGGTAATGGGTTGGTCCTTCGTCGCCTCCTTCATAAAGTCCAGCCAAATAGGTGCGGCGACTTTGCCCCCGGTTTCCCCATGGCCCAGCGATACGTTATCGTCCCGTCCCACCCAGACCCCCGTCACCAGTTCTGGTGTATAACCGACAAACCAGGCATCGTCGTAATCGTTCGTCGTGCCAGTCTTGCCTGCCGCTGGACGTTCAAGCACTCGGAGTGCCCGTGCGGTCCCGTGCTGAATGACACTCTGCATCATACTGGTCATGAGATAGGCCACTTCTGGACTGGTAGCTTGCCGCGCCTCCTGAAAGCGCTCAAGTAACACCTTGCCTTTCCAATCGACGATCTTGGTAATCACCACTGGTTCGTTATAGATGCCCCCATTGGCAAACATGCCGTAGGCTGCAGTGAGCTCCATCAAGGTGACGTTTGAAGCGCCCAACGCCAGCGATGGATAGCATCCCACCGGACTGGTAATCCCCAAGCGTTTGACCGTAGCACAGGCAGTAGACAAGCCTACCTTGTCGAGCAGACGCACTGTGGGTAGATTGCGCGAATGGGTGAGGGCGGAACGCAATGTGATGGTGCCATGGTACTTACCATCGGAGTTCTCTGGGTGCCAACCTTTAGCGATAGCAATGTCGCTGGTGAGCGGCGCATCCAGGACCATCGAGGCCGGCGTCATGCCTTCTTCTAAGGCTGATGCATAGATCAAAGGCTTGAAGGACGACCCAGGCTGGCGTAGAGCCTGGGTCGCGCGATTGAACTGACTTTTCATAAAATCGTAGCCCCCAACCATGGCCAGCACATGCCCGCTGCCCACGTCCATGGTCAGCAGTGCACCCTGTATGAGCGGCTCCTGATCCAAGGCAAGGATATGGAATTTCCCTGCTGGGTCGGCCTTGGTCACGCGCACCTGCATCACATCACCACGCCGGAACAACTGCCGACGCAGGTCAGCACTGAGCGATGGGTCTATCTGCCGGACCCAGGCATGCCCCGCCGGGGGTATCACCCCGCGCGTGTTTTTGATCGCTACCGTCGTTGCAGCATCCCGTACCGCCAGCACCACGCCTGTGAGCCGTTCGCCTTCGCGTACAGTGGTCTCATTCTCCCCCGGCTTGGTCATCGCCGCCACAAGGGTCGCATCTGTCGTGCTATCCCCCGTGAGCTCCAGGCGTCGTATGGGGCCCTTATAGATACCGTAGCGTTTGTCGATGGCCACCAGGCCCTGTCTCAGCGTCTGCTCGGCGAGCTGTTGCAGACGCATATCGAGCGTGGTCTCGACTGCAAAGCCACCACGGTAGAGCGCGTTTGGGCCGTACTGCTCTTCCAGATATTGGCGGACGTACTCCACAAAATAGAAGGCTTTGTGTACCCGTGGCGGAGGTGGATTCAAGATAATGGGTGCGCTTTGGGCTTCCTCCGCCTGCTCTGGGGTCAAATAGCCGGCCTCTACCATACGGCTCAGAACATTATCTCGCCGTTGCAGACTGCGTTGAAAGTTTTTGAGTGGCGAGTAACTATTGGGCGACGGTGGCAAGCCAGCAATGAGCGCCCCTTCGCTCAGCGTCAGGTCTTTGGCAGACTTGCCGAAATAGAGCTGGGCTGCAGCCTCAATGCCATAGGCATTGTGCCCATAGAAAATCTGATTCAAGTACATTTCGAGGATCTGGTCTTTACTATAGTACTGTTCAATACGCCACGCCAGAATGGCTTCACGTACCTTCCGAGTGATGGTCCGGTCACGGTTGAGAAAGAGCGTGCGGGCTACCTGCTGGGTAATGGTGCTCGCCCCCTCCCTGGTCCCACCCGCCTGAAAATTGACTCGCACAGCGCGCAAGATCCCCCACGTGTCTACCCCGTGGTGCGAGTAAAAGCGCCGGTCTTCCGCCGCGATCGTAGCCTGGCGCACGTGCAGAGGAATATCTTCCAGCGGCACGAGAATACGTTTTTCGATGAAAAAGTCGGCTATGAGTTCCCCGTACCGATCATAGACTTTGGTCACCAGGCTGGGCTGATAATGTTCGAGATCGGACACCTGCGGTAGATCTGCGACCAATCGCTGGTAGATCATAAAACCAGCCCCAACGGTTACCGACAGGATGAGACCAAATAGAAGACCAAATGCGAGCAGCACCCAACGCAACCAGTGATGTTTTTTGCGCCCCAGGAAGGCATCGAGTTCTGCTTCAATGTCACGTTGCGGTCGCATATAGTCTCGACTACATGGCATGGGCTATGGATTACTGCAACCCCAGGGCGCGTTGGACAAGCTGCATGTCCTCCCAGACAGCTCGTTTATACTGCGGATTGCGTAACAGAAATGCGGGGTGATAGGTCGGCATGACCTGTATATCGCCGAGCCTATGGAAACGCCCGCGCAGACGAGAGATTCTTGCCTCGGTTTGGAGCAGTGTCTGGGCTGCAAAGGTGCCGAGGGCACAGATAATACGTGGGCGCAGACAGGCTAACTGTTCCTGCAAGATCGGCCAGCACGCCGCAATCTCGTCTGGCTGGGGGTTGCGGTTCTGCGGTGGACGACACTTGATGACATTGAGCATGTAGACCTGCTCACGCCTCAGGCCGATGGCAGCGATGATACGGTTCAGCAGTTGGCCGGCCGCACCGACAAACGGCTCCCCCTGCACGTCCTCGTCGTGCCCTGGTGCCTCCCCAACGAACACCAGCGCTGCCGCCGGGTCGCCCGTACCAAACACTACCTGTGTGCGCCCTCGATGCAGGTTGCATTTGCGACAGTCATGCACTGCGGCAGCGAGTTGCGCCAGACGTACGGACGGCTCGGCGTCTAGCGCTGCTCCCTGGGTGGGCAGCATAGTAGCTGAGGCGCGTGCTGACAGCACGCCAGCCTCGGTGCGGACGGGAGGGGTCAGGGTCACGGGCAGCTCAGTGATCCCTAGGCGCTGCAAATAGTGTATGTAGCTTTGTACTGCGGCAATGGCTTCCCCGCCTGCGTCACGCTTCATGCCTTGCCTCCGGTACGTTGTGCCAGGACAGTCTGCACACGGTCGAGAATGTAGTCGGCAATATGCGCTTTCGCCATCGTAGGCAGTTCCTCGATCTGGCCAGCCGCATCGAGGATATGCACGCGGTTCTCATCACTGGCAAAGCCAATGCTGGGATCGCTGATATCGTTGGCAACGATGAAGTCGAGCTGTTTATTGCGTACCTTCTGGGCCGCGTTGGTCAGGAGATCCTGGGTTTCTGCAGCAAAGCCCACCAGCACGCGATGCCCCTTATGCTGGCCCAGCTCCGCCAAAATATCCGGATTGCGTTCCAGGGGAATACTCAGGTCCGCCACATCTTTTTTGACCTTCTCCTGGGCCACAAACTTAGGACGGAAATCCGCTACTGCCGCGGTTTTGATGACGACATCAGCCTCTCCATAATGATCCAGCACCGCCTGGCGCATCTCTAAGGCGGTTTGGATACGGAGGCATGTAACACCCGGCGGTGCTTCCAGATGCGTCGGGCCGGTCACGAGAATGACCCGCGCCCCCCGGCGTCGGGCAGCTTCTGCCAGCGCAAAGCCGGTTTTGCCGGACGCGCGGTTCGAGATATGCCGTACCGGATCAATCGGCTCTTGCGTCGGCCCAGCGGTGATGATGACAACTTTACCCGTCAGCGCCGTGGTCTGCTGCAGGCACTCAGCGACGGTGTCGACCACCTTCTGAGCCGCGAGGGACCAGCCTAGTTCATCGGTAGCTCCCGTAGGATCGGGAATGCCGGCCTCATACAGATGCATACCAGCAGTGCGCAAACGTTGGAGATTGTGCTGCACCAGGGCATGCTGATACACGGCAGCCTGGCCAGGGTAGGCCAGCAAAGTGGGGCCGCGATGCAGCAACAAGGCGCGTACCAGCGCTTCATCAGCGCAGCCACCCGCAGCCTTCGCCAGCAAAGCTGGCGTGGCTGGCACCACGACCATGGCCGCCGCCGACTCAACCCACGCACTCAGGGGGCGGAAATGCCCTCCGACCATCGTGCCATACATAGCGTCAGCAGGGACGACCTCACCACCTGTCAGCGCTTGAAACGTTAACGCGGGCACAAATATTTCCGTTTCGGCACTCAAGATCACCCGCACCTGCGCCCCGGCGCGCTGCAGGGCTCGCAACACATCCACCGCCACCCAGGTGAGTGGACCTCCCCCCGCTCCCAACAGTACGGTTGTGTTACGTAACATCGCTCACCCTTTCGTCTGCTGCGGTGCGAGGAGCGGGGCAATAGGCCCGGTACCAACCCGCCTGATGCGATGGCGCTCGGCAAGAATAATCGCCTGTAAGATCTCCACCGCCTCGTCCATCTGGTCATTGATCACGACGTAGTCATACGCAGTATAGTGCGCCAATTCCTGACGAGCAACCAGCAACCGCTGTGCCTGTGTGCTCGCGGATTCTGACCCCCGTGCCCGTAACCGCTCCGCGAGCACTTCCCAGGAAGGTGGGAGCACAAACACGTAGACGGCATCCAGACCGGCGTTGCGATGATGGGCTGCTCCCTGGACATCGATCACTAACAGGACATCTTGCCCGGCTGCGGTGGCGGCCTCAACAGACTGCCGCAAGGTACCGTACAACTGACCATTGAACTGGGCCCATTCCAGGAAGTCGCCGGCCGCAATGCGCTGCTCAAAAGCCTGGCGGGAGAGAAAATAGTATTCGCGTCCATCCTGCTCTCCAGGGCGTGGCGCCCGCGTGGTACACGTCACCACCTGCGCTACGTCGGGCATAGCGGCTATAAGACGCTGGCTCAGGGACGTTTTGCCGGCGCCTGACGGAGCCGACAGCACAAATACGATGCCATGCCGGCCCGTCGAGTGCTCCTCCTGGCCCGCCGTAGACTGCATATTCTACCTCCGCTGCAGGACGCTCCACGGGAGTCACTCGATATTCTGGATCTGCTCGCGCATACGCTCCAGCTCACTCTTCAGCTCGATCACACTGTGCGCGATCGCCGTATCATTGCTTTTGGAGCCAATAGTGTTGACTTCACGGTGCATTTCCTGCACCAGAAACTCGATTTTGCGCCCTACCGCTTCCGAAGACGACAGGAGACGCGCGCACGCCTGCATATGCGCTTCGAGACGCGTGAGTTCCTCAGTAATATCAGAGCGCTCGGCAAACAAAATGGCTTCCTGGACGACGCGATTTGGGTCGAGTTCAAACTGGGCAAAGAGATCCTGCACGCGCTGTTCTAAACGCTGTTGATACTCGACCACCACCTGCGGTACGCGTTGACGAATACTCTGGCTCTGCTGCGCCATCACCTGCAGCCGCTGGTGGAAATCGCGACTGAGCACCTCGCCCTCTTGCCGTCGCATAGTCTGCAGGGCTTGCAGGGCAGCATCAAGTCCCTGGGCGATGATGTCCCAGTCGTTCTCAACGTCTGCTGAGGCCTCTTCCACCTTAAAGACATCGCGCAAGCTCGCTATCAAACTCAGGTCAATCGTGCCTGGCAGGCCCAGGGACTCCTGTAAGCGTTGCAAGGCGTCATAGTATTGGTGCGCCAGCGTATGATCAAGCAACAGGGCTCGACGCGTGTCAGCACTCTCCTGTTGCACCAGCGTGATGTCAATGCGCCCCCGCGTGAAGTAGGCACTCACGCGCTGCTTCATGCGCGCTTCCAACGGCGCATAGATGCGAGGATAGCGCAAGGCAACATCTAGATAGCGATGGTTCACCGAGCGCGCCTCCACTGTCAGGGCAAGGTGCGCATGGCGCACTTCGCTGCGACCATAGCCCGTCATACTCTGCATGCTGTGTATCCCTTTCTATCAGGGACTTCTAGCGTCCTGACCGATAGGCAGACAACGAAGGGATCAGACGTTCCGCGATTTCCGTGGCGGCTTGCGCCAGCGCTTCCGCGTCTCCCTGGGTGCCCCCTGCCGGTGGTACTGTAGCTTCGACCTGAGCCTGGGCAATTTCCTCACTTGTCTCAGTGGCGAACGCCTTCACTTCAACTTTCGCCTGCACGGACCACGATGTCCCATGCGTCCCCTCTGGACGTCCTGGCTCTACCTCAGCCCAGCCGGCCAGGACGAGTTTGGCATTGAGCTGCTTTCCCGCTGCCAGGGCGGAGGCTGTCTGCCCGTCCCACAGGCGGCCAGGGTCCAGGGTGATGACACGCAAGCCTTGGTCCAGGAGTTCTTTGCGTAGCACATCAGCAACCACACCACGGCTTGCCGCGAAGGTCTGTGATGTCTGGCCTGGATAGCGCTCGGCCATAAAAATCACGATGCGCCGTGCGTCCTCCCGCCGCCGAGTCAGGCCGATGGCGTCCAGGGCGTGACTCAACTCACTCACGGGAATTTCTGCTTCGACCCCGACCCGGTAGACTTTTTGTGGCGGATCAGGGTATTCCCAGAGCACGCGATAGTTCACGATATATTGCAGCGGCTTCGCATAGATGCGTGTACGTAGGGATTGCCAATGACTACTAACTAACGTACTGGTATCGACCATATCAGCCACGGCCTGCTCTAGCGCTTCACGAAACGCCCCTTGCAAGGCACGTAGGCGCGCCGCAGCCTGGTCATACTGAACCATAGCTCCCACACCTTCCGCCATGTACTGTTGTGTCAGGCCTGCCACACCGTAGCCATAGCTGCAGACGAGAAGCCCAAGCGTGAGGCCAAGACCTAGCCACCTCTGTCGCATACCACACGTTCTCCAGGACGACGCGCAGGGGGTGCGGTCGTGCGTCACATGACGATTAAAACACGACACTGTCGTACCAGTCGCCGTGTCGCCGCATAGTCGCGAATGCGGGTAGCCTCCGCGTCGCTGAGAACCAAATCGACGCGGGTCTCCCCCGCCACACGGAGCGCACGTAACACGAGGGGATGCTCACCGACCCGCGCTTGGGCTGGGGCTTGATCAAAGGTTTTGGCATAAGCGACATAGCCCTGCTGTACCGCCGCTTCTCTGTCGACGCTCTCTGGGGCGTAGAGAGTTTGGCCACGCTCATCCATAATCTTTGGAAACAGGGCTGGTTGAATGGCCAGACCGCGTGCATCAATCACCACACCAGTATGCACCGCTTCGGCCCTGGGTTCACCGTCAGGAGTGACAGAGGAGACAGCGGGAAGAAAGAGGGCGGTGAGCTGTCCTGCGAACGGCAACTGGACGGCGGTTTCGACTGCACCTCCAGGGAAATACCGGGTCTCAACCACGGTAGCGTGCACGACCAACGCTTCCAGCTCTTGCCGTGGTGCTTCCGCCTGACGGACAGCTTGTCTGAGCATCTGTGTCGCGTCGAAGCGCACCTGGTCAAATATGCGCAGCAAGCCCTGACGCGCAGCCTGGGTAGCGGCCTGCACGGCAGCAACCCCCGCACCTCGGCGCACTGATCTGGCGGCACTGTCGCGACTGAGCATCAGTCCGTCCGTCCAGTCTATCTGCCCATGCGAGAGCGTCTCGGTCACGCGCACCTCAGTTGACCACAACTGAGCTGCTGCACTGCTAGCAATGACCAGAAGACCGAATACAGCGATGCGTCCGCACCAGCTCCAGAGCCGCTGAAAGCATCGCCGTCCCGCTTGCCACCACCCACTGGCACGCCTCATGAAGCCAGCATCTCCAGACGACAGGCGTGATACAGCCGCGCCACTTCAAACGCTTCCAACACACGTGCAGCCCCGGGAGGTAAACCAGCCAGGGTCAATGGTCCCATGGCCACCCGCTGCAGCCGTTTGACACTATGCCCCCCACAGCGCTGCAGCATACGATGGATCTGCCGTGGGCGTCCCTCACGCAGCGTCATGCGCAGCCAACAGCTCTGCTCCGCCTGCCGTGCCACCTGCACCTGGGCTGGCAACGTCTTCCCGTCATCCAGCACGACCCCACTCCGCAAATGCTCGAGATCGTCCGCCGACACGATCCCATCGACACGCACCAGATAGGTCCGGGGTATGCCGTAACGCGGGTGCAGTAAACGGTGTGCCAGGCGTCCGTCGTTCGTCAAGAGTAACATCCCTTCGGAGTTCACATCCAGACGTCCGACTGGAAAGAGCCGTACCGGCTGCCGTTTGAACAGATCGAAGACCGTGGGACGGTGTTGCTCATCCTGGCACGTGGTGACATAGCCACGTGGCTTGTGGAGCAGAACATAGCGCAGAGGGGCATGCAGACGGAGTGGCTTGCCATCCACGACAACGATATCTGTCGTAGGATCGACCGTACTCCCTAACGTCGTGATTTTTTTGCCGTTGACGATTACCCGCCCCTGTACGATCAGGGCCTCAGCCTTACGCCGGGACGTCACCCCGGCCTGCGCAATGACTTTTTGCAACCGTACTCCCTGGGCGGCGACAGTATCCGGTTTCACGTCTCAACAATCCTTCATTTTCCAGAGGCTTAGGCTTTCTGTGTGGAGAAATTGTAGAGGTGATCTCTAGGCCCGTCAACGTGAATTTCCCATGCCGTAGCATGTGGCACAGCAGCTGTAGTAATAGACCAAGAGAAGCTTGATTTTCTTGACCTGTACAAGGACTTCCTGGACATCTGTCTCCGCGATATTCGGTTTTTCCATGCTGTAACGCCATCACTTCTTTCTCCAGGGCAGTCCAGGGCTGCCTGGCTGCCTCGAAGGGCCCGCTGCGTACATGTGCCAGGCTGCAAGACGTTTGACTTTCTGGCATGCAGCGTTACAATGAGGCTATTCCATGTGGTGTGAGGAGAAAGAGCGGTGCTCCCATCACGCCTGCCATAGGCAGGACTGCTCGTCCCTGGCATGAGAGGTGAGATCGTCACCCTGCCAAGGCTTTATCCCCAGAAAGAGGTACGCATGCTGACGGTTACTGAAGCGGCGCAGCGGAAGATTGCATCGGTCATCCAAGCGCACGGGAAGCCAGGTGATGGCTTGCGCATCGCCATTGTCGGGCGCAGTTCGGCAGGTTTCACCTATGATATGCAGCTCGTCGAAGAGGGGGATGCACAGGCTGAAGATATCGTCGTGAATGTGGGCGATTTCCCAGTAATCATCGACGCCGATAGCGCTCCACACATGCGAGATGTCATCATCGACTATGTGGAAGGGCTGCAGCAGAGCGGGTTTCGGATTGGCAACCCTAACCCGGTCTGGACTGATCCCCAGGCCATGGCCATTCAAGAGTTGCTCGATACCCAGATCAATCCTGCGGTCGCCAGCCATGGTGGCCATATTGAACTTGTGGATGTGCACGACAACATCGTCTACATACGGTTTGGCGGCGGCTGTCAGGGCTGTGGCATGGTCAGCGTGACGCTGCATCAGGGGGTCGAGCAGGCTATCCGTGAGGCCTTTCCCGAGATTCATGAGATTGTCGATGTCACCGACCATGCGGCCGGCACCAATCCCTATTACCAGTCGTCCAAAGGCTAACCGTCGCCGCACGCCGAGGGCTCACACAGGGATGTACGACGTATGCCGCGCCTCTTGCTCCTGATGACTACGACGACGTATCGGGCCTCGACCTTCCTCGACGCAGCACGGCGGTTGCGGGTGACGGTGATCGTTGGTTCTGATCAACCCCAGGCTCTGGAGGCGCTGACTCCAGGGAGCACGTTGACCCTCGATTTCTTCCATCCTGAGGAAGCGGCTCGCACGATTACCGCGTTTGCTGCGATGTGTCCCCTTGACGCAGTGGTAGGGGTGGACGATGACACAACGCTTACAGCCGCCATGGCGGCGGAGGCGCTTGGTGTGTCGCACAATGCCGTGGCCGCTGTGGCCGCAACACGCAACAAACACCAGATGCGCCAGCTTTTAGCCGTCGGCGGTGTCCCCTCGCCGCGCTTTGCCTGTTATAACATAGATGATGATCTCGTCGAGGTGGCACGGCAGATCACGTTTCCATGTGTGGTCAAGCCGCTCTTTTTGGCCGCCAGCCGTGGGGTCATGCGCGCCGATAATCCCGAGCAGTGCGTCGCAGCATTGCAACGGCTTGCGGCTTTACTGCGCTGTCCCGAAGTGGCCCTGCGTGGCGGGGCTTTGGCCTGCCAGCTCCTGGTTGAGACATTTATACCAGGTCAGGAAGTGGCCCTGGAGGGACTGCTCACGTGTGGGCAGCTCAAGGTGCTGGCGCTCTTCGACAAGCCTGATCCCCTCGATGGGCCCTTCTTCGAAGAGACCATCTATGTGACCCCCTCACGTCTTCCGGAGGCCGTGCAGGCAGCGATTGTCGCCTATACAGCCCGCGCCGTGCAGGTGCTGGGGCTGCGGGAAGGACCGGTACACGCTGAGCTGCGCGTCAATGACCAGGGGCCGTGGATCATCGAGGTGGCAGCACGCTCGATTGGTGGCCTCTGTTCCCGTACGCTACGGTTTGAGGCTGGATACTCGCTCGAAGAAGTCATTCTGCTCCACGCGCTCGGACATGACGTGACGTCCTGTGAGCGCGACCAAGGCGCTTCTGGCGTGATGATGCTCCCGATTCCGCACCGTGGTATCCTCCGAGCCATCCATGGCCAGGAGGACGTGAGGCGTGTGCCCGGCATTGAAGATCTCAGCCTCACTATCCCTCTCGGGCAGGAAGTGATTCCATTACCTGAGGGTGATAGGTATCTAGGCTTTCTCTTCGCCCGTGCTGCAACACCGGATGGCGTCGAGACTGCCTTGCGCACGGCGTATGCACGGCTCTCCTTTGCGATTACACCAGTGTAGAGCTGAAAGGCGACTTTGGCTGGTACTACGTGGTAGGTGGATGCGATGCAGCTCTGGGTACTGAGGAACAACGGCACCCCAAACCGGGCTCCTCAGAACCCATGCTCTCCAGAGGTCCCCCGCTAGGCTATACGTCTCCCTCAATGCCCCCACAGTATCACATCTGCCTTGGCAGAGCGCAGCACTGGTCCAAGCTGCCACTGCTCCAGGAGTGCTTCTCTCCTAGTGGTCACGGCGCGGCTCACGGCGTGGCTCACGCGGGCGTGCTTCGTTGATGGTCAACTGGCGGCCCTGCATTTTGACATTCTGTAGCTCTTCGATGGCTCTTTGGGCCTCGCTGGCATTGGGCATCTCCACAAACCCGAAGCCGCGTGGTCGGCCCGTCTCACGGTCGGTGATGAGATTGACACGCCCTACATCGCCATAGGGTTCGAAGAGTTGCCGTATATCCTCTGGCTTTGCGGCAAAAGGAATATTGCTAACAAAAATCTCCATACGTCATCCCTTCCAATGAGGGGTACGCACGTGCCAACTCGCCGGCCCAACACGGCTGAGGTGGCAGGAAATAGCCTGGAAGCATCACACCGCTTGCCGCCACCACCAGGGGTCCGGAGGGAGGCACGATCGCAGAGAATGGCCACGCAGGCAGACTGGCCTAGTCTAGCACTAAAAAACGTCAGAAGGAACAATAATTCTACTTGACACATCGTCAATAATGCCAGAGAGAGACCGCACAGCGTGTGCTTGTCAGGCCGAAAACAAAGCATTATCCTGTATGCTATGTTCCTGAGTGCTAGTGGGCGCATTGAGGTGGGGGGTGCTGTGTATGTGCCCCTGGGCTCTATGAGGCGAGGCGGCGGGACCTGAGAGGGATGTTGAGGAGAGACCATGCAACAGGCAGACGTGGCCATCATCGGTGGGGGGATTGTCGGGCTCGCGACCGCTTACAACTTGACACAGCGGTTTCCCGAGCGTCGCGTCGTAGTACTCGAAAAGGAAGCGCAACTGGCACAACACCAGACGGGGCATAATTCTGGCGTGTTGCATTCCGGCATTTACTATAAACCTGGCTCGCTCAAGGCTATTAATTGCCGCGCTGGCAAGCAAGCCATGGAGGCGTTTTGTGCCGCTGAAGGGATTGAGTATGAGATTTGCGGCAAAGTCATTGTCGCCACCAGCGAAGCCGAGTTGCCGGCCCTGCAACGTATCTATGAACGGGGCCAGGAAAATGGAGTACGCTGCGCCATGATCGAGCGCGAGCACCTCCGGGAAATCGAACCCCATACCGCCGGCATCAAAGCCATTCATGTGCCTGAATCTGGCATTGTAAACTATCCACAGGTCTGCCAGCGTCTGGCCACGCGCATTCAGGAACGCGATGGCCACATCATGACCAATGCCCAGGTAACCGGTATGCGTCGTTATAGCGACCACATGATCGTCAACAGTCTGGCGGGGGATTTTACGGTCAATTACGTGGTGAACTGTGCCGGGTTGCACTCTGATCGCGTGACCGCTCTGAGTGGGCAGCAACCCGCAGTCAAGATTGTCCCCTTCCGCGGCGAATACTACGAGGTCAAGCCACAAGCCCAGCATCTCTGCCGCAATCTCATCTATCCGGTGCCCGATCCGAACTTTCCCTTTCTTGGCGTACATTTTACCCGCATGATCCATGGGGGAGTGGAGTGCGGCCCCAACGCGGTGCTCGCCTTCGCACGTGAGGGCTATCAGAAGCTCGACATCAACGCCGGGGATTTGCTGGAAACGCTGACCTATTCTGGATTCCGGAGGATGGCAGCGAAATACTGGCAGACAGGTTTAGGCGAAATGTGGCGCTCGTTTAACAAAGCGGCATTTGTCAAGGCCCTGCAACGTCTCGTGCCGGAGATTCGTGCCGAAGACCTGGAGCCGGCCCATGCGGGCATCCGGGCGCAGGCCATTGCCCCGGATGGCTCGATGGTGGACGATTTCCTGATTCAAGAGATGGAGTGTATCGTCAATGTGTGCAATGCCCCCTCGCCAGGCGCCACGGCGTCACTCAATATTGGCAAGCTGATCGTCGAGAAGTTAGAAGGACAGTTTCGTTAACCTTGGCTAGCCACGGCGAAGGTAGCCTGCAGTTGCTGGGTTGCCTGATACGGATCAGGCGCGGCCAGGACGGCGCGAATCATTGCGACCCCGTACGCACCCGCTTGCACGACCTGCGGCAGATTGGTGTGGTCGATGCCACCAATCGCCATCACTGGGACACACACAGCGCGGACAACTGTGGTTAAGTGTTGCAACCCTTGTGGGGGACCATAGGCGACCTTGGAGGGTGTCGTAAAGACAGGACCGAACACAATGAAATCAGCCCCGTCTTCAGCGGCACAGCGTGCTTCCTCAACACTGTGGGTGGAAACCCCAAGAAGCTTACCGGTCCCTAGCACACGACGCGCCACCGCCGTCGGGAGTGAGTGGCCCGCCAGGTGCACGCCTGCGGCATCGAGAGCCAGAGCCACATCAAGACGATCATTAATCAGCAAGGGCACCCCGTAAGGGGATAAGGCTGCCTGGAGACGTGCCCCCAGGGCGTAGAGGTCACGGGCGCTGAGGTCTTTTTCGCGTAACTGGATAGCCCCGGCGCCCCCCCGTGCTGCGGCTGCTACGATCTCCTCCAGATCACGCCCAGCAGTCTGGTGGCGGTCAGTGACGACATAGAGACGAAAATTGATACGGGCTGGCGCAGATGACACACATATCCTCAGCATCGCTTATGACCCGATAATCCCCTCGAGCGGACTGCTCGCCGTAGCGTAGAGCTTGCGTGGAATGCGGCCGGCCTTGCAGGCCAGACGGCCGGCCTCGACGGCGAGACGCATGGCATGGGCCATGGCTAGAGGATCTTTTGCTCCGGCAATACCAGTATTCATCAGCACGCCATCCACCCCCAGCTCCATGGCAATGGCCGCGTCAGAGGCGGTGCCGACCCCAGCATCCACAATCACCGGTACATTGACGGCTTCCATGATCAACCGAATGTTATAGGGATTGCAAATCCCCAGGCCGGAGCCGATAGGGGCCCCCAGAGGCATGACCACTGCAGCGCCAGCGTCCTCAAGCTTCTTGGCCGTAATGGGATCGTCATTGGTATAGGGCATGACGATAAAGCCTTCTTTCGCCAGAGTACGCGTTGCCTTCAGCAGCTCCTCGACGTCTGGGAAGAGCGTTTTCTGGTCACCAATGACTTCCAATTTGACAAAATCCGACAGCCCCGCCTCGCGCGCCAGCCGCGCCGTCAATATAGCGGCATCTGCGTCGTAGCAGCCCGCCGTGTTCGGGAGAATGGTAAAACGGTCTCGGTCAATATAATCCAGCAGCGTCTTACTGGTGCCTGGCAATTCCATGCGCCGCACGGCCACCGTGACCATATCAGCACCGGAGGCTTCGTGGCACTGCTGCATCAGCTCCAGCGTCGGATATTTTCCCGTGCCCACAATAAGCCGGGACTGGAACTCTTTGCCGCCGATAATCAGTGGGTCTTCATATTTCATACGGCCTCCTCTTTAGCCACCGCCAACGGCCTGGACGATCTCCACACGGTCACCCGACTGTAACACTGTTGTATGATGGGCTGTGCGCGGTACCACCTCCATATTGATCGCCACGGCAGTCCCCTCGCGGTGGGCCACGCCCAGTTCTTCGAGCAGGCTACGCACGGTACTATGCTCAGGCACAGCCCGCTTTTCGCCGTTAATGACTATCTCGATCATCATAGGCGACTACTCACCAAAAAAAAGCCGCAGCGCGTGGCATGCGGCTATCTCTGCCCCGTACAGACCCCAGCACTACATGGCTCCGGCTGAACGTCGGTACGAGGTGAATGGCGCTTCCCTACGCTGGCATTACCCAGGTCAGGTTCTAAGGGTTGTCACCACTGTGATAGCGTCACATGGTCACTCTCAGCATCGCACACCCCTAGCGGTATGGCTAAACATAGCAGACCCCCCATATATTTGCAAGCAAGCCGGTTAACCAGGATAGATTTGGTGCCGACGGCGCTCTCTGGGGAACGAGACGCGCGGAGTCAGGGCAGCAGTGGGGCGCTGCTCTGACGAAGACTGGAGGCCAGGTGTTTGTCTCTCTCCGCAGGATCGGCTACAATCGCGCCTGGTGTGTTGGTGCGTCCCACCTTCAAAGCCTTCGACGGATGCAGACCTGCACACGTGGTTTTGGGGTGAAACGGCAGTCGGCAGGCTTATCCCCGCTGTCGCCAAACGCATGAATGCCATGGAAGACCCAGCCGCTAAGGCTGTGGCCTACGGCATTGCCCGCTGAGAGCGTAGGGCGGTGAGATTCGTTGTCAGGAGGAGCAACTATGCCAGCAAAGCATGAGCATTTTATGCACCTGGCCCTGGAGGAAGCCGCCAGGGGAAAGGCGGAGGGCAACGTGGCTGTGGGCTCAGTGATCGTGCAAGGCGAGACCGTGGTAGCGCGGGGCAGGAACCTTGTCACTACCACCTGCGACCCTACGGCGCACGCCGAAACGGTGGCGCTGCGCGAAGCGGGCACAGCTCTGGAGCACACCGATTTCTCCGGCTGTGTCCTCTACACCACGTTCGAGCCCTGCCCAATGTGCTGCGGCGCCATTCTGGTAAGCGGTATCAGTACGTTAGTGATGGGCGCCCGCCCCTTCCCAGGAGAGGGGCGCTGGGGAGACTATACGGTCGAATGGCTCATCGACCTGCTTGGGCGCCGTGGCGCCATAGAGGTGGTCACCGGGGTGCTCACGCAGGAGTGCACCGACATCCGGCAGGGCGAGAGACAGGGTGCGTGAAAAGACCTCCAGATATCCTCCCTGGCTCTTAGTCGTGGCGTCCGGCGGCTTGCCGACCACGCGTGAGGGTATCCATAGACCTGGTAGGAGGTACAATGACGATACGAAAGCCCTGCTCAAGGCGGGTGGCAGCGTCAACCGTCGGGCTCACTCCTGTAGCACAGGGCACTCCGTGTTCCTTGCAGACGGCGAGGATTTTGAGCAGGGCAGCTTCGACGTCCGGGTGGGTCGCGTTGCCACGCAGCCCCATCGACACGGACAAATCCCCCGGACCGGCCCAGATGGCGCCGATACCTTTGACCTGGCGTAGGATAGCCGGCAAGTTGGTGATGCCACGGACGTTTTCCACAATCCCCATGAGCAACAGCTCGCCGTTAGGGTCGAGCGGCCACACGTCAGCCGCGTCATAGTACTCCTGGGGTGTCAGTCCCCAATAGTGTGACGCCAGGCTACTTGACCAACCCCGCTCACCAGTCGGCTCAAAGTCCGATACGCCCGGCACCTGGGGATAGCGTGCGGCCTGCACTGCGGCCCGGGCTCCCTCAACGCTGTCAAAGTGTGGCAGCACGAGGCCGAACGGCCCTGCGTCCAGCGTCTGCTTGATCACCCATTCGTTGCGCTCCCGCGTGTAGGGGGGAATGCGCACTAGCGGCACGACGTCGGGTTGTAGATTGCCCTTCTCCGCGATGCGCTTGCGGTTGAGCAAGTACTGCAAGGAATGGCGCAAGGTGGGAAAATCAAAGCCCACGTGCTCTGTCTCCAGAATGATCATGTCATAGGCAGACCGGGACAGAGCCGTAATCTCATCGTAGTTGCCGTTCGGTATGGTGCCACAACTGAAGACCGCCTGACCCTGTTCGAGCAGTGCGATGACTTTGTTCAAGCGTACTGTCGCCATGATGCTGACCTCCTCTGTCACTTCTGCCGTGCTCTCGACCTCTCAGGTGACTATGGTGGGCGACCCATCAGCCTCTGTCAAGCCAAACGCACACCCGACAGCGTTTACTCCCCTGGCCAGGAGGAGGGTATGGCATGCTCCGCAGTCTGCGGATAGGCATCCAGGATCTCATCCGGGACGAGACCCATAGCCCCTCGTAAGGCTGCCACAGCAGTTTCTGGCGCCCAGGTGCGCTCACTGAGAGAGCGCTTCCACAGCCTGGCGGCACGCTGGTAGGCGAAGAGGCTCAGCAGGTGGCGCACAATGCGATACGGCGGGAATCCCCGGGCCGCCCAACGCTCCAGGTAAGAGAGCATGGCTTCGAGCACCTGCCGGCGGGTGTGCGGTGGAGCGGTGTCACCGAAACAGAGCGTATCGGCCTCAGCGAAAAGATAGGGATGATCATAGGCGGCCCGGCCAAGCATGGCGCCATCAACGTACTGGAGATGTGCAATGGCCTGCTGGAGGGTGGTGATGCCGCCATTAATCTCGATGCGCAGTGCGGGGAAGTCGGCTTTGAGACGATACACGTCGTCGTAGCGCAGTGGTGGTACAGTGCGGTTTTCTCGTGGGCTCAGGCCCTGAAGAACGGCCTTACGGGCGTGTACGATGCAGCGGTCGCACCCGGCTTGGGCTACGGCGTGGACAAAATTGGCCATATCTTCATAGCGATCCAGGTTGTCAATGCCAATGCGGTGCTTCACGGTAACTGGTAGGGTGGTGGCCTGGCGCATGGCCGCGACACAACGCGCCACCAGGGCTGGCTGCGCCATCAGGCAGGCACCAAAATGGCCGTGCTGGACGCGGTCGCTGGGGCAGCCGACATTGAGATTCACTTCGTCATAGCCCCAATCTTCAGCCAGGCGAGCACACGTAGCCAGGTGCGCAGGATCATCGCCACCTAATTGCAAGGCCAGGGGTTTTTCCACCTCTGAGAATCCCAGTAACTTGTCACGGCCACCATGGAGGAGGGCGGCCGTGGTGATCATCTCAGTGTAGAGCAGCGTGTGATGCGTGATCTGGCGCATGAAATAGCGATAGTGCCGGTCAGTCCGGTCCATCATGGGAGCGATGCTCAGGTGCCAGGTCTGGCCTCGGCCTACAGTGTTAAGCACAGCGGAATCCTTTTGCACGACCAGCCCTCACTCCCGCTAAAACTCCAGTTTAGCACCATCTCCCCGCGCGTCCTGAAACCAAGCCTCTCAGCCTACCCCTCTCCCGCCGGGAGAGGGAACAGAAGGGCACCCATGCCATGCCACGCGTCAGGACATTATCCTAGCGTTTCCTAAGGGAGCTGTCTAGCGCCCGCTGCGCTTCACGCTGCAGCACACTCTTCCAGAAAGCCGATGAGCTGGTCGCGTAACTGGTAATAGCTGGGATGATTGAGCACTGCTGTACGGGAGCGCGGGCGTGGGAAAGGCACCGTGAGAATCTCCCCGACTGTCGCGGCGGGGCCACTGGTCATCATGACGACACGGTCGGCCAGAAGCAGAGCCTCATCGACATCGTGGGTGACCATCACCACGGTTTTGCGGTCCTCGTCCCATAGTCGCATGAGTTCATCCTGGAGTTCCATGCGGGTGAGCGCATCGAGGAGACTGAACGGCTCATCGAGCAGCAAGACCTTGGGCTCGAGGGCAAAAGCGCGGGCAATACCGACGCGCTGGCGCATACCGGCGGACAGCTCATGAGGGTAACAGTCCCCTACCTCAGCCAGGCCCACGAGCCCGAGGTAGTGCTCGGCCAGACATCGTTGTGCGCTGCGACGCTGACCGCCCCTGACCTGCTGCACGGCCAGGAGGACATTGTCACGCGCCGTGCACCACGGCAGGAGCGCGGGGGATTGAAACACTACACCACGATCCGTACCCGGGCCACTGATTTCTCGCCCGTCCAGAATCACCCCGCCCTGGGTGGGTTCGTTCAAACCCATCACGATCGACAGCACCGTTGACTTGCCACAGCCCGAATGGCCAATAATGCAGACAAACTCCCCCTCATGCATGCGCAAGTTAAAATTCTTGACGATGACTGCGGGGCCATGCGGAGTGTCGTAGCTTTTGCCAAGCTGTGTAAATTCCAGAAAGCGCTCACGCATGACTGTCACCCTTTCACGCCGTTGTGCCGGGCTTTGAGAAGAAACTCGGTAATGCCTCGCCGGGCTTCCTGGTAGGAGGCATCCAGGCTCAAATGACGCCGCGAGCGTGGGCGTGGAATGGCCACGGGAATTTCTGGGCCGAGCGTGGCGCCAGGCCCGGGGGTTAACGGATAGATACGATCTGCCAGCAGGATGGCCTCATCAACATCGTTCGTGATCATCACGACAGTCTTGCGTCGTTCGAGCCAGATACGCGCCAGTTCGTCCTGCAACGTGGCGCGCGTCAGGGCATCGAGGGCACTAAACGGCTCATCGAGCAGCAACACCTTGGGGTCGATGGCAAGACCACGTGCCACAGCGACGCGCTGGCGCATGCCCCCCGACAGTTCGTGGGGACGTTTCGTCATAGCATCGCCCAGATTCACCAGACGCGCCCAATGCTCCGTACGCTGGCGCTTGGCAGCAGACGGCAGGTTCGGAAAGACTGCATCAACAGCCAGGTAAATATTTTCGAAGACGGTCAGCCAGGGCAGTAACGAGTAGTTTTGGAAGACAATACCGCGGTCAGGTCCCGGTCCAGTAATTGGTGCCTCGGCGAGGCAGATCTCGCCGTCGTCAGGCGTGATGAGACCAGCGATGAGCGAGATCAAGGTCGTCTTCCCTGATCCTGAATAGCCTACGATGGCAATGAACTCCCCTTCCTCGACATCCAGGTCAATACCCTGAAGCACCAGACGGGAACCTCGCGGTGTCGTATAACTCTTGCGCACGTCTCGCAGTTGCAGGAATGCCACAGTCAGCTTCCTCATACCGTTCTAAACTTGCGTTCGACCATGCCCATGAGCCGATCGAGCAGAAACCCGATCACGCCAATAGTGAGTATAGAGAGGAGGATGTGGGAGTAGACGAGACTGTTGTACTCCTGCCACAGAAAGCCGCCGACCCCAGGGGCGCCAGTGAGCATCTCGGAGGCTACAATGACCAACCAGGCAATGCCCAGAGACAGACGGCAGCCTGTAAAGACATAGGGGAGCGTCGCAGGGATAATCACTTTCCTGAGCATCTTCGCACGTGGCAGCTTGAGCACACGGCCGACATTGAGATAATCCTGTGGGATACTGCGTACCCCCACCGCCGTGTTAATCACCGTTGGCCACATGGCGCAAATGGCGATTGTAAAAAGCGCTGCCGGTTCTGACTGCCGGAAAATCACCAGCCCGAGTGGTAGCCAGGCCAGTGGGGAGATGGGACGTAGCACCTGGATCACTGGATCGAAAGCACGGTTGAACGACGCTGAGAGGCCCAGCACAAACCCCAAAGGTATCCCCAGGGCAATAGCTATACTAAAGCCCTTCCCGACCCGGAGGAGGCTCAGAGCGGCGAAGCGGGCGATCCCCTGGTTCATTTCCCCATCCTTAAAAAACGGGCGCAGAATGTAGGTCTGCGACTCGCTCCAGGTTTTGAGCGGTGAGGGCAGATCAGGAGCCACGGTTTGACTGATGATCGTCCAGATCAGCAGCATGACCCCTACCCCCAGCAGAGGCAACACCACAGCGATGGGATCAAAGCGTTTCGTCACGACACCCTCCTAGACCATATTATGCACAGCAAAACTCTGGGCGTACTCTTCAGGCTGCGCCGGGTCGAAAGTGATACCATCAAAGAAGGTTTCCTTGCGCATGTCTTCCTGTGGCACCTCCAGGCTCATCTCCTTGGCCACCTCACGATAAATGTCGGGCCGGTGCACGCGATTGGCGAGCCCGATATAGTCCACGCCCTCCTTGACCATACCCCAGCGTCGAAACTGCGTGAGCCACCAGATCCCGTGTGACTTCCAGGGAAAGTTCGTGTGGCGGTCGAAAAACGTCATGTAATACTTGTCCTGCTCGGCGGGACGCCCATCGCCGTAGTCGTACTGCCCCAGCATGCGCCCGAGGATGGCTTCTTTCTGCGTGTTGATGTATTGGGGACGCGCCACGACCTCGGCGACATGGGGGCGGTTCTCGAGCTTGTCAATGTACTGACTGGCCTCCACCACAGCCCGTATGACGGCTTTCACGGTCTTGGGGTTTTTCGTGGCGAACTCTTCGGTGAAACCCAGCACTTTCTCAGGATGATCCTGCCACATCTGCTGCGTCGTGATCGCTGTAAAACCAATGCCGTCGGCGATGGCCCGGGCATTCCAGGGCTCACCGACGCAAAAGCCGTCCATCTTGCCCACCTTCATATTGGCCACCATTTGCGCTGGCGGAATGGTAATGAGCGTGATGTCTTTGTCGGGGTGAATGCCCCCGGATGCTAGCCAGTAGCGCATCCACATGGCGTGCGTCCCAGGCGGGAAGGTCATCGCAAAGGTCAGCGGTGTGGCGGCCTGCTTGGCAGCTTCTACCTGGAGCTTGAGGGTCTCTGGGGTCTTGATCCCTTTCGTTAAAAATTCTTTCTTGAGCGTGATGGCCTGGCCGTTGCGGTTCAGATAGCAAGGAATGATCATCGGCTTCACAGGCGAGCCGAGCAGCCCCATCGTCGAGGAGTACCCGATGCCGAGGAGGAGATGCGACGCCTGATTTTCTCCCAGGTTCAAGCGGTCCCGAATGACGGCCCAGGATGCCTCCTTGGAGATAGTAGCTGCGATCCCATACTTTTTGAAGAGCCCCAACTCGTAGGCCATGACGAGCGACGAGCAGTCTGTCAGCGCAATGATACCAATACGAACATTGGGTGTTTCTGGCGCGTCTGACGCATACACCTCACCGGCCCAGCCATGTGGCAACCCAGCCAGCAACAGGGCAAGTCCCGTTTGCCCTGTCCGAACCAGGAACGCCCGCCGTGTCGGCTGTGGCATGGCTTCCTGCTGCTCTGTTACGGGCGTCACGACCGCTTCCTCTGCCATGTTTCCCTCCCCTTTGTTCCAGACTCTACTCGGCTCAATTTGCTTCATAGAGAGCAAGGGATGTGCCAGAATGTGTCTTGCTACCCCTTGAAACATCTTTACCCCTCTTGTTTACAGGCATTCCCGAATTTTCTTGGGAAGGGAACGCCCGCAGAGATCACCTGCTTTGTCCTACACTTGTGCTCGTTTCCTGGATGAATCAGACAAAAAAGTTGTTTGCTAGCAAGTTCAAGTCGAGGAGGGATAGAAAAAGCGGCTCCTGGGGTCGGACACCCTCGGCGGTAGGTCTTTACTTATTTGTCAGCTTTGCTCATTGAAGGGACAAATATGTATCTTCTCTCTAAGCGCCAGTTGTGTCTGACAGATTAGAGGGGACGATCCATACCTATGGCTCGCG
>Ga0081538_10000901_pt1 | contig 32119 bp, 33 predicted proteins | sample TabmetS5T2R1_FD_71022 | JGI IMG/M metagenome (GOLD analysis project Ga0081538, IMG submission 71022) | Tabebuia heterophylla rhizosphere microbial communities from the University of Puerto Rico - S5T2R1 | ecosystem: Host-associated > Plants > Roots > Rhizosphere ...
CATTCACCGTCTTTGCCTGCCTATTGTGCTCATGACCACCGATGATCAAATCAGGCCCGTCTGACCCGAGATTGCGGAGCAAAGCGGTGTCCTGCGATATAGGAAGGTGCGAGAGTGCTACAACCACCTGGGCACCCTGTCCATGCAGCAACGCAGTCATTACGCGAGCTGTTCTCTCGGGCTGGGTAAAGTGGACAACGTATGCTGGTTTCTTTATATCTGTGGTGAGGCCGAATACCCCGACCTGTACCCCACCGCATTCGATAAGCACACTATCAACCAGGTTATCTGCCTCCACGAGAGACCGACCGTTTGCACTGCTAGCAAACTCTATATTAGAGCCGAGCCAGCGGAATTGAGACTCCTCGATCCGTTTATTGAGCATGGAAGCATCTGGTAATTTATCTTTGTCAAATTCATGGTTGCCGAACGTCACCAACAAACGCGGATCGTAGGCTGTCAGGTCACCATCTAGAAGATTTAGGATGTCGACCATCTGTTGGCCATTATAAAGTCCACTCAGCAGCGACGGGAAGAGAAAGTCACCAGCGTGCAGCAGCAGTAAATCAGGAGACTCCTGCTCCAGCTCCACGCGTAAGCGACGCACTTTTGCCAGACCTCCATGCCTACCTTCATCAACACCTTCGATACGGTAGACATCATTGATAGCCAGAATGACACAGCTCTCAGTCTTGAGGGGTGCATGCTTAGACGCCCCCAAGGTTTTGACTATCGTTTGCTCTATCGATTGTCTCAGCGCTTGAACCAGCGCTTCTGCACGGATTTTTCCCATTTCTTCTGCGTGTTTCTTATCTTGCTCTTGGAGCTTTTCGATATCATTTTGCAGTGTGCTGCGGGCAATTATAGACCTGTCAATCCTAAAGACGGTATCGCCGAAAAAGTCTAGAATAATAGTAAGAAACGCTATGCAAGCTACAACAATTACAGAAGTAAACGCCAATCTCCGGTCTGACCTCTCTACCCTCAGTTCATGTGGTCCGTCAGGATATTCAGGTTGAGTTTGAGCGTTATCAGCCATAATTCGCCTCCATCTACTACCATGGCTTAGTCCTTTATTTCATAGTGGTGTGTAAGGTTGTCGGGCGTGAAGTGCCTATGTGTCCCGTGCAATTTCCGGTGATGACAGCGGAGAAGCCCTACAGTTATTTGTGAAACGGAGGACTTAGCCCTGGTACCAACAAAAAAGGTGCAGCCAGACTCTCCTTTGAAGGATTGTCCATGTGCATCCTGTAATTCCAGTTCTTGTTCGTTAGTTTGGGAGCGGACAATGGTATTGAAGTCCTATGATGTACTGCACCTTGTCGGGAGTCAACGCTGTTTTCCGCATAGATTGCGCCCGCCGGGCTGGGGTACGATGGCAGATTGGAACTTTGGGGGCAAGGTTGACAAGTCCCACTCCACTGCAAGTCTTGAAGCGGTGTGAGATAGACGAATGTGAAAAGTTCGTCCTCATTTCCCATAAGACTGAAGAAATCGAGGCAGCAAAACCACCCCGATCTATGCCTTTTGCCGCGCCTCTATTGCCTGAACAACTAACACGTAATAGACCCGCTAATCTTCGTGCTGCTTTACGAAGTTCGAGGGATCTATCGTCCCTGCATCTACCGCAAGTCACTAGTTATGCTGAAATTCCCAGAACTTATAGGGTTTTATACGAAACTTGCGTGGGATTATACGGCAGGAATCGGATGGACCACAAGCCCATGTGGGACAGTTGAAGTTTAAAGTTTCCTAACTCATAATTCCTCCTCACGAACCCAACCCCTCCAGAGAGCACCAGTGCAAAAAAGCCTGGGGCTAGCACCGTCCGCCGATCAAGCGCGTCGACCCCCCCGCGAGAGAGAGCTTCAACTGCTCGGCCATTTTATGGTTGACCTGAAAATATCCTCGCTGATCGAGCCGCCCTGACTGTGATGCGGTGTCTCCAATAGCGGGGTAAGGGCAAGAAGCCAAGCTAACAGGATGTGTCGAAGGAGGCTCAGCGCTCGCCTCGGCAGCGCTCCTGTGTCCCCATGGCTGCCACCCATCGAGACCTGTTCCCACTCCCCCAAATAGTCCCGCAGACGCTTGAAGAATTACGCTCCGGCATGGATTTTCCTTGCAATCAAGGCATAGCTGGTGTACATGAAGGCCAGGCGACACCTGGCAAACCCTGGCGTGCCCAGGAACGATAACTTTTACCACCTGTTCTGGGGGTCGGATGATAGCCCATGCCGCCACAGGAATGAGTTTCAAGCATGAATGATAAGTCCTGTGTACTCGTTACCCATGGCTCATCACTCATTCCTAAGCCCCATCTGAGGAGGAATGGAAATGTTCGGTTGGCGCGCGCGCATCGGGGTGTTGGTCCCCCCGGGCAATCCGACAGTCGAGCCGGAGTTGTACAGGATGACACCTGAGGGGGTGACGATTCACTTCGCGCGTCTACAGGGTTTCCAGTCCGCCAGCACGCCGGGGGCGGCAGCCGGCATGGAAGCACGCACGCTGGCGTATCTGGACGAACTTCCAGGTCCCGCCAAGGCACTGGGCAGCGTGAGTCCATCGGTTGTCATCCTGGCGCATACCGCCACCAGCTATGCCACTGGTTTCGACAACGAGCCCCAACTCATCGACCGCCTGGCTTTCCTCACCGGCACCACGACCATCACGGCGGCGCGCGCGGTCTTGGCTGCGCTGCAGCATTTAGGGGTGAGGAAGCTGGCGCTGGGCACCCCATATCCCGAGGCCATCAGCGCCAAGGCCAGGGCCTTCTGGGAAGCGGCGGGGTTCGACATCGTGGGCTATCACCGCTTGGCGGATGTACAGAATATCTATGCCGAGAACGAGCAGCGCGCCTATCAACTGGCGCGGCAGGCGAATACGCCCGACGCCGAGGCGGTGTTCCTGAGCGGAACGGGGCTTCCGACCGTGGGAGTCCTGGAAACGCTCGAACAAGACCTCAACAAGCCGGTTCTCAGTAGCAATCAGGCAGCGCTCTGGCAGGCGCTGCGTGTCGCGGGCGTCCGGCAGGCCATCACGGGTTTTGGGAGCTTGCTGAGGGCAATGTAGGTTGACTGTAACGTGAGTCCATGAGTGGTCATCGTGGCTCTGCTTTACAGGTGTATCATCGGAGAGGCTTCCCATGGCTGAACGCTTTGCCGACTATCTGCACCGCCGGGCGGCGCCTATCTGGGAGGCGCAGCATCATCACCCCTTCGTGCGAGGCATCGGCGACGGCACACTGGGGGTCGAACAGTTTAAGCACTGGGTCAAACAAGACTACCTCTATCTCATCGATTATGCCCGACTGTTTGCCATGGCCGTAGCCAAAGCGCCCGATCTTGAGACGATGACGAAGTTCGCCGAGCTGGTACATGCGGTGCTCGACGTCGAGATGGATCTGCATCGCTCGTATGCGCGCGAATGGGGCATCTCCGCCGATGAGCTTGAAAAGACGCGCAAGGCCCCAACCTGCCAGGCCTATACTGACTTCCTCTTGCGCACCGCGACACTGGGGAGCTTTCCAGAGCTTGTCGGGGCGTTGCTTCCCTGCATGTGGGGGTTCTGCGAAATCGGTTTGATGTTGGCGAAGCAAGGCATGCCTGCAGACCCGCGCTATGTGAAGTGGATTCGCATGTATTCAGCCGCCGAGTTCGTGGAGCTGACGGAGTGGATTAGGGACCTGATGGATCGGCTGGCGGTCGGGTTGCCACAGGAGGAGTTGCAGCGCATCGAGGAAGCGTTCATCACCAGTAGCCGATTGGAGCATGCATTCTGGGACATGGCCTACCACCTGGAGCAGTGGCCGGTGTGAGGTTGCTGCTGTGGCTAGCGTTCCACAGAGAGATGGGAAGGAGCTCGTGACGCATACGCCTCGACAGACCCTCAAAATCCTACACACGGCAGATGTGCATCTTGACCTCGATGGTTACGTTGCTGACCCACAGGCCCAGCGCTATCGCGACATCGTGCATCAGGCGTTCAGCACCGTCATCGACCTCGCCATTCAGGAAAGTGTCGACCTGCTGCTGATCGCGGGAGATCTCTTCGACTCGAACCGCCCCGGCGGCGACGTCGTCGATTTCGCCATTCAGGAACTGCGGCGCGCCGAACGGCCGATCGTCATGATCCCCGGCAACCATGATTGCCTGAACATGCAATCGATCTACCGTCAAGTGGACTTGCCGGCGGCATGTACGAATCTGCTGCTGATTTCACACCCGGATGGCGAGCGGCATCAACTCGCCGCGCCTAATCTGGTGCTCTGGGGACGTGGCATGGTCGAGCACGAGCCGGCGTACCACCCGCTGGGCGGGCTCCCTCGCCCGCAAGGAGATGCCTGGCATATCGCGCTTGGCCACGGCTTCTTTATGGAAGATGATGCGCCGTCGTATCGTTCCTCACCGATCTACGCTCAGGAAATACGTGCCTCGGGCTGGGACTATGTCGCATTAGGACATTGCCATGCCTTCGCCGACGTATCGCAAGGACCGGTGACGGCATACTATTCCGGAGCGCCGGGTTTCTACCCAGGAGCGCCCGGGGCCGATGGCCATGTGGCGCTGGTGCAATTCGAGGCTGGGGCATCACGGCACGTGGACGTCCGGCGCATCGACCTCCGACCCCTGGTCAACGCGGCACTCGAGCGCCGGAGGGGAGACACGCGATGACGCCTGCCTTCATCTGAGTGCACACCCTGGTCGCATCACGGCTTGGAGGCAACGTGGCGGGAACCCGGCGAGTGGTGCATATCGACATGGATGCCTTTTACGCAGCCGTGGAGCAGCTCGACCACCCGGAGTATCGCGGCCGTCCGGTCATCGTCGGCGCCGATCCCAAGGGGGGCAAAGGACGAGGGGTAGTGTCGACGGCCTCCTATGAAGCGCGCCCCTTCGGCGTGCACTCCGCCATGCCGATCTCGCAGGCTTACCGATTGTGTCCTCAGGCGATCTTTTTGCCGGTCCGCATGAGGCGCTATCATGAAGTGTCCGAACGCATTTTCGCCATCTTCCAGCGCTACACCGACGTTGTAGAGCCGCTCAGCATCGATGAGGCATTCCTCGATGTCACCGGCAGCACGCGGCTTTTTGGATCGGTCGAGGACATCGCCCGGCGCATCAAGCAAGACATTGCGCGGGAAGAGCGCCTGGTGGCCTCAGTGGGCGTGGCACCCAATAAATTCTTGGCCAAGTTGGCGTCTGACCTGAGCAAACCGGATGGGTTTCTAGTCCTATATGAGGGCGATGTCGCTGCCTTCCTGCGCGATCTGCCCGTGAGTCGGCTGTGGGGTGTTGGTAAACAGACCGCTCGTCAGCTCGAAACGTTGGGCCTGCGCACCATCGGGCAGGTGGCTCAGTGGCCGAAGGCGCGGCTCTCTAAGCGGTATGGCAGTGTCGGCGCGCACATCTGGCAACTGGCGCACGGCATCGATGATCGCCCTGTGACACCGCATCGCGAGCCGCAATCCATCGGAGCGGAGACGACCTTCGCAGAGGATACAGATGATGCCGAGATCCTGCGTCGCACGCTCCTCGAACTTGCCGAAAAGGTGGGCCGACGCCTACGCGCCGAAGGGTTCATGGCGACGAAGGTGACGTTGAAATACCGCGATGCTGATTTCGTGACGCTGACCCGCACGCGGTCGCTGGCACAGCCGACAGCCGTCGCGATCGACATCTACCACGCCGCCTCAGAGCTTTTGGGGCAGGTACCGAGCCCGCGGCGCAGGGTCCGGCTGCTGGGGATTGCCGCCTCAGAGCTGGCCGTGCCGGCGCTGCAACAGCTCTCACTCTTCTCCGAAATGACGCACAAGCGACTGCAGGCCGAACGGGCTGAGGACGCCATCAAAGCCCGTTTCGGTCCGCAGGCGATCACCCGGGCGGCGTTACTCGACGCGGCGCACCCATCGACGTCAGGCGAGGGGGCAGGCGAGCAAGCCGGCTCTTAACCTTCTCCTTTTCGACCGCCGTGGCCAGGCCTGCCCCGGGCTGTGCAGTCGTAGTAGTGCACTGGAAAGGATTGGAGGAAAGGTAACCATGACGCGATTTACCGACAAGGTCGTGCTGATCACGGGGGCGGGCCGGGGCATCGGACGGGCGATGGCGCTGCGATTTGCGCAGGAGGGCGGCCATATCGTCGCAGCGGACATCGAGCCGGCGCTGGCGGAGAGCACAGCGTCGGCGGTCAAGGAGCTGGGGCGCCAGTGTCTGGGGCTCAAGGTCGATGTGACGCAGCCGTCGGACATTCAGCGCATGGTTAGCCAGACCATCGGGCAATTCGAGCGCATCGACGTCCTCTGCAACAATGCCGGGGTGCTGCGATTCCAGGACATGTTCGACATCACCGAGGCCGACTGGGATTTCGTTCTGAATGTGAACACCAAGGGCGTTTTTTTCGTCATGCAGGCCGTCGCGCGCGAAATGGTGAAACGCCGCAGCGGCAAGATCGTCAACACCGCGTCCATTTCTGGAAAGCAACCCGAGCCCTACTTCTTACACTACGGGGTGAGTAAGGCGGGGGTGATTCACATGACCAAGAGCGCAGCCGTGGTGCTCGCTCCCTATAACGTCAACGTCAACGCCATCTGTCCCGGCACCACCGTCACCGACATGTCGCTGATGGCAACTGCGGGGCGCGCCAAGCTCATGGGGGTGTCGGTCGACGAGGCAATCAAGACTCGCGAGACGCAAATTCCCATCGGGCGTCGGAACCAACCGGACGACATCGCGGCTATGGCGGCATTCCTGGCTTCGCCCGACGCCGACCAGATCACTGGGCAGGCGTTTAACGTGGATGGGGGACTGGTGATGTATTAAAGCGAGGGAAGCGGATATTTGGCTTCGATGACTGTGCGCATGCCGCCACGCACGTTAAACTCACCGGTTACCACCGCCCACACCGGCTGGCAGGCGGCCACTATGTCCCGCAGGATGCGGTTGACGGCGTTCTCGTAGAAAATGCCGAGGTTGCGATAGGCCAGGATGTAGTATTTGAGCGCTTTCAGTTCCAGACAGTGCTCGGCAGGCATATACCGAATGGTGATGGTGCCGAAGTCGGGCAAGCCGGTCTTCGGACAGATTGACGTATACTCAGGGATGGCGATGGTGATCTCGTAGCCACGAAATTGGTTCGGCCATACATCGATCGCGGGGAGTGCGGTATCGATTCCAGCGCGGGCGTGCTCATCAGTATACCCCGTTCCCGTCTTCGATGTCTCCACCATGCGACTCCCTATAAAGTGGTCTTGGCAATGCCCGCCGGGTCAATTCTCGACCGCAAAACGCTTCACATTATAGCGGTCTCCTGGGCGATGTCAACCGGCGGGGCGCCCTGCTGCTGGCCACTATACCGAATTTCCCTTGACAGCTCCGCTGCGGTGGTGTTATCAACGTGCCAACGCGGTCCAGCGGTGATGCGGCCTTCGATGTAATGAGGAGACCCGGAGAGCAAGCGGTCGAGCGGCAAAGGGGGGGGCAGTTGAGATCATGCAATTTGATACCGTTGAGGATGGGATACACGAGTTGCAAGCCGGTCGCATGATCGTGTTGGTCGATGACGAGCACGGCTACTCCGGTGATCTGATCATGGCCGCGGAAAGGGTCAGCTCTGATGCCATTAACTTTATGGCGATGCATGGGCGTGGACTCATCTGTCTCTCAATGACCCCAGAACGGATCGATCAGCTTGACCTGCCGCTCATGGTACGGAACGAACCTGATTACACAGGAGCGGCGTTTACCGTCTCCATCGAGGCCGCGAAGGGGGTCACTACAGGCATCTCCGCCGCCGACCGAGCTAAGACGATTCTCACAGCGATCGACCCGCAGACCGGTCCCGACGATTTGGTGCGCCCCGGCCATATCTTCCCCATTCGTGCCGAGAAGAAGGGCATTCTGGTGCGGGCTGGACAGACCGAGGGGTCCGTCGACTTAGCACGGCTGGCTGGGCTGTGTCCCGCCGGCGTGATCTGCGAGATCCTGAATGAAGATGGCACCATGGCGCACAAGTCTGAACTCTTCGCGTTTGCCCACCAGTTTCACCTGAAAATGGTGACCCTGAGCGATATCATCCGTCACCGCCTGCGCCATGAGCGACATATCAGGCGTATCGAGGAAGCGACGCTGCCGACACCCTATGGGTCCTTCCGGGCGATCACCTATGAAAGCTGCGTTGACGGCCGTCAGCACGTGCTCCTGACGGTGGGCACCTTCGTGCCCGACGTACCGACTTTGGTGCGTGTCCACAACCAGTGCGTCACGGGAGACGTCTTTGGGTCCGGACTCTGTTCCTGCCATGCCCACCTTGAGGCTGCCCTGCAACGCATTGCGCAAGCGGAAAATGGCGCCATCCTGTACTTGCAGCCAAAGGCGCGAACCATCCGCCTGGATCCGAGGCGAGAGCCGTCGTTACAGCCGCCTGGATCGTTTGAAGCGGTGCCCCACGCCGCTGGCCATGAGGTTGATTTGCGGGACTACGGCATTGGTGCGCAGAGCCTGCGCGATGTGGGCATCGGTACGCTGCGTTTGCTCACGACCAACCCCGATAAAGTGGAAATGCTCGAGCAGTATGACCTGACGGTGGTCGAGCAGGTCTCTTCAGTGCCCTAAGTCGAGGGATAGCAGCGCTCCATCACCTCATTCAATAGCGCCGTCTTTAAGGCACTCTGCACCCAACGGCTGCAGTCTTCGAGGGTTCCAAAGGCCGTCCATTCCTGGGTCTTGACCGTGGGAACCTGTAGCTGAAAACATGCCAGTGTCCCCTCCAGTAGCTTCTTGAGGCGTTGTTGCCCGTCGCGCCCCACAAACCCGAGCTGCTTGAGTTTCTGATTGGTGTCAATACCCTGCCCGGCGGCTGCTAGCGCACGCTTGACCTCGTGGTCGATCAGGGCCATTTCGACGGCCAGCAACACCCGCACGCACGTCATCTGCAAGTCGTCGACAGCCTCGCCGCCCGCGGCAGCAAAGGCCTCCACGCCGAGCCGATGCACACTGTCGAGGGTCCTGCCGAGGACCAAATGACAGGCGATTTCCAGGGTGAAACGCTCGGCATCCGAGCATTCGCCACACCACCAGTAGGCCTCTGTGACCACTCCCCCCGCCACCTGCAAATAGAGGCCCATACCATTGCAGACCACTGGGTCGGCACAGGCATTGAAAGGTTTCGGACAGCCGATGGTCTCTTTACTCACGCGCCGCTCAAATGCGGGCATCGCCATCACCACTGTACTCCTTCTCCCAAGCAATCGTCATGAGGTTGATGTGTCGCCAGTTAGGCCGCACGTTATCATAGCATTTCGTTGGTCGTCCATGGCAGAATAGCGGTGATGCTTCGAGCTCTTCTGGCGCATCAAAACCCATATTACAATAAGGCAAATGCCTATCGTCCGACTTGAGTAACAGTGAGGCTCTGTAAGGATGAACCCCATTGCGCATACGACCCTCGGACTCCATATCGCTAATGTTGGACTGTATCAACGTTATGGACGTCGAGCCACGCTAATCCTGGCTACGGCCAGTCTGTTTCCAGATATCGATAGCGTGACCTACTTCATCAGCCGCGAGGCATACTCCCAGTACCATCGGGTATTCACACACTCGCTCGGTGGCTGGGTACTCTGTGGTGCCATCCTGGCCCTGCTCACGGCGCATCGAAACCTCAAGCGCTGGTTTCTCATCGACTGGGGGCTGTGGGCGCTCGGGATGATGGGGCATACGGCCACAGATGTCATCACCCGCTGGGCGATTCCCGTGTTCTACCCACTCCTCGACGTGCGCTGGTCATTGGCCATCGTGTCGTGGGGAGATGGCTTCCTGACCGCTACTTGGCTGGGGCTTGCCGTGGCCGCCGAGCTCTTCTCAAAATATCGTCGCCCCATATCCGCAGGCGCCCTGGCCATCGGCCTCCTATACTTGAGCTATCGACTCATGATGCCATCACCAGGGCCGTCGTGGTTGAGCACGCTCTGGTTTGGATTTTGGATGCGTAGATGATACACTACAGCTGCATTGCCCCGGTGGAGGGCCATACATGACCATCTACACGATCGGCCACAGTCATGCCGCGATCGAGGGTTTTATCGACCTCCTGCGGGTGCACCTGATCGAGGTGCTCGTTGATACCCGTAGTCAGCCTTATAGCCGGTACGCCCCGCAATTTAACCGCGAGTCTTTGAAGACCTCGCTCCAACACGCTGGGATCACATATCTTTATCTAGGCGATGAACTTGGTGGCCGCCCAAAGGATGCGCGGTACTATCTCCCCGACGGCAAAGTCGATTACGAACAGCTCTCGGAGACGCCATTCTACCAGGGCGGCTTAGTGCGATTGAAGTACGAAGCGGAACGGCACTGCTTAGCCATGATGTGTAGTGAAGCCGACTATCACAGCTGCCATCGGTACAAGCTCATCACCCGCTCGCTGGTCAATGAGGGGATAGAAGTGCAGCATATTTTGCACTCCGGAGCTCTGGTACAGACACGTCCGGACGAATTTTCTCCCGCACCCCGCCAGCTCGGCCTCTTTTAGGCAGGTGCTGGGGAATCGGGACTTTTCTACCCGCCGAATCGTTCTACACTCAGCACGTCCTCGTCTGGGGGATGTCCATGACAACCGTTTACACCATTGGATTTACGCGGAAGACGCTGCAGGAGTTCATCGAACGGCTACGGGCCGCAGGCGTCCGCAAGGTGATTGACATACGCCTCCGCAATACCTCGCAACTGGCCGGTTGGAGTAAGTACCCCGACATCTCCTATCTGCTGACTGCCGGGTTTGGTCTGAACTATGAACATCACCCGGAATTCGCGCCCACTGCTGAGCTACTGGACAACTACAGAAAGACGCGCGATTGGCCCGCCTATGAAGACAGTTTCAACCTGCTATTAGCTGACCGCCTGCCGGAGCGCCAAGCACAAGCATTGCTCACAGAGGAAGCGATTTGTTTGCTCTGCACCGAGCCGCAGGCCGACCGGTGCCACCGTCGGCTCGTGGCAGAGTATTTGAGAAGCCTCCAGCCGGAGTTGGAAATCCGGCACTTGTAACAAGCCGGCTCCAAAGCGAGGGGCCAACATGGAAGGTGAGGCTGGCGGTGAGCATGAGGAAAGATTTGGTCATCTTGGCTGTGACCAAGATGCACGGCGGTGTGTGCACCGCCGGCATCGATGCAGAGGGAAGCTGGGTCCGCCCGGTTCGGCCAACGATCAAGCGCATCGACGAGTGTGACACGGTTACCGATTACTGCTTGCTGCCTATGGATTTCTTTCACGGCGGCGAGTCACATCTGGTCAACGGCGGTGTATGCCGCGTTTGGCTCTCGTCCCACGTTCCGGCACGACCTCACGTCGAAGATTGGGCGCTCGATCTTCGGCAGAAGCCTCAATTGCTACGAAAGCTCAGTGAGCCCGAGCAGGTCGAATTTCTCGCTCGCCACAGTGAAGCCGACCTTTCCGCGCTCGTCCCCGATGAAGATCGCTCACTGGGATTATTCCTTCCTAACTCGTTCAGCTTCACCTTTGCCATGAACCCATCAGGCACTGACATCGGTGTGCGTACGACCTTCGCTCTCGGAAGCCGCCGCTTTTCCGATATTAGTTGCACGGACCTCCGCATAAGGGCGCTTGGTCGGAGCTTGCTGGAGAAATCATCGGGCGCTCCGCGTTCGCTGACTCACGCGGAGTTCGAGCGTCGCGGGAAACACCTCACGTATCTGGCGCTCGGGCTGTCCCGCCGCTGTCGTGGCAAGCATTGGCTGCTGGTGATTGGTGTGCACACCATTCCAGAGCTGGACGTACGTATTGATTATGGAAGGTTGTAATGGATCGACTCGAGGCACGGCTAGTCGAATTCTTTGGCTTTGAAGGCTTCCGCCCTGGGCAGCGTGAGGTGATCGAGCGGCTTCTCCAGGGCCGGCATACGCTGGCGGTCTTACCGACCGGTTCGGGGAAATCGTTATGCTACCAATTGACAGCCCAGATGCTCCCCGGCATGACGCTGGTCATCTCTCCGCTGATTGCGCTCATGCAAGATCAAGTCGAGGCGCTGATGCGCCGGGGCATCCACAACGCCACCTGTCTGAGCAGCGCCCTCGATCCCTCTGAACTGGGTGCGCGCTATGCGCAGATCGAGCGGGGGCGGTATAAGTTGGTGTACCTGGCGCCGGAGCGGTGCGATTCGCCGCGCTTGCAGCAGTTTGTGCGGTCAGCTCCCATTGATCTGCTGGTGATCGACGAAGCGCATTGCATCAGTCAATGGGGCCACGATTTTCGTCCCCACTATCGCACCATCAGCCGTCGTCTGCCGGAACTCAAACGCGCTACGGTCCTCGCCTTGACGGCCACCGCTACGTCGGCGGTCCAGAATGACATCGCAAGAACGCTGGAGCTCCCGGCGATGGAGCGCGTTGTGGGTGACTTCAATCGCGCGAACCTACGATTCCAGGTGATTAAGACTAATCGGCTGGAGGAAAAAGACGCACAGTTGATCAGGTTGCTGTCTGAGGAGAAGAACTCAGCCATCGTCTACGCGAGCACACGCAAGGAAGCGCGTAGGGCCTTTGAGCTGCTTGCCGGTCGAGGCCGCAGCGTGTGCCTCTACCACGGCGGGCTTAGGCCCGAGGAGCGGACCCGAGCGCAGCGAGATTTCCAAGACGACCGAGTGCAGATCATGGTGGCTACGGTGGCCTTCGGCATGGGCATTGATAAGCCGGATATCCGCTGCATCGTCCACTACAACATTCCGGGGTCGCTGGAAAGCTATTATCAGGAGGCGGGGCGCGCTGGCCGCGACGGCCAACCTGCGACCTGCACGCTCCTATACTCCCAAAGCGACGTCCGCATTCAGCGCTTTTTCATCGATCAGGCCTACCCCACACCCGAACAGGTGTTTCGACTGTACACACTGCTTCGAGAAGCCTATCCGCTCGCGGTGTCGGCTGATGACCTAGCCATGGCCAGCCAGTTTCGGGAAATCAGCGTCAATGCGGCATTGCAAATGCTGTATGAGCAAGGTTGGTTAGAGGTGATGCCCGACGGAAAATATACGTTAACTCGGCCCGGCGCGGAACGTCCGGACGTGGACTTCCAGCCGTTCATCCAGCGGAAGGCGCGTAACGACGCGCGCTTGCGAAGGATGATCGCCTATACGGACGGCGTCACCTGTCGTCGCGTTCACCTCTTGCACTACTTTGGGCAAAGGTTTTCACCACCCTGTCACCGCTGCGATGTGTGTGCTCCCAACGAGGAAAGCGCCATAGCTAATCTTCCCGCCACCCCGACATTCGGAGCTACGGCCGAATCAGACCGTGTCGCCAAAGCGATTCTGCAAGTCGTCTCTGATATTGGCGGCCGCCTTGGACGGACACTGATCGCGGGCATGCTGGCAGCGAGCAAGCGCAAGAAGATTTTCGAGCTGGGACTAGAGCGCGCTGCAGCATACGGTCAGTTGGGAAACTACCAGCGCAAACAGATCAGCAACTGGATTGATGAGCTGATTTCTCAACATTTATTATTCATCACCGCAGAAGAATATCCACGCCTGAAGATTACTGATGCTGGCCGTGAGGCCCTGAAGAGCGACTCACTCATCGGGCTCACTGGCTTCGCAGCAAGACCGGCGAAACCGGCCGCACCCTTCGCTTCAGCTCAAGGCGAAGCCGGAGGCTTCCTGAGGGGACGAAGAGAGCAGGAAGAACGCGAAGGTGATCCGACTCTACGTGCGAGATTGCGCGAATGGCGATATCAGAAGGCAAAGGCACTCGATCTGCCGGCTTTTTGGGTTTTGCACAACAGTGTGCTGGAGGAGCTCGTCCGCCAGCAGCCCAGGAGCCTCGACGAACTTGAAGCCGTCAGAGGCATCGGGTCGCGCAAGATCGAGCAGTATGGCTTGGAGATTATCGAGCTCATGCAGGACTATGCTGCTCCTACACCCTCAGAGCAGGCGACCGGGGCAACGGCAGTTGGCCAAAGCGAAGAGCCTGCAGAGCTGGCAAGCGTCACTGAAAAGGCCCCTGCCATCATGGCCCCGTGCAATCTCGCCCTTCAAATCGAGCTCTTTCGCCAGGGTGGGCCCGAACCGGATCGGATCGCGTTGTTGAGTCTTCTGGAAAACGCCGCGACGATGGAAGCGAATGAAGTCTCGCCGGTTATTGACACGCTCTCCGCACTGGGTGTTCAGCAAGCCATCCCTCATCTCATAAGGCTGCTTGATTCAGGCGATGTTGGTATCGCCATCCACGCCGCTGAAGGCCTCGCACGGTTAGGTGGGAGAGAGGCGGTTCCGCGCTTGGTCGAATTTCTCGAGGACCATCGGCCTAACCTCCGGCTGTCGGCGATTCGAGCGCTGGGGCGATTGCGCGCCCAGGAGGCGATCGAGCGCTTCAAGCAGCTAGTAGTCAGGGATGATTCGGATGCTGTGCGGCTGGCAGCCCGAGCTGCATTGATGCTGATGGACATTGCCTTTCAATCCACTGGCACGACGCATGGCTGAAGAATCCATTTCTGAGAAGCAAGCGATCATCGATGCGTTGCTTCGAAAGTATCCAGAGCTGGTTGTACCAGAGCTGACTATTCGCTATGATCGGTTACTTGACGAACACCCTTTCTACTTGGGTGTGGCGGCCTCGACGCTCACCACCGAGCAGGGTACGACGGTCTTGATCAGTTCCCTGGGACTGGGGCTGTCAGAGAAGGAGTTGGCACTCACGATTTTGCATGAGACCTATCATGCCCTCCATCCGGAAGACCAAGGTGCCGGTAAAGAAGAGAGGGCAGAGGAATTCGCTCATGCGCGATGGGCAGGAATACAAGAAAGATATGAGGAGAATATGTGATGGCCCAATCCAAAACTGAGCATTCAAGTGATATCCGACAACTTGTTGTTGGGACAGTGTTTAAGTCGTCAGAGGTATTTCTTAAACTTTGCCAAGGTCAGACCTCGCGTTACAAGCTCCTCTCTTCGAATGACATCAAAGACGTCGCAGGGTGTCGTTTCCCGGGCAAAAGGATCTGGGGAGCTGTCGAGGCAACGATTCCTGAAGATCCCCACCGGTACCTTTTCTGGTTAGAGCACGTGAGAGGCCAATTACGCATCGCCGGCGTTGAACGCTTGACTTCGGCGCAGCACGTCTCGACATGAGGAGGTAGTGCCATGCCCGTTCGCCCCAATCGCATGAAGCAAAAGCTGCGTGAGGGGCTGCCTGTCTTCGGCGGCCTGATCCGAACCCCCGAGCCGACTCTCGTGGAAGTCTTAGGATATGCCGGGTATGACTACGTAGTGCTCGATGCCGAACATGGGGCGCATAGCTTTGAGGCGCTCGATACGTTGATGCTCACCGCCTATGCCAGCGATATCACCCCCGTCGTGCGGGTGAACGAGAACACCCCAGGCCTAATTATGCGCGTCCTCGACATTGGCGCCCAAGGCGTCCTTGTGCCCTATATCAAGACCGCGGACGACGCGCGTCGTGCCGTCGCAGCTGCTTTATACCCCCCGACGGGGCACGCGGCATCGGCCCGAACCGTGGCTCCCAGTTTGGAGCGATTCCTGGCGACGAATACTTCAAACCAATCAATGACGAGGTCGCGGTCATGCTGATGATGGAAGAGGCTGGTGCCGTGGAGAACATCGAGACGATCACCGATGTCACAGGCATTACCGCGCTGTCGATCGGCTTGAGCGATCTGTCCGGTTCTCTGGGCGTGCCAGGACCAGCAAATCACCCGTCGGTACAGGCGGCCGTTGATACATTGATGGCCGTGGCCGCTCGCAAGGGCATTCCCGTCAGCTTACCGGTGCGCGCGTCGAGGAGGTCCGCGATGCCCGCAAGAAAGGGGCCCGCCTGGCCGGTGTCGGAACGCTGGAAACGGTGCTGTATCAGGCATTGAAAGGATGGCTACAACATGTGACCAGATGATCGCCGTGGGGAGAGCCTGAAAGGATTGGGCGGAGCGCGCTGAGGCAGTCTGGGCCGCTGTATGAAGTGCAACAGCGGGGGGCGAAGGGCATGACGCGATCGGGTAGGGTTGGCTCCGCAGGTCGCCCCTTTGACTGCCAACGCGCCAGGGAGACTCGATATGGGGGCGATTGTGGGGGCAGGCCTGCTGAGCCACGTGTCAAGCATTATCCCAGCCGAAGGGGCACGCACATCGCGCGATGGGAGGCGGGACACCACGTTTCCGCAGGCGCTGCAGGGGATTTTCCAAAAGTGCATCCAGCCAGTGGATTTTGATACCTTCCTGATTTTCGATACCCACTGGTTGACGACTCGTGGGTTCGTTGTCAACACTCAGGAACACCTGAAAGGGGTCTATACCTCGGACGAGATGCCGAGCGTGATCCATGACTTCGGCTTCGATTACCGCGGTGACAAAACCCTCGGTGAGGCCATTGTACAGTCAGCTAAAAGCGCCAGACTGCGCTGTGAGGGTGCGGATTATCAGGGGATGACTCTGCATTACCCGACGCTTAATCTAATGCATTACCTCAATCCAGGGCGTCAATACCGCGTGCTGTCGATCGGCGTCTGCCAGACTACACCCCCTGAGCGCAATCTGGAATTTGGCGCCGCCATCGGCCACGCCATTCAGGAGAGTGACCGACGAGTCATCATCCTGGCGGCGGGTGGGCTGTCCCATCAATTCTGGTCGTATGATGAGATGGCTCAGCATGCCACCCCCGATCCTCACCACATCTTCAACGAGACCAATCGCGCCTATGACGAGATGATCATCGACTTCCTGAAACAGGGCCGTCACGCAGCGGTCATCGATATCGTGCCGGAGTTTCGTGCCAAGTGCGCCCCGGAGGGATGCTTCGCCCACTATTCGATGCTGGTCGGGGCGCTGGGGGGCAAGCGCTGCAAAGCTGCGGCCACCCAATATGGCAACTACGAAAGTGCGCTTGGCACGGGCCAAGTGATGTTGTGGTTTCCGGTCTAAGGATGAGTGTATGCGGGCGCTCATGGCCGAACGGCGCCCCAATTTTCGCGGCAGGGGGACGTGGTACTGGCGCATCCTGAACGCGCATATCCGGGTTGCTCCTGCCCCAAGGGGATGTATGGAAGTGACTGATGATTATCGCATCTACGTGCTTTCCGATGGTACCGGTCAGACGGGGAAGCATGTCCTGGAGGCGGCGGTCATCCAGTTCGATCAACCGGTGATGATCATCCGAATTCCTCACGTCCGCACGGTTGAGCAGGTGAATGAACTGGTCGCCGATGCAGCCCGTGGGCACAGCATGATTGTGTATACGTTGGTGTCGGTGGAGCTTCGACAAGCCGTGCATATCGCGGCCATGGAGCGGGGTGTGATCGCTGTCGACTTGTTGGGAGGGTTGCTCTCGAAGCTGCAGGATTTCCTGCATCGTACACCCTGGGGCCGCCCCGGCCTCCTCTACCAAACCGATGCCGGGTACTATGAGCGGGTCGACGCCATGGAATTTACCGTCCAGCATGATGATGGGCAGAAGGTCGATGACCTCAACGAAGCGAACCTCGTCGTGGTTGGGCCGTCGCGCACCTCGAAGACCCCTGTCAGCTTTTACCTGGCGTATCGCGGCTGGAAGGTCGCCAACGTTCCGATCGTCCTGGGAGTAGAACCACCGGACACGCTATGTGGGCTCGATGCACGGAAGGTGGTGGGGCTCACCACTGACCCCCAACATTTGGCGCTGATCCGTCAAGAGCGCCTGAAGAACATGGGAGCCCCAGCGTCGTCGGGGTCGTATGCAGACCTTCGACTGATCCAGCAGGAACTACGTTACAGCCTTCGTCTATGTCAGAGGTATCGCTGGCCAGTGGTGAATGTGACTGGAAAGGCTGTTGAGGAGACCGCTAGCGAGATCATCAATCTCATCGCCCCTCCTCCGCGTGGCATAGCGGAGAAGACCTGAGCTATGGCCCATCGCGGTCCCTCACCCTGGTCCCGGCGCGACGGGCCAAGGGCACGCAGAGGCGGGCGTCAGAGTTGGCCATAAGCCGAGTTCTGTGCCGATGCCCAGGGCATCGGTGATGATCATTCCTCTGGGGCGTGAGTTACCTCACGTCTCAAGCGACCTACCCGGGAGCCTCGGGCGAGCCACCCTCAGACGCTCCCCTATTTGGTCTTGCTCCGGTTGGGGTTTACCGAGCCAGCCCGATCACTCGAGCTGCTGGTGGTCTCTTACACCACCGTTTCACCCTTGCCTGTGCCTTGGCCCGCCGGGCTCGCGCGCGAGCCCGGCGGCACCGGCCATCGGCGGTCTATTCTCTGTGGCACTTTCCGTCGGGTCACCCCGCCTGGGCGTTACCCAGCAACCCGCTCTGTGGAGCTCGGACTTTCCTCAGGCCCCGATCGGGGCCCGCGATCATCTGACCAGCTCTGACGCACTGGAGTCCGACGGTGCAGACAGGGTCTCGCCGCTCCAATACAAGATGCGTTGGCAGTGGGAGCAGGTGAGGACGCGATCGTTCCGTCGCACCTCTTGGATGAGTTGCGGTGGCAAGGCAAGGAAACACCCCTGACAGGACCCGTTTTTGATGCTAACGACCGCCAGGCCTTTGCGGCCGTTTAAGAGACGCATGTACAGGTCCACCGCCGGCCGTTCCAACTGCTGCACCACCGCCTCGCGCATTTGTCGACGCCCGGCCAGGGTTTCCTGGAGCACGGCGAGCTCTAACGCGTTCCGTCGCTGCCCCTCAGTGAGGTCTTCTTCTACTTCTTTGACCCGTCGATCGAGCTCGTGCAATTCCTGCCTACGCAGCTCGATCAGCTCCATGTGGTGCAGCACCGCATCTTCGTGTGCGGTGATCTTTTGCTTGAAGGCCTCGATCTCTGCCACCATGGCAGCATACTCTTTGTTGGTTTTGACCTCAGTCAACTTGCGCTGAGCTTTTTGGAGATTGTATTGCTCTTCAGTAACCGCTGCTTCCAACTGGCGCCGCTGTTTGTCCAGGGTCTCGAGGTCCTTGCGGTGCGTGGCAGCGGAGGCACGCGCGTCATCGAGGGCACGCTTCAAGGGGTCGAGTTCTTGGGGCTTGGCGGCAATAGCGGCTTCGAACTGTTTCACAGCCAGCTCCAGCTCCTGAAGCTTTACGAGTAAGCGGAGCTGACTCTCGACGTCGGCAACCTCCCCCCTCATCGCATGCTGCTGGTCCATATAACATGTTCCCCTAACCTGGTACGGTCCATAGACAATGGGCCCACCTGGACTCGAACCAGGGACCAACCGGTTATGAGCCGGCCGCTCTGCCAACTGAGCTATGGGCCCCGGACTCGTTTGGCGGCAATTGTGCCCCGACAGTATGAACAGCAATGCCTTGGATGTCAAGGGGGGGATGGTGTTTGCTACGTCCATGGCCGCCTTGTGCCAGAAACCAGGCCTCAGTGCAGTTCGACATAGGCACGTAGCTTGTCTTCTAGCTCTGCCTCCGCCTCCTCCAGGGATTTGACCCGTACCGCGAGATCGTAGGCGGATTCGGGAAGACGGTCAAACATCGCCGCCGCCTGGCGCATCAGGGCGAGTCGCTCGGGGCTCTCCTGCTTCCGACGAAGATTGTCCTCAACGAGGCCTTTAGCCGCTGGCATTAGATAGGCAACGATGGTGGACAAGCCACTTCGGCGCAGGGCGTCAGCCCCTGCTGGCGTGGCCGACACGATGGCATGTTTCTGTTTGAGGATGGCTTCGGCATCAGCACGTTCAATGCCATACCAATGCCCTGCAAACTCATCATGCTCCAGCAACGTCCCCGCCTCGATGTGTCGCTGGCAGGTCTCGTGTCCGACCGTGTGGTAGAACAGTGAGTCATAGATCTGGCGCTGGGGCTGCGTGGTGAGCGTCTTAAGAATCTCGATATCCATTGGATGATTGCCGTTGAGCCGTAGGGTGCAAAACTTCTTCCCTACACCCGGTGGCCCGACCAGGACAAGGATTTTCCGGTTGAGCGTGTCATTGGTCCCCATCACTCCCCCTCAGATGTCCGTCTCATCGAGCGCCTCATCAACGCCAAAAATGTCTGTCAGACGGTCGACCGGGATCTGGCGCATCCATGCGTCCACGAGTTCCGGCTCAAAGTGCTCTCCCATCACTTCAGCGGCCTCCTCTTTCGTGAAGATGAGTTTGAAGAGATAGGTGCGCACCCCTTGGGGTGCCAGATGAACAAACGGCAGGTAGCGGAAGCCGTTGACGTCGAGATCATCTTCGACCTCATTTTCGCAGTTGTAGCCTAGGCAGAAGGCCGCGATGGCGTCGCGAGCCAGAACGGCCGATTTGATGGCTTCTTCACGATGGGCCAGGTCAGCCACAGCCGACGGAATGTGTTCGAGGAACACGCTGATCTTCTCGCTATCAAGGGCTTTGATGACCCGAAACGCTAGCCCATGGCGCCGCAGTATAGCGGCCTGATCTTCGGGGATGAACAGATCGAGCGAATCATCGTGCATATAGAATTCGACATAGCCCTCTGGGATGGCGCGGACCTGCTCCTGAAATTCCACAAAGCTGTGCGGCGTTGCGACGAGGATTTGTCCCACAGGTATCCTCCGATGCGTGGAGCGTGTTATGGCGCCGTGAACGCGGGCTGAATTTCCACCGTACCCCTCAGCCGCTGAGCCAGCGTGCGGATGATGCCGGAAGCGATCGTCGGGTTGGCGTTGAGCACTTCGCGGAAGGCGTCGCCATTGAGGCGTAAAACGCGGACACCCTTCGCTCCGGCGCGCGCCGTGGCTGAGCGCGGGGCGGGATCGAGCACCGCCATTTCGCCGATGAGACTGCCGGGGCCCACGACATTGATGACGTGCTCATCCGCTCCCCGGCCCCGGAGAATCAATACCTCGCCATCGAGGAGGATAAAGACCTCCTCGCCGTGTTCATCCTGCTCGCACAGGATTTGACCCGGGGCATATTCGACATCGACGCTGGCATACGCCAGTTCGGCGATGCCCTGCAGGGTGAGATGCGAAAACATCGGGGCCGCCCCCAGCGCAAACATTTTTTCGATGGTCGTGAGACGACCCTTCGCCGTGGCCGTGACCCCTGGTGCGTTCATTCTCTCCTGAATCGCCATACAGACTTCGCGCACCACCTCATGCTCATCCTGCTGCAGCTGGACAATCGTGGCGTCTAGGCCGTTGAGCTCGCCGAGCAGGTGCAGCGCCACTGCTCGGACGTAGGGATCGGTGCTCAAGGCGCGCGCCTTCAAAATGTCGATCACGGTGGGCAAGGTGGATTCTTCCTCGGCGGTGTCACGATAGACCGACAGGAGCTGGGCCGCGGTGGCCTGTGGAATATGTGCGCGGAGTCCTTCGACCGCCGCTTCACGGGTGGCCCGATCGTGCGCGCTGAGCCCCTCCCGCACCTGACGCCCGGTTTCCTCCTCGGATGACAAGCCCAGACGCTGCAACACACGATCAATGGCGCGCTCGCGTCGGCGCTGCATCAAGCCTACCAGAAAACGATACGCTGGCGACGGTTCAGGGGCAAAGACCTGAATCGTATGTGAGGTGCGCTCGATGACTTTGATCTCCTCGATGATCTGGGTCGCCACGGCGCTGGTTCCGCCCAATAGCTTGTCCAACACGGCGGCGTGCTCTTCAGGCGTCACATGGTACTCCTCGCGCAGCTCCTTGAGGAAGCTGTCATCGGGCGTGCCATCGGCTGCGAAGACGCGTTCGAGGTAGCTTTCGAGCACATGGGCATAGGTTTCGAGTTGCAACATCTTCTCCGCCGAAAACTGCCTCGCTGGATCGCTGAGCAGATCGCGCTCCTCTTCCGCCAGTTCGGACATGATTTTCTCGTGATCCACCTTTCTGATCTGCAGTTGGTTGCGGAGGGATTCCAACAGATGCACGTCCTGCCGCGTCACGTAGCCGTGAGCTAGGGTCTCACGCACGGCGTTCTTGTAGATTTCCAGAATCTGCGCCGACCCTTTCTTGCTTTCGCGCGAGCGAATCGTATGAATGAGAAACGCCTCGTGCAAGTCCTTGGGCGGCTCCACATCGACCCATTCCCAGTGTTTAAGGATATTCTTCGCCAGGGCCTCCTCGGCAAACGCTTGCTGCGTGCGGGAGAGACGGCGCACCAGGAAAAGCGCCGCAGCGGCGATGACCAGAATGAAAACAAGGTGGTGCATCCAGGGGATCAAGCGTAGTGTCGGAGCGCCCGCAAAGCTGTAGAAGGTGATAAAGGCCGTAAAGGCGGCGATGGTCATGGTGAGATGGCGCGTCCGATCCCCAGCCTTCGGCGATTTCCGGTGCAGCCAGGCCCCCATCAGGCGCTCGAGCAGCGAGAAGATGGATAAACTGGCAAGCCCACACAGCGCCAGCGTCACCGCCGCAGCGAGCGCCCGCGGCACCCCGCGGGCAAAGAAAAACCCGGCCGTCATACCGTCGTAGCCGGGAGAGAAGGCGGTATAGAATAGACCCGCTTGTCTGGTCCAAGCGCCGCTGAAGTAGTAATGCCAGGTTTCTGCCTGGACATAGAAGTAAAAATAAAACCCAAAGACGAGGCCAGGGAAAACATAATAGACGAACCGCTTCGGGCGGGTATCGATGTCCTTCCAATAGCCATTTTCTTCGTTGATATCGGGGCAGGATCTCTTGCACGCGGTGCACTTCGCACACTGAGAGTTGGGCGTCTCGCGCAGACCATGGGGTTCGGTATAAATTTTTTCAATAAAGGAAACCGGACAGATATAATTGCACCACGTCTTGCCGGTGTATAGCATGCCGAACAGTAATGCCGTGAGCGACAGCAGCACGAAGAAAGCCGTGATGGCAGGGCCGTCGCCATTGGTGGCGATAAGCCGCAACCACAGCGAGACGAAAAAAATGCCACAGGTGACGTAGTAATAGTTCGCCTCAAGCCATGGTCCCGCTTTGCGTGTTCCGGGCCGTTTGAGGTGAGTCGGAAGTTGGGCGAAGAAGGCCAGCGGACAGATACGCCGCCAACGATGATAGCCCACAAGCACGATGAAGAGTGGCAGGCTTGCCACCAAGATCGTCCATACGACCCCCCCGGCATAGTCTTGGAAGAAATAAGCAAAGATCGGAATGGCGATGAACACGGCGAGGGCAGCCCACCTGATCGCCTCGACCCACCAGTGGTCGTTAGTCGCTGGGCGCCGTGGAGAGACCGTGATCAGCGATGCGGGTGAAGCGGTGTCGGAGGCGTCAGGTGATGCGAGCCCCATAGGCGTTCCCCCTCTACCGGTATGCCATCCGCCCTTGCAAGCTATGAAAGCGGCTTGAACGTTTGGGATGACCGGCCACGCCCGATATGAGATGCCTAGGCACGACAAGCAACCAGAGTATCCATGCGTGAGCTACGTGTCAAGGAGTGGGTGGCATGATGAAGGCCCTCTGCCCACCATACACATTTGACCATGGTACACAGTTCTGCCCAACAGCTAGACCGCCCGCTGTTGCGCAGGGAGCGCGGCCTTCGCCCAGCTGAAATCGCCCCACTGTTCAGCGGCACACAGGCGCACCTGTTACCAATAGTCCGCTTGATTAGCGCGACTAAGCTCTCTGAGTGGCTTTCGAACTCTGAACACTATTGGAACAGCTTTTGCCCGTGTTAAGAGACAAAACCACGCGGGCACTCAGGGTACGTCGCGGACCCTATGTTCGGCGACAAACCGCAGCCCCGATGGTGTCGCCGCCAAGGCTTGACATACCGCCGATCATGCACACCTGGCTTTCAGGTGACAGCAGAAACCCGTTGACGCACCGTCCAGAATAGAATTATATCATTGCTTGGCCTAAGCAGAAACGGGATGACCAATGGCAGAAGTGCTCATTGCCATGGATCGAAGCGATCGTGTTCAGAGTCACGAGAGGAGACTGCGAAAATGCTACGCCGGATACGCGACCGGGCGGTGATCGCCACCACCCTTCTTGCCGTCTTGATGTTGTCGACCCCGATGTCAGTCAAAGCGCTTGATGTCGGCGACAAAGCCCCTGACTTTCTGGCCTTCGGCACCGTCGACGAATCTGTACGCCTGTCGGATTACCAGGGCAAGAAAAACGTTATGATGTTTTTCTTCGTGCGGGCGTTCGGCGGCGTCTGAACGAACGAGTCTTTGGCTTTCCAACTGGATCTGCCCAAGTTCGAAAGCCTCGACACCCAGGTGCTGGGGGTCAGCGTCGATCATATCGGAGCGCAAAAAGCCTTCGCCGAAAAGCTGGGGCTAACTTATCCGCTGCTCGATGATTTTTCGCGGGAGATCGTGAAAAAATATGGCGTGATGGAAGGCAACCCCGATTCACCGCTCTTTCGCTATTCCAAACGCGCCTACGTCATCATCGACAAACAGGGAATCGTGCGCTACAAGCACGTCATGGATCAGCCCGGCCACCTGCTCGATTCAGAGGAGATCCTGGGCGAGGTCGCGAAAGTCGCAAAAGGCAGATAGCGCGTGCTCAGAGCGCAATCCTGAGGAAGCCACAGGGTCGTTCTCTACATTGATTCCCACCCCTCATCAAAGGGGGTGTCATAGGTCCCCCTTCGTGCCAGAAGACCTTGTAACGTCGCTTCGAGAAGCCTTGTGCTTCGTAGTAGGGTTTGAGAGTTGGCACGGCCTGAGGCGCGCCGTCGACCCACAACGGTGGGGGAGCATATGACTGCTCAGTACCAGGCGAGTCCCTTCCTCCTCGACCAAGCCGAAACCGACGAACGGGTTAGGGTTGGGCTCAAGTCCACGAAACTCACACGTGCGCCCGAGGTGCATGTAGAGCCGTCCCCATGGGCGCGATCACCGCATGCGCGTACGTTGCGCTGTTTCATCCAGCACGTATGTGAACCGCGCCGTGATATGCAGCTCGTTGTCAGGGATCGTGGGCGGAAATGGCCCGAAAGGTCCCCCGTTCACCACCGCATCCCAAGCTTCCTTGTCTAACACCTTATAGCCCGATGAACGCAGGAGCTCCACGGTCTTTACCTGGCCATCATTGCGCAAGACAAATTTCAGATGTAGCTGGCCCTGAAGGCCGTTGGCGATGGCGCCCGGAGGATAGGTCCAGACCCGTTCAATGCGCCGCTTGATGTGGGCAAAATACGACAGATATTTGAGCTCCTTGGTGTCGAGTGAGACCCCTCCCCCGGAGGAACTCTGCTGGTCGGACGAGCGCACTTGGGCATACTTTTCCAAGTCCTCTCCACTGAGAAGTGGGACACGACCGAGACGCGGTAGCGCTCGCTGTCCAGGCTCGGTGAGGGCACCCGTGAACGGTCTGGGAGAGGGCAAAGACTCCTGCGGCGGTGGCCAAGGAGTAGGCTCAGCAGGCTCTGGGAGCTTGGCCAGCCGCTTCGGTTCAGGCCGTTCGACGGGGGCCTGCTCCGGCGGTGAACGCGGTGGCGTCGGCTCAGCAGGCTCTGGGAGCCTAGCCAGTCGCTTCGGCTCGGCCTGCGGGGGAGGCGTCCGCGATGGTTTCGTGGGGCTCTGAGCCGTCGATTTCGCTGCCTCTTGGCGGCGGGGGGGCGAGGGCGCACGCTTGGGAGGGGCTTCCGGAGCGGGCTGAGGAGCCACTTGGATCGGCGGCGGCGAGGCTGGAGGTGGGACCTGTTCAGGGACTTGAGCCTTGGGGGGTGGCGAGGAATCGGCTGGGGTCCCGGGTTCTTTGGGCAAAATCGTCCTGTTCGCCCTGGAGGTGTCGTCCTTGGGGCCTTCCGGCGTCTGGGCTCGACTCGACGTTTCGGCGAAGACTTGTGGTTTCTCGGGCTCTTCCGTATTCTCCGGGCGCACTAAGGAGACCTGGATCGGCTCCCTCTTCTCCTCCTTCGGTTCCCAGTGCAACTGGCCCCAAGGCCGTAACGGGAGGCCAAGGCCCACAACCACCAGCAGATGCAACATGACAGACAATAGAAGAAACCAACCGGTCCGCGACTGCGGCGTATCTGAGCGAGGCGCGACACGTACCATCAATCTCACCCCTGGGTGATTGCCAGCGGCCACCTGCGTTCTAGCTAATGTAGGCGGTTCTCCCACTGGAGTCAAATGAAAAGGGCCGTCGAAGCCGCGGGTTGACAATTGGCCCCAGACACTGGAGAATACCGCGCAACGTTCGAGGAATTGCCGATCGTCATGGAAAGGAGCATTGCGCGATGGAACCAGCCCTGACGGGGATGACCGTGGTCGATCTGACCCGTGTCCTTGCCGGCCCATACTGCACCATGTTGTTAGGCGATATGGGCGCTGAAGTGATCAAAATCGAACGGCCAGACGGCGGCGATGACACCCGCGGCTTTGGCCCTCCCTATCTCAACGGGGAGAGCGCCATGTTCCTCGCCATTAATCGCAACAAGCGGAGCATCACGCTCAATCTCAAACAGCCGGCGGCGAAGAAAATCTTGACCCAGCTGATCGAACGCGCGGATGTGTTGGTCGAAAACTTCCGGCCGGGGACGATGGCCAACCTGGGGTTTGCGTATGAGGCGGTGCGTAAGCTGAACCGGCGCATCATCTACTGCTCGATTTCCGGCTTCGGTCAGACCGGCCCTTATGCCAACCGCGGTGGCTATGATACCATCGCCCAAGCCATGAGCGGCATCATGAGTGCGACCGGGCATCCCAACATGCCACCGGCCAAAGCCGGGGTCCCCATTGCGGACATCGGCAGCGGGGTGTTCGCGGCCTTCGGCATCGTGTGTGCGTACATTGCGCGGCAGCGGACTGGCGAGGGCCAACTGGTCGACACCTCCTTGTTTGACACTTCGATCGCCCTGTCACTGGTGGAATCAGCCACCTTCCTCGCCGGTGGCGAGCTCCCCGCGCCGCTCGGGTCGACGCATCGCCGCAATGCGCCACATGGCGCCTTTCGTGTGAAGGATGGCTATATCGCCATCGCCGCTGATAGTGCGCATTTTTGGCAGCGTTTCTGCCGGATCATGGGGTTGGAGGCGCTTTTGGACGATCCTCGGTTCAAAACCAATGCCGACCGTGTCGCCAATAAACAACTCCTGCAGGACGTCGTCGAGCGCGTCACCACGACGCGCGACGGCGGTTACTGGCTGGAGCAGCTGGAGGCCGCAGACATCCCTTGCGGGCCCGTCAATAGCTATGCGGAGGTGTTCGAGGATCCGCATGTGCTGGCTCGTGAGATGCTCACGGAGGTGGATCATCCAGTGGCTGGACGGGTAAAGATGACGGGTTTCAACATCAAATTGACCCAGACTCCCAGTGCGATGCGGCTCCCCGCACCGACGCTCGGTCAGCATACGCGCCAGGTGCTCCATAGGCTCGGCTATCAAGACGAGGTGATCGACGAGTTGAAGGCGGCCGGGGTGATCTAGGCAGATGTCTGCCCCGTCCGCACCCCACGTTGATCCCGTCGAAGGCGGAGGAGTTATGCTTAGAGACGAGAAGGGGAACGTTCATGCCCATGACGATGAGTGAAAAATTACTCGCCCGAAAGGCCGGGAAAGCCTCGGTGTCGGCGGGTGATCTGGTCACGGCCAAACCGGACGTGGTCATGAGTAACGACATTACCACGGCGATGTCGGCCATCATTTTGAATGACTATGGCATCGAGCGTCTGGCCGAGCCCGACAAGTTGTACGTCGTGATGAGCCACTTTGTGCCAGCTAAGGACATCGCCTCCGCCCGGATGGCCAAGACCTGTCGCGAGTTCGTCGATAAGTTCGGCATCCGGCATTACTTCGAAGCCGGCCAGGGCGGGATCGAACACGCGCTGTTGCCGGATGAGGGCTATGTCGTCCCCGGCGATCTGGTGCTCGGCGCGGATTCCCATAGTTGCACCTACGGCGGAGTCAACACCTTTGCCGTGGGGATCGGCTCCACCGATCTGGCGGCGGCGTGGGTCACGGGGGAGCTCTGGCTCCGGGTGCCGGAAACCATCAAGGTGGTGTTCAACGGCGTCCCCAAGAACCCTTGGGTTTCAGGGAAGGATTTGGTGCTCTTTCTGATCAATCAAATCGGCGACGATGGCGCCCTGTACCAGGCGCTCGAATATCACGGCGAGGCCATTGCGGCTCTCTCCGTCGAAGGACGCTTGACCATGGCCAATATGGCGATCGAGGCGGGTGCCAAGAACGCCATCTTCCCGTGTGATGCCAAGTTGGTCGAGTACGAAGAAAAGCGCGCTAAACGTCCCCTCGATCCGGTCGACGCCGACCCCGGGGCACGTTATCACCGCGTCTACGAATGGGATGTCACCGACTTCGAGCCGCTCATTTCTTTTCCGCATCTTCCGAGCAACACCCATCCGGTAAGCGATGCTGTGCGGGAAAAGATCAAGATCGATCAGGTGTTTATTGGCTCATGCACGAACGCGAAAATCGAGGATCTGCGCATCGCGGCGAAGATTCTCAAGGGGAAGAAACTGGCCCCCGGCACACGCGGAGTCGCCATTCCTGCCAGCCACGAGATCTGGCTCAAAGCCCTGGAGGAAGGCATCATCGAGGTGCTCGTGCGGGCCGGTTTTTCGATCGCGGAAGGCACGTGTGGCCCCTGCATCGGCGGCTATTTCGGGATCATCGGCGCTGGCGAGAAGATGCTGTCCACGTCGAACCGCAATTTCCACGGCCGCACCGGCGACCCCAAGGGGGAGACCTTCCTCTGCTCGCCCGCCATCGCGGCCGCGTCCGCCGTCACAGGGTACATCACCGACCCGCGCGAGGTGGCCGGGGACGACGTGGCGCTGTGCCAATTTTCGCGCGAGTGACCTCAGGAGAACGGATCGATGGCTGAGCTGATTCGAGGTAAAGTCTTCCGCTACGGGCGTGACATCAATACGGACTATATGCTGCCTGGGCGCTATCTGATGCTCAGTACGGCCCAGGAATTGGGGCCGCACTGCTTTGAAGATTACGATCCGAGTTTTCTCAAGACCGTGCAGCCGGGTGATGTCATCGTAGCTGAGGAGAATTTCGGCGGAGGCTCATCCCGCGAGCACGCGCCGGTGGCAGTCAAGGCCAATGGTATCGCCTGCGTCATCGCCAAAAGCTTTGCGCGCATCTTCTACCGCAACGCCATCAACATCGGCCTGCCGGTGCTCGAGGTTCCGGAGGCCGTGGATGATTTCCAGGCTGGGGATGGGATCGAAGTGTCTCTTGAGCATGGGACCATCGTGAATCTGCGTTCTGGCCGTAGCTTCCAGATCAAGCCGTATCCCCCGGAGATTCTAGAGATCATCAGTGCCGGCGGTTTGATGAATCTGATCAAGCAAAAGCAGGCTGCGAGTGCCGTGGCACGATAAGGTGGGATGCCATCCGAACGGTTACTGTGGGCGCCTGGCTGATCACCTAGAGCCGGCCGTCACCGCTAAGATGGGCGCGTTTCTCCGCCTAGACGCGCGAGCTCAGCCCGCAACCGCTCCAGTTCGGACTCAGCCATGGCGGCACGTGCCTCGGCGGCTTGTCGGGCTACGGCCTCCGCTTGTCGGGCTTCAGCTTCAGTGCGCCGGGCAGCATGGGCTTCGGCGGGCGTCAGCAGGCGTTCGCCGGTTGCCGGATCGACGACCTGTAACTGCCCATCTTGCACCCACAGCTCCAAGCTCAGCGCCTGACTGACAAGTTGGCCTTGGTCTGCCGGCAGCATGCGCTCGTACTCGCCCTGTTGCAACCGGTAGCCTTGCAGCGGTGGCCGCAGGTACTCGCCCAGCGGATCATACAGAAAGTACTCCCGCACCCCCAGCATGGCATAGAGCGCCCGCTTGGTGCCCAGATCTTCCAGGCGTGATCCGCGTGAGGTGATCTCGAAAACCACGGTCGGCGGTTGGCCTTCTTCCCACAACTTGTAGGTCCGTCGCTCCCCTTTGGCCACCCCCTGCACCACGAAGACGTCGGGCGCCACACAAGCCGCAGGGTTCCCCTCCTCATAGTAGAACAACATATTCCCGGCGACGTACACCTGTGGCTCGTTACGGAAGTAGTCTTTCAGCGCTTCCCGCAGGTAAATGAGCACATCGATATGCACATCCGTCTCGGCCATCGGTTTCCCGTCGCGCTCTGGGTAGTGAATCGGTTGCACTGCGGTGGTGGTCGTATCCATGGGGTCCCCCTCGTGCGCATGGCATGATGACAGCGTACATCTTAGCAGTGTGCTCGGACGCTGACAAGCCGGTAGAGGGGAGTGCGTCAGCGTCTCGGTGGGCTACAGCGCGCTCCGATCCTCTGCCGCTGGCAGAGGGGATCGGTTCATCGGCGTCGCTGCGTGGGGAGGCACGGTCTCTCGCCGTAGAAGGTCGTTGCGCTTTTGAGGTGAATCCATTATAGTGCGGTCCGGAATTGGACAATGATATCAAGCTTCTGAAGGATAGCTGCAGGTTGATGGTCGATCTGTGAGGGAGGAGCGCGTCATGCGACGATTGAACCGATATCGCCTCACTGACTTTCTTGCGGCTGTCGCGCTTGTGCTGCTCGCCCTTGTGGGTGTGCCGGGTGCCCAGGCGGGCGCCGCCGATGAGGATCGGCTCGTGCTCGCCCTGGAGCGCGATCAGAATAATATGGACCCCTTTTTGCACTTCCAGCGTGTTGGCATCTTGATGAACATTAACATGTACGATTCGCTCTTGCACAAAACCCCCAAGCTGCAATATGAACCCTCGCTGGCGACCGAGTGGCGCGCCGTCGACGATACCACCTGGGAGTTCAAGCTGCGCAAGGGCGTGAAATTCCACAGCGGCGACCCGTTCAGCGCCGAGGATGTGCGATTCACCTTCGAACGGGTGCTGAACCCGGAGACCAAATCGCCGCAGATCGGCAATGTCCGGGCCGTCAAAGAAGTCAAGGTCATCGACGAGCATACGGTGCACCTCGTGACCGATAAACCGTTCCCGCTGCTCCTCGAGCGCATGGTCTTCTTCCCCATCATGCCCAAAAAATACTTCGAGAAGGTCGGTGCGCAAACCTTTGCGGATCAAGCTCCCTCGGGAACCGGACCCTATAAATTCGTGGAATGGAAACGGGATCAGTATTTGCGGCTGGAACGTTTCGAGGAGCACTGGCGCGGGCCGGCGCCGATCAAGACCTTTATCATCCGAGTGATCCCTGAGACAGCCACCCAAGTGGCCGAGCTGAAGACGGGGGGCGTCGATATCGTGCGCAGCCTGCCCCCCGATCTGATGCCGGATCTCAAGGCGAACCCCAACACCTACGTCTCAACCGCACCGATCCTGCGGACGCACTACGCGGCGCTCGACATGCGTCATCCGCCCTTCGACAAAAGAGAGGTTCGCCAGGCCGCTAACTACGCCATCGATCGCCAAGCCATCATTGAGAAGCTGATGGGTGGCCTCGGGAAGGAGGTGCCAACTGTCGTCAATCCGATGGCGTTTGGGTATGACCCGAGCATCGAACCCTACGGCTACGACCCGAAGAAGGCCAAAGCGTTACTGAAGCAGGCGGGATATCCGAACGGTGTCGATATCACCTTGCACACGGGCATCGGGAGTGCGTGGGGCCGTCAAATGGCCGAGGCCATCGCTGAAATGCTCACTGAAGTTGGCCTGCGTACCAACCTCAAGATCTGGGAGCCGGGCCCGGCATGGGATAAGTTCTTCCAGGGAGAGGGCAAGGCGACGAATGGCTTCTACGGCAGCTGGGGGTACTACTCGACATTCGATGCCGATGCCATCCTCCATCCCCTCTACCACACCGAACCCGGGGGCTGGGTCGGGAAATGGTATGCTCGCGTTCCGGGGCTGGATCAGTTGATCGACGACGCGCGTTCGACGGTCGATCGAGACAAACGCCTGAGCACCTACGCGCAGATCCAGCGCCTGATTCATGCGGAAGCGCCCAGCATCTTCCTGTACCATCAGTTTGATATGTTGGGGATCAACAAGCGTGTGGTGTATGAGGCGCGTGGCGATGAATGGATTTGGGTGTACGACGCGAAATTGCGAAAGTAGGGGCATGACCGATAGCCGGGGTTTCGTATGACGGCGATCCTAATGCGGCGGTTGGTGCGGCTCATCGTCATCTGCTTTGGGATCTCGCTCATCACCTTCTTGCTGCTGCATCTCTCGGGCGATCCGGTCGCCATGATATTGCCCGAGGCCACCGAGGCTGATCGCGCCGTCTTGCGTGAGGCGATGGGCTTCAATCGCCCCCTGCTGGTGCAATATGGCTCCTTCATGGTGCGAGCCGTGCAGGGGGACTTCGGTCAATCGTTATATCATCGCTCCCC
>Ga0081538_10000902_pt1 | contig 32102 bp, 33 predicted proteins | sample TabmetS5T2R1_FD_71022 | JGI IMG/M metagenome (GOLD analysis project Ga0081538, IMG submission 71022) | Tabebuia heterophylla rhizosphere microbial communities from the University of Puerto Rico - S5T2R1 | ecosystem: Host-associated > Plants > Roots > Rhizosphere ...
GATCACCTCCCCCGCGCGCTGGACGAGGCGATCAAGACCGCACTCACCGCGCGGACGGTCGCCCACCTGTGCGTCCCGCGAGACATCGCGACGCAGCCGGTCACCGACGCGGGAGGCTCCGTCCCGGCCGTCGTGCGCGAGCTGTTCGCGACCGCCCGGCCGCCGCTGCCCACCGAAGACGCCCTGCAGGCTGCGGCCGAGATCATCAACGCCGGCCGGCGCGTGGCGATCATGTCAGGGCGTGGTGCCATCCCGGCGCGCGCAGAGGTGATCCAGCTCGCCGAGCTGGTGGCCGGCCCGATCATCAAGCCGCTGCTCGGCAAGCCCTCCGTACCGGACGACAGCCCGTACACGACCGGGGGCATCGGCCTGCTCGGCACGGCGCCTTCGATCGACGCCATGACGGAGTGCGACACGCTCGTGATCGTCGGCAGCAGCTTCCCCTACCTCGACTTCTATCCCAGGCCCGACCGCGCAAAGACGGTCCAGATCGACCTCGATCCGACCCGCATCGGCCTGCGCCACCCGGCCGATGTGGGGCTCGCCGGGGACAGCAAGGAGGTGCTGGGCGCCCTGCTGCCGCTCGTCCAGCGCAAGGAGGACCGCAGCTTCCTGGAGACGGCGCAGAAGCGCATGCGGAGTTGGAACAAGCTGATGCAGGACCGGGCCTCGCGTATGACCACCCCGATGAAGCCGCAGGTCGTCTTCCACCAGCTCAGCCGGCTGCTCGACGACGACGCAATCATCACCTGCGACGCCGGAACCGACACAACCTGGCTCTCGCGTCACGTCCAGATGCGCGGTGAGATGCAGTTCGCGCTGTCGGGCACGCTCTCCTCGATGGGGTGCGCGCTGCCTTACAGTGTCGGCGCCGCGATCGCGTATCCGGGCCGGCAGGTGGTCTGCGTCGCCGGCGACGGCGCGTTCACCATGCTCATGGGCGAGCTTGCGACGCTCGCCCGCTACGACCTCCCGGTCAAGATCATCCTCGTTAAGAACGACGAGCTGAACCAGGTGCGCTGGGAGCAGATCGTCCAGTTCGGCTACCCGGAATTCGCAGTGGAGCTCCAGCCGATCGACTTCGCCGCGGTCGCTCGTGCTTGCGGGGCATCGGGCCATACGCTCGACGACCCGACGCAGGCAGAAGCCGTGCTGCGCGAGACCCTTTCCGAGCCTGGGCCCGCCCTCGTCGAGTGCGTGGTCGACGCGAATGAGCCTCCCATGCCGGGCAAGCTCACGACCGACCAGGCGATCGGCCTCGCTAAAGCGCTCGTTAGGGGACAGCCCGATCGTTTCAAGATCATGCGCGAGGGAATCGCTGCCACCGCGCGCGAGCTGCGCGACGCGCCGGGGACGCTGTTCTAGGACGGTGCACCGCACGCGAATCGCCGGGGTCCGCCCCCGGCGCCGCTCGGGCGCGAGGGAGCTAGGCGCCCGGAACGACCCGCAGCCCTGGGCCTTCCGTGACGGACACGGTGCGCTCGTCGCCGGGCCGCCGCCACGCCTCGCCGAGCTTCTCCGCCAGCGTCGCCTCCAGCTGACCGGTCAGGGCTAGCTCCTGGACGATGTCGGCGCCGCCGACGAGCTCGCCTGCGACGAAGACCTGCGGGATCGTCGGCCACTCGGAGAGGGCGGAGAGCTCCTCGCGAATACGCGGGTCCGGGAGGACGTCGACGGTCGTGAAGCCGGCCCCGACCGACCGAAGCGCCTGCAGCGCGCGGTCGGAGTTGCCGCAGTACACCTGCTCGTGCGTGCCCTTGATGAAGGCGACGACGGGCTCCTGCTCGATCGTGTCCTTGATGCGGTCGCGGAGGTTGCTCATGCCTCTCCCCTCGTCGTGATTCGGAGCTCATGGATGGTGCCGTCGCGCAGCGGCTGGGCGAGCGCGCCGTAAACGAGCCGGTGCTGCTCGAGGAGCGAGAGCCCGTCGAACCCCTTGTCGACCACCGTGACGTGAAAGTGGTCGCCGCCGCCGGTCCTGTCGACGACCTCGACTTCCTGGGCCTCCGGAAAGGCCGTGCGGAGGAGCCCTGCGAGCCGCTCACTCATCGGCTTCGACGATACCAGCACGGATCGCCGTTACCATGCCCGGGGATGCGCCGTCTGCTCATCGGGGTCTTGCTTGCGGGCGCGCTCGTCGCGCTTCTGGGCGCGAGCCCGTCGCCGGCCTTCAACGGCAAGGAGGCAAAGCGGTGGGTGAAGAAGATCGCCGAGCTCGGCCCTCGGCCGGCCGGCGGCCGGAACGAGCGCCGGGCGGGAGCGGTCGTCCGGGAGCGGCTCAACGCGCTCGCCTACGACGTGACGACCCAGCGCTTTCCCCTGCCGGAAGGGGGACGCTCGCTCAACGTGATCGGGCGGACACCCGGGCCGATCCGGGTGATCATCGTCGCGCATATGGATGGGATGCCCTGGACGCAGGCCGCGAACGACAACGGCTCCGGCGTCGGTCTCACCCTCATGCTCGCGAAGTACCTGCAAGATCGGCGAGGAGTGCTCCTGGCCGGCCTCGGGGCCGAGGAGCGTCGCCACACGGGGGCCGGCTGGCACCTCGGCTCGCGCAAGCTCACCCGCTCACTGACGCAACGGCAGAAGGAGGGCGTTCGCCTCGCGCTCTCGATCGACATGGTCGGCGTTGGAACCACGCTGAACATCCGCGGTCTCGAGTCCAGGCCGAACCGGTCGGGCCGCAAGCTGCTGCGGGCGGCCGACTCCCTCGGGATCAGGGCCAGCTACCTGCGAGACACCGGCCAGTCCGACCACGACGACCTGACGCGCGGGGGCGTCCCCGCCGCGTGGATCGAATGGCGGTGGGACGAGTGCTGGCATCGCCCCTGTGACCGGATCCACCGGGTGAGGCCGTGGAAACTGCGGCAGGCCGGCCGCGTCGTCCGCCTGGCGGCGCTGCGGGTCACCCCTCCGGCGTCCGCACCGGCAGCAGCCGCGTCCAGCACCGACGCGGCGAAGCCGTGCCGGGCCGAGCTCTGACCCGCGCGTGCCGGCCGCACCGCTTCCGGCGGAGCTCGAGCGTTTCGTGGCCGAGCCGCGGAAAGCCGTCGTCGGGACCGTCCGCGACGACGGCGCGCCGGTCACGACGCCGTGCTGGTACGGGATCGACGAGCGGGGACGCGTCGTCCTCTCGATGGGCCGGGAAAGCCACCGCCTCCGCCACATCCGCGGGAAGCCGCGCGTCGCGCTGACTGTGCTCGGCGACGACTGGTACTCGCACGTCTCCGTGCTCGGCAGGGCCGTCGAGTTTCGGGAGGACGACGACCTCGCCGACATCGACGAGCTCTCGCAGCGCTACGAGGGCGTGCCCTACGAGGATCGGGACTACCGCGGGATGACCGTCGTCGTCGAGATCGACCGCTGGCACACATGGGGCAACCCGGCCGCGGAGAGCTGACGCGCTAACAGCGTTCGAGGCGCCTCCCCACGAGGCAGACTTCCTCCACCTCGCCCGCTGGATCCTGGTAGCGCCGCTGGAACGACGGCCCGCGCGGGGCGCCCGAGAGGTCGCAGTAGGCCCCGCCGAGGATGCACTCCTGCTGGCCCCAGCGGCCCGGGAACGCGTTCCAGAGCGCCGGCTCGCCCTCTGCGGTCAGGGGTAGCGGCTTCACGCAGCCGTCGCACTCTGCGTTGTGCGCCCAGGGAACCACGCCGTCGTGTCGGGCCTCCGGCAGGTCGCGGGTCTCCTGTCGACACTCGCGGAAGCACGGCGCGGGATACGACGCGTGGCTGTTCCTGGCGACGAAGGCGACGGGACGAGCACCCGCGTCGTCGAGCGCGGGTAGGACGAGCTCGGCCCACGCCTCCGCGAGCACAGGGTCGTTTGGAGCTTGCAGCGAGGCCCAGAACAGGTCGAGCGTCTCGTCCCAGTCGTAGGCGACCACATGCTCGTGCTGTCCGTAGCGGATCTGCTCGGGGCCCAGGAGCTCGCCGTTCACGTCCTCGCAGTCCTCGGCACCGGCCTCGCACGGCGCCAGCACGACCGTCAGGCCCTCCCAGTCGCCCGAGTGCTCCTGGCACGTGAACGGCGGCAGGCGCAGCCCTGGGCCACAGAAGACCTTCTCCGCGACGGGTGAGGGGTTCCGCGAGTAGAACCACCAGTAGTCGACATAGACGCGATCCTCCGCGCGAACCACGTGGTAGTAGTAGGCGCTACCGTCGCCGCCGCCGCGCGGCGTCCCGGGAGCTTCGGAGAGCTCGAGATAGTCGAGGTTCTCGTCGATCTCCTCCGCGAGCTCGACCTGCTTGCAGAGATCGTCGCGAACCGCCTTCCGGCAGATCTGCACCCTGTCCCCCGCGATCGCGTCCTGGATGTCCAGTGGAAAGCGCTGCTCGCCCGAGTCGAAGAAGAGCAGCGGCCTGAACCTCTCCGCGACCGCCGCGTCGAGCTGGCCGCGCTCGGTGGATTCCCCCGGCACCGCCTTCGGCACCCGGTCCGCGGAGCCGACGGACGGGGCAACGAGGAGGACGATTCCGAGCAGCGCCACGCCGGCGACCTCCGCCTGCCAGAAGACCGGTCTCCACGACGGGCGGCCCCAGCGCCAGCGCGCGATTCTGACCCCGGCCCAGACGGCGACCGGAAGGAGGAGCAGGACGAACCCGACCGGCCGCGTGACCCAGGCGACTGGTATGCCGATGAGGACGAAGATCGTCGTCGCGAAGGCTCGCGGCAGCGCCCTGATCGGCCCCTCCCCGAGCAGCGGCTCGGCGAGCCGCCGCGCGATCCAGAAGACCCCGGTAGTGACGATGATGGCGAAGGCGAGGTCGCCCCAGAGGCCCGCTCCTCGGAGAAGCCAGCTGAGGAAGACGAGGAACGCCACCGCGACGAGGAAGAGCAGGATCGCGAGCGCCCAGCGGGCCGCGACGCCCCTAGAGCCGGCGCCTGCGAAGAAGGCGCGCACGCGCTCCTTCACGTTCGACAGCTTGGTGCGGAGCTTCGCGATCACGGCGAGGACTTCGGAAGACGCATCATCGCTCCTGCTCTCTAGATGTTGACATATTCCGATATAGGTATATAATCGCACCATGGCCCGAGCAGCGACGACAGCAGACGCGTTCAACGCCGTGGCCGAGCCCCGCCGGCGGCAGATCCTGGACGTCCTCGCCGGCGGGGAGCGGCCCGTGAACGACCTGGTGCACGTGCTCGGGCTCGCTCAGCCACAGGTGTCGAAGCACCTGCGGGTGCTCCGGGAAGTGGGGGCGGTTGACGTGCGTGACGAAGGACGGCGGCGGCTGTACCGGCTGAACGGCCACGCCCTCAAGCCCATCCACGACTGGGTAAAGACCTACGAGCGCTCGTGGTCGGAGCGGTTCGACCAGTTGGATGTCGTGTTAGAGGACCTCAAGCAGAAGGAGGAAGGAAATGGCAGCGACGAATAGCGGGACGGCGACGGTGACGCTCCCCACCGACGAGCAGATTCTCATCACGCGGGAGTTCGACGCCCCCAAGGATCTGGTCTACAAGGCATACACCACGCCCGAGCTGGTCAGGCGCTGGTGGCACGCCGAGCGCGGCGAGGTGACGACCTGCGAGATCGACCTGCGCGTCGGCGGCAAGTGGCGCTACGTGATGGTGGCCGACGGCGGGCTCGAAGTCGGCTTCCACGGCGAGTACCGCGAGATCGCCCCGAACGAGAAGCTCGTCTCGACCGAGGTCTACGAAGGCATGCCTCAAGGGGACGAGCCCGAGCAGGGAACGCTCAACACCGTCACGTTCACGGAAGCGGACGGGCGGACGACCCTCACCATCCTCGTGGACGCCCCGAGCAAGGAGATCCGCGACGCCATCATCGCCTCCGGCATGGAGGACGGCCTCCAGGACGCGCTCGATCTCCTGGAGCAGGTGGCCGTCTCGCTTCGCTGAGCGGCGGTAGATCACACGGACCACCGGGAGGACGGCGCCCGGTGGTCCGCACCCCGAAGAAGGAGCGGCTCAGGCGCTGGTGGCGTCGAGGTGTTGCAGAAGCTCGTGGGCGGCGAGCTCGACGTCCTTGTGGCGCCACTCGGCAGCACGGTAGTGACACGCGATCAAGCCCGTCCGATGCACTCGGCGAAAGTCCCCGTAGACGAACGCATACCTGGCTTTGGTCTCGTCCTCGGCGCCGTCGGTCAACCCGAGGTGCCATTCCGCATATTCATCCCACGAATGTGCTTCGAGGAACGCGTTCTCCGCGGCGGCCCGCGGTTGAACGTCGCCCCAGTCGCTGTCGAGCACGTACTGGCGAGCGTCGATCAGCCGCCGGGCGCGTGCCACCGCCCGCTCGTTGACCGAGTACGAGGCCATTACAGCATTGTGACCGCGGCCCTTCGAAGCGTCGAGGTTCAGCCGAGCGGTGCGAAGAGATCGACGACGTTGCCGTCGGGATCGCCCACCGAGGCGTATCGCTGGCCCCAAAAGGCATCCCAGGGCTCGCGCACGCCGCCCGCGCCGGCGGCGACCAGCTCTCCGTAGAGTCGATCTACCTCTTCCGGTGAGGCGCAGAGGAAGGCAAGGGCCGTACGCTGGCCTCCTTCCGGAGGAGACCAGTCAGGGTCGAACGAAAGAACGCTGGCCTCGGTATCGAGCATCAAGCGAAGGCCACCTGGAAGCCCAGCCTCCACATGGCCGTGTCCTTCCGGGTCGGGATCGGCCGGGAACTCGAGCCCAAGGCGCCCATAGAAGTCGATCGCCCTGTGGAGGTCGGAGACGATCACCCCGATGGCGTCGAGCCGTGCGATGAGGAGATTATGACGTCAGGTCTGCCTCTCGGCCCGTGCAGGCTACCCGCGAGGCAAGGAACGAAGCGAAGCGGACGACGGGGCTCGAACCCGCGACCCTTGGCTTGGGAAAGCAGACTGTTAGTCGTCCGTCGCGGCACACTCCGGCCGTGACGGCGGAGGAGCGCGAGAGGATCAGACGGCGATCGACGCGGCGGCCGAGGCGGCAGACGCGAATCAGCGCAAACGAGGATCGAGCGCCGGGCCGCTCGAAGCGGCCCGACGCTCCTTCCGAATGGAATCAGCAGCTGCGAGAGATTTCGACGGACGTGCACGTATCGCTGCCCGTTCCACCGGAGCCGAGATCAGCGCCGCGCCCGCCGCTCAGCCGGTCGTCGCCTGCGTTCCCTGCCAGTTCGTCTGGCCCGTCCTGGCCGAACAGGCGATCGTTTCCCGAGCCACCGGAAAGCTGGTCTTCGCCGTCGCTGCCGAAGACGCGGTCATTTCCGCGCTCGCCGGAGACCTGATCGTTCCCAGAGTCAGCACAGACGACATCGTTGCCGCCGCGTCCCAGAATCTGGTCGTCACCGCCGCGCGCGACGATGACGTCCCTAGCTCCCGTGCCTCTGATCTGGTCCGAACTGCCCGTCCCGAGGATCGTCGCATCGAGGCCGCCGCACTGAGGCTGAAGGGCGTCCCCCGAGCCGCCCGTAGCCGGGAAGGCAGCCGTCAGAGCGAACACCACGAAGGCAGCGGCAACCGTCGCCGCGACACCAAATCGGCGCGTCCTAGTCATACGATTCCTCCTTGTTTGCCACGAGCGTGTTCCGTGGACCTACCGCGCAGGACCAGGCACGAAACCCCGGCCAGCCGCCCTGGCTCGATCGGGCAAAGCTTCGCGGCAAGGCTGCCTCTATGGCTAGGGGACCTGGCCGTTCGGCCCCCGGTCATCCCTCATTTCTGTGGCGAGGATTGATGAGCCTCGCAGCGCCACCGCTGCGGCGGCACGTGAGCCGAGGCGCGGGCGGAGCGGGAGACCGGACAGGCAGGGGCGGGGGCGGGGGTGGGTCAACGATTCGACGGGACAGGCGTGTCGGAGGTACTAGAACACTCGGGCTTTATCGAGTAACCTCCCTGCCGCGGCTGATAGCGAAGGGGTCGAACTCACCCCAGGGGATTAACCCTATGGCGCAGATGCGAGTGGTCCTGCTCATCCTGGTCGCGCTGCTCGTGCTCGCGACCCCCGCTTCGGGACACAGGTCCGACTGGACGGTGACACAGAACATCGGGGCAGGGGACACGCTCTCCGGCACCTTCCAGTGGACGGTCACCAAGACGACCAGCACGACCATGTCGTCTGTGTCGTTCCGCGTCGACGGCACGAAGCGGTGCCGGGACGCGACGAGCCCCTGGACCTGCGCGCTCGACACGCGGACGCTCACCAACGGACAGCACACCTTCTCCGTGCTCGCCACCGCTCAGGACGGCCACACGACCCGCGACTCGGACGCGGCCACCGTCAGCAACGCCTCGTCCCAGCCGCCGTCGTCGTCATCCGACCCGGTGATCGCAGGGGCCGGCGACATCGCTAAGGATGCGAACGACGGCGAGCCAACCGCCCGACTCCTCGACCAGATTAACCCCACCGTCGTCTACACGACTGGCGACAATGTCTACCCGGACGGGACGCTCGCGCAGTACAACGCCTACTACCACCCGAGCTGGGGCCGGCACAAGGCGAAGACGAAGCCGACGCCCGGAAACCACGAGTACCACACCTCCGGCGCGGCGGGCTACTTCGCCTACTTCCCGGTTCCCGCTTACTACAGCTACAACCTCGGCTCCTGGCACCTGATCGCCCTCAACTCGGAGATCTCGGTCTCGGCGGGCTCGGTGCAGGAGCAGTGGCTGCGCAACGACCTGGCGGCAACGACGAAGCCCTGCATCCTCGCCTACTGGCACAAGCCCCGATTCTCGTCGGGCAGCATCCACGGGAGCAAGTCGTCGATGGGGCCGCTCTGGAACGCGCTCTACGCCCGCCGTGCGGACGTTGTCCTCAACGGGCACGAGCACGTTTACGAGCGTTTCGCGAAGCAGAACCCGTCCGGACAGGCCGACCCGCAGGGGATCCGCCAGTTCACCGTCGGAACCGGCGGGGCGAGTCACTACGGCTTCTCGACGCCGCTTCCGACTAGCGAGGTGCGCAACGGCAACACGTTCGGCGTGCTCAAGCTGACTCTGCACGCGAACGGGTACGACTGGCAGTTCGTGCCTGTCGCCGGAGCGACGTTCACCGACCGCGGCGGGAGCACCTGCAACTGAACAGTCACAGACCGCTCGCCGAAGGGGTCGTTGACTGCTCGGGGAGCAGCGAGGCATACCAGGGGACGGATGCCGCAGCAGGCCAGCTCCCCGAGGTACTAACGGATACGCAAAACGTCTGCCGCTCGGTTTCCCATCCCACGCGAGCCGAAGGGATCTCAAGTCCGGGTGGGACGAAACGGAGATGGCGGCGCTGTTGAGGGTCGAGCCGGGTCGAGACTCCTAGAGGCGGTCCCGTCGGGGAAGGCGTGGCAGGCCGAGTACGCGGAGCGCAAGCGGCAGGGGTTGCCCCGGCTCGGACCGTGGGCGCTCTTGGAGAAGCGGCCGGGCACGGTTCGCGGGTTTGGGCTGCGCCGCCAGGATCGCCGGTACGGCTCCTGAGAATCCGTCTCCGGGCCGGCGAGGGGTTGGCCCCCTACCTCTCCGGACGCTCCGGTTCGGGCGGCCTCGGCAGCGGCGGACGCTCAGGTTCGGGCGACCTTACCGGCGGCGGAACCGGGCTTGGCGCTTCGCGTGGCCCTGGCTCGGTCGGATCGGGAATCTCCGGTTCGTCTCTTTCGCTCAACGACCTCAACCCGTGAGGTTTAGCACCCAAAAGACCGTCTCCAAGACGAGCAGAAGGGACGCGAGCCTAAACGCACGGAAGAGCCAGCGTAGCGTCTTCAGATTCGTTTCGAAGTTTCGCCGGTGGTAACGGGCCAGATCCCACTTCAACTCAGCGAGAGACCGGCCCTTCTCCTCAGCGCTTGCGGCGAACGCGATGGGATTCATGTACAGCCGCCATCGCCAAGGCCACAGGATGACGATGCAGAGACCCCCGACAATCGCGAAGACCACAATTGCTCCCCAGCCCCAGCCTGAGATAGGCGAACGAGTCAGAACGCCGTCCTCCAAAGTCGGAGCCGCAACGGCGAGACCACCGAGAAACCCTGTCAATAGAGAGGCAACCGAGAGCAGGGTTCCGGCCCTTCCGCGCAGATCGTCCAGGAGGCTCGCCTGATCGGCCACCAAGCGAAGCGCCTCCTCATAGGCGAATTCACGGACAGTCGGTTCCAATCGACCGCCCTTCTTTGCGAATAGACCTTCTCCTCCGATGAGTGACATGGGGCACCCTCTCCGCTCAACGGCAACGCGGTATTGCGAGAACGGAACCACTCAGCCGAGAGCGCGTCCGCCAGTTGTACGCCGTCGGCTAGGCGGGCGCGTGAGCGCCCCTGTGCGCACGGAAGGGCAGGGGTGGGTCGCAGCTACCCCGGAGCTACCGACGCGCCAGCGGCGATTCTGAGGGGGATGTGTGGCCAACACAACTTCGCTTGCATCTGGGCTTGCAGCCGGCCCCGCCGTCGCCTCCCGAGCAAACGAAAACCCCGCCTGAGCGGGGCTTTCGTGAAGCGGACGACGGGGCTCGAACCCGCGACCCTTGGCTTGGGAAGCCAATGCTCTACCAGCTGAGCTACGTCCGCCTGAGCGGCTCAACGATACCACCGCACCCGGGCAAGACCGAAGGGGCCCGGCGTTCCGGGCCCCTTCGTCTTCTGCTTCCTAGCGTCCCAGCTTGAGGATGTAGAGACCGTAGTTACGGTCGCTTGCGACCAGCAGGCCCTCATGCGGGACGACGCTCCAGATGTTGACCGGCGGAGCGTCTGCCGGCGCGCCGGCGCCGACCCAGAAGGCGACCTCCTCCGGCGAGGTCGGATCCCGCAGGTCGAGCACGCGGATCCCGTCGCTGTACCACGACGTGTACACCTTCGTGCCGTACCACTCCGGGTTGTGGACGGTGAAAGTGCCGTCGAGCGCCACGTCCTCGTTGCTCACGTTCGGCGTGGCATAGCTCGAGATCTGCACCGGATTCGCCGGGTCGGTGATGTCGAAGAAGCGCAGGTAGCCCCAGCCGTTGAAGACCGCCGCGGCCCGCGCCGTCACCGGCGGCGTGCCGCCTACGAGCAGGAGCCCCGTACTGCGGACGACCGAGACCGCGGGAGTCGTGATCGTCGTACCGATGACGTCGGGCGAGCCAGCCAGAACGGGGTTGTCCCCGCCCATCAGGAAGGGAGTCTCGCCGTTTGCCGCATTGTTGTAGACGATCGCGCCGATCGCCCCCGCGAGCTGCGCGCGGGCGATCTTGTTGTCGAAGCGGCAGACACCGCGCTCGATGAGCGCGATCTTCCCGGCCGGGTCGGCCAGGTACGGGTCCGGCACCGGCAGCCCGAGAACCGGGTCGGCAGGACAGCCACGACCGACGTGGACGACCTCGCCTTCCATGGCCCGGCCGGGGAGCGTCACGATCGGAGCCGTGAAGGTTCCCTCGAACGCCTCCCGCATGCCCGGGAAGGCGCTGCTCGTGAACTGGAGCTCGAACGGGATGTAGTCCTCGTCGGCTGCGGCGAGGATCTTGCCGTTCGGCGACTCGTCCACCGAGTGCGCATTCCCCTCCTCCCCGGGCGCGTACGTGGTGCGTCCCAGGAAGACCGGGTTCGCCGGGTCGCTGATGTCGAGGATCACGAAGCCCGCGTCCCAGTAGGAGACGTAGGCGAGCGTGCCGTCCTTGTTCGCCCGCACGCTGTGGTCGAGCGTCCGCGCGTCGCCGCCGGCGAGAGAGTTCAGGTAGACGCTCAGGCCGAGGGCCGGCTCCTGGAGCACGCCCCAGTGGCTGAGAAGCGTCGGGTTGGTCGGGTCGGTGATGTCGACGATCAGGAGATCGCCGATGCCGTCGACGAAGTCCGGTGGGCTCGCCGTCAGCGCCTCGAGGTCCGGCGAGGCGAGCAGCGCCAGCGTCCGACCGTCGGGCGTCCTCGTCAGGTCGAACTCGTGGACGTGGCCGTGCTCGGCCTCCATTCCGAAGTCCTCGCCGTTGAAGAGGCTGAGGAACTGCGGGTTCCGCGGGTTCGTGATGTCGTAGAGCTCGAGCCCTACCGTCCCCGCCGTCGTGCTGTTGCCGCAGTCCTGGAGCCCGATCCCCAGAATGTCGCGGCCGCCGATCTTCATCACCTGCATGTCTTCCATGGAGGTGTCCGCGTAGTCCAGCGTGTCCGCGATCTTCACCGGATTCCTCGGGCGCTTGATGTCGATGATGTCCACGCCAGTGCCGGGACATGCCTCACGCCACTTCCCGACGAAGGCGAGGTCCTTCCAGGCCGCGACGTCGCCGTGGACGCCGACGTTGAACGGATCGAGCTTGAGCGCCCCCACCAGGGATATGTCGCGGGCGCGTCGCTCCGTCCGGCCGGCCGGCTCCTGGCCGCCCAGAAAGGCTTCGGCGCTCGCTATCCCGGACCCGTCGAAGCCGCCGCCTGCCTGCTGCCCCGACGGGTCGTCGGTGACGGCACCGCCGCCGCCGGGATGGCCGGCCGCCGCGGGCCCGGCTAGAAGCACGAGCGCCGTCGCGAGCACCGCAGTTCTCATGGTGCCCTCCTTCCCCACGTTACGAGAGTCTCTTATATCGAGTCGAAGGTCACTTGGGAAGGGGCGGCGAGAAGCATCGGGGCGGCCGCCGCACAGCGGCCGACGCCGACGCGATCCTAGTCCGTCGATCGGTCGGATGGAATACTTTCGCTGAGAGAACCCGAGAGGAGCTGTGAGATGGCAGAAGAGAAGCTCGAAACGATCGCGCGGGCGCTCGTGGCCCCCACGAAGGGGATCCTCGCAGCCGACGAGAGCACCGGAACGATCGAGAAGCGGCTGAAGTCGATCGAGGTCGAGTCCACCGAGGAGAAGCGGCGCTCCTACCGGGAGATGCTGTTCACGACCCCGGGCCTGGGTGACCACATCTCGGGCGTGATCCTCTTCGACGAGACGATTCGCCAGTCGACGAAGGACGGAACGCCGTTCACGAAGGTGATCGAGGACGCCGGCGTCATCCCCGGAATCAAGGTCGACAAGGGGGCCAAGGCGCTGGCCGGAGCCGAGGGAGAGACCGTCACGGAGGGCCTCGACGGGCTGCGCGAGCGGCTCGCCGAATACGTCGAGCTGGGCGCGAAGTTCACGAAGTGGCGCGCTGTGATCTCCATCGACGGCGAGAAGGTTCCGAGCGCCTACTGCATCCATGTCAACTCACACGCGCTGGCGCGCTTCGCCGCGCTCTCGCAGGAGGCCGGGCTCGTGCCCATCGTCGAGCCCGAGGTGCTGATGGACGGCAGTCACACGCTCGAGCGCTGCTACGAGGTGACCGAAGCGACGCTGGAGGCGGTCTTCAACGAGCTCTTCTCCCAGCGCGTCGTCTACGAGGGGATGCTCCTGAAGCCGAACATGGTCATCTCAGGGAAGGAGAGCCCGCATCAGGCCTCGCCCGAGGAGGTGGCCAAGGCGACGATCCGCTGCTTCCGAGGGGTCGTGCCGGCGGCCGTGCCGGGAATCGTCTTCCTCTCGGGCGGCCAGGGCGACGAGGAGGCCACCGCCAACCTGAACGCGATGAACGCGCTCGGCCCGCATCCGTGGGAGCTCTCCTTCTCCTACGGACGCGCGCTCCAGGCGCCGGCGCTGAAGGCCTGGAAGGGCGACGACGCGAACGTCCCGGCCGGACAGGAAGCGCTCGCCCACCGCGCCCGCATGAACGGCGCGGCCCGGGAGGGGACCTACTCGCCGGAGCTGGAGAAGGAGCTGGCCGCCGTCTAGCCCGGGTTAGCGGTACTCGCGGCCCGAGAAGCGCTCGAGCTTGTCGAGGGCGTGCTGAGCCTGGATGCGCCTGACCGTGCCCGACCTCGAGCGCATGACCACCGACTCCGTCTGCGCCCCGCCGCGCGTGTAGCGCACGCCGCGGAGGAGCGCGCCGTCGGTCACCCCGGTTGCCGAGACGAAGACATTGTCGCCCGCGACGAGGTCGTCCATCGTCAGAACGCGGTCCGGGTCGTAGCCGGCGTCGACGAGCGCCTGCCGCTCCTCGTCGCTCCGCGGCCAGAGCCGTCCCTCGACCACCCCACCGAGACACTTGACCGCAGCGGCGGCGATCACGCCCTCCGGCGTGCCGCCGATTCCCATCATCAGGTCGACGCCCGTTCCCTCGCGCGCCGCGGCGATCGCGGGCGCCACGTCCCCGTCGGTGATCAGGTTGACCTTGGCGCCGGCCTCGCGCAGGCCGTCGATGATCGGCTGGTTGCGCTCACGGTCGAGGACGACGACGGCGATCTCGCTCTCCTTGACTCCCTTCGCCTTCGCAGCCTGCCTCACGTTCTCCGCCGGCGATGCGTCGATCGAGACCGCGCCGGCGACCGCCTCACCGCCCACGAGCTTGTCCATGTAGACGGCGGCCCCGGGGAAGAACATCGTTCGCCGCTCGGCGACGGCGATGACGGCGATCGCGTTCGGCTGGCCGACCGAGGTGAGCCGTGTCCCTTCGAGCGGGTCGACGGCTACGTCCACCTCCGGCGGCTGGCCGTTGCCGACCTCCTCGCCGTTGTAGAGCATGGGCGCCTCGTCCTTCTCGCCCTCGCCGATGACGACGATTCCGCTCATCGACACCGTGTCGAGCATCGCCCGCATCGCGTCGACCGCCGCCTGGTCGGCAGCGTTCTTGTCGCCGCGGCCGATCCAGCGGCCACAGCCCAGGGCCGCCGCTTCGGTGACCCGCACGAGCTCGAGCGCGAGGTTCCGGTCGGGGACGGAGCCGTCCGCCATGACGCAGGCATCCTACGCCACCTAGTGCCTCTTCAAGTGATGCCGCCTTGGGGCACTAGGATTCCCGCCACCGACCGAAGGGAGCGGAGCTGACTCTCGGCCAGCTGGCGGTGACGGTCGCGCTTCTCGGCGTGCTCGGACTCGTCTCGAGCCGCTTCGGCCTGTCCGCGATCCCCGCCTACATCCTCGCCGGGATCCTGCTCGGCCCCAACCAGCCGGAGCTCTTCTCCATCCTCGATCCCTCGGAGGTGACCGACTTCGTCGCCGAACTCGGGGTCATCTTCCTCCTCTTCTTCCTCGGCCTCGAGTTCAGCATCCAGCGGCTGCTCGAGTCGGGGCGGCACCTCGTCTTTGGCGGCTCGGTCGACCTGCTCGTGAGTGCGAGCCTCGGCCTCGTCGTGGGCGTGATCATGTTTGGGCCCGGGTTCGCGGCAGTCCTCGTCGGCGCCGCGATCTACGTCTCTTCGAGCGCGGTCACCGTCAAGGGGCTGATCGACTTCCGCCGGCTGGCCGACGAGGAGACGGTGCTCGTCCTTGCCATCCTCGTCTTCGAGGACCTCGTGATCGCGTTCGTGCTCGGCTTCGCCTCGGGCGGCGGCGGCGAGGCCACCGGGATGCTCGTGCTCGCGGTCAAGGTGCTCGGCTTCATCGTCGGCTCCCTCGCCGCCTCGCGCTGGCTCTCGCGCCCGATCGACCGGCTGCTCGACGCGCTGCCGCGCGAGTTCTTCCTCCTCTTCACGATCGCCCTCGTCGTCGGGATGAGCGCCGTCGCGGAGAAGCTCGGGCTCTCGGAGGCGATCGGCGCGCTCATGGCCGGCGTGATCCTCTCCGAGACGTCGGTGCGGGCCGAGATCGAGGAGCGCTTCCTCGGCTTCCGCGATCTCTTCGCGGCGCTCTTCTTCTTCGTCTTCGGGCTGACGGTCGACATCGAGGCGCTCGGGAGCGTCGGCTGGCTCGTGGCCGTCGCGGTCGTCGTCAGCGTCGCGGGCAAGCTGGCCGGAGGCTTCGGCGCGGGGCGGGTCGGCGGCTTCAGCCGCCGCCAGAGCCTCAACGTCGGCGCCGCCCTCGTCGCCCACGGGGAGTTCACGATCATCATTGCGCAGCTCGCCTCGGAGAACGAGGCGATCGACCCGGCGGACGTGGCCGACTTGACCGCCTTCGCCGGCCTCTACGTGCTCGCCACGGCGATCGTGGGAGTCGTGCTCATGAAGGAGTCCAAGCGGCTGGGGCGGCTGCTCTTCCCGACTCCAGCTCGTAGACTGAAACCAGAAGGAGGGACACGTGGCGAGTGAGCTCAGTCAAACACGCCTGCCCGGCGTCGGAGTCAAGTACTCGTGCCTGACCGCGCACGGCGGCCGGCTGACCGTGATCCTGCACAACGAGGGGCAGCGGGAGATCTACTGGTTCCGTCACGCGGACGACGACGAGCCCGAGGCGGTCATCGGGCTCGAGGACGACGAGGCCCGCCAGCTCGGGGCCATCATCGGCGGCGCCTACGACCGTCCCAAGGTGGTCGAGGAGCTCGAGATGGCCTTCGGCGAGCTCTCGATCGAATGGGTGCCCGTCCCTGACACGAGCCCGGCGATCGGGAAGACCCTCGCCGAGTGCGCCTTCCGCCAGCGCACCGGCATCACGATCATCGCCATCCTCCGCGAGCCCGAGCCCGTGGCCGGAGCCCAGCCGGGCGACGTCGTCCAGCAGGGCGACACGCTCGTCACCGTCGGCAAGCTCGGCCAGTACCCGGCCTTCCGCAAGCTCCTCGCCGAGGGCCCGTTCGAGGGGCCGGAGGCCACCGAGTAGGCGGCCGTCAGCGGCGACCCGCGTTCTTGGGCTTGCCGCCGACCCGAGCCGGCGCCGGCTACCCGCCGACGGTCTCGAACGCGAGGATGTTGCCGTCCGGGTCCCTGGCCCAGGCGGCGCGGACGTCGCCGAGCGTCGCGATCCCGTTCTCCGTCTTCAGATCGGGGAGGTCGTACTCCTCGAAGCTGACCCCGCGCTCTCGCAAGGTCGCAACCGTGTCGTCGAGGTCGTCGACCCGGAAGCCGGCGACCGTGTGCCTGCTCTTTCCGGCGCCCGCGCTCTCGTAGGCGAGGAGCGTGCCGCTTCCGACCTCGAACTCGGCCTCGCGGTTCTCCGGTAGGTCGCTGCGTCGCTCCTTGAGCGAGAGCCCGAGCGTGTCTCCGTAGAAGCGGATCGCCGCATCGACATCCGAAACAGGGACGATGGCGACGACCTGCGCGTGGGTGAGCATTGCTTCCCTCCTCTGCTCGGCCTCTGCGTCCGCGAGGATCGCAGGGGATACGGCAGCATGCAAGCGCTCAGGGCGGCGGGGTGGCCGCCCTCAGCGTGCGAAGCAGATCACGTCAGGAGACGTAGGCCGCCTCGAGCTCGCGCCGCGGCTCGTATGTCGGCCCGAAGCCGAAGAGCCGGCCAACCGCGGCTCCCGCGGCGAGCGCGGCCTTCTGCGCGAACGCTGGCACGTGGGGCAGCCGGACGTCGTCGAAGTGAGCTTTCGCGATCACGGCCAGGCGGAGCGGGCTCGGCATTCCCCTGCCGTTCGTCTTGCCGTCGGCGGCGAGGCCGAACATCGTCTCGAGGAAGCGCTCGAACTGGAGCGCCGGGCGCACTTCACAGCGGAAGCGGGCAGTCGTCTCGCCCACGTTGCGGAAGCTGTGGACCTGGCCGGCCGGAACGGTAACGACATCGCCGGGATCGGCGACGATCCTCGCCCTGCCCTCGCGGAACTCGAGCGTCCCGTCGAGGACCTCGAAGCGCTCGCTCTGGAACGGGTGGACGTGCGCAGCGGCCACCGCACCGTCGGGCTCGACCGTGACCTCGATCTCGACGAGCTCGCCGTCGGTGTCGGCAGCCGTCCGGAGGAAGTGAACGGTCTCGCCGGTGAGGCGGTTCTCGATCGTGTCGCCGGCGCGGATGGAAGTTCGTTGCATGGTCACGTGCTTGCCTCCTTGGGGGGTTGGATGCTCTGCCCCAACCTTGAGGCGCAGGACCCGCCGCTCTCACGGGGGAAACTCCCCTCTCGAGGCGAGGAAGCAGGTGTCTCGACCGTTGGGTTATCCCTACATGCGCTCCGGCGCCTCGACCCCGATGAGGTCGAGGCTACGGGCGATCACGGCCTTCGTCGCCGTGACGAGGGCGAGGCGGAAGCCCTGCTCCTCGCTGTCGAGCACCCGGTGATGGTGGTAAAAGCGGTGGAAGTCGTCCGCGAGCCGGATCGCATAGGTCGGCAGCGCCTGCGGGCTCCGGCGCTCGGTCGCCTCGGCGACGATCCCGGGCAGTTCGGCGAGCCGCTTGACGAGGTCGCGCTCCTCCGCGGCGAGCTCCGCGGGCGGCGTCGGATCGGGCTCGGTCCCCTCCGCGTTCCTGAGGATCCCTGCGATGCGGGCATGGGCGTACTGGACGTAGTAGACGGGGTTCTTCTCGCTCTTCTCGCGGGCGAGGTCGACGTCGATCGTGATCGTCTGGTCCGGTCCCCGCGCCGCGAGGTACCAGCGGGCGGCGTCGACGCCCACCTCGTCCATGAACTCGTCGAGCGTAACGACGTCGCCGCGCCGCTTCGACATCTTGACGACGTCACCGCCCCGAGTGAGGTGGACGAGCTGGTAGAGGATCACCTCGACTCGCTCCGGGTCGTATCCGAGCATGCGCGCGATCACCTCGTACCAGCCGCGGACGCCGTGGTGGTCGGCGCCGAGAACGTAGATGGCCTTGTCGAAGCCGCGCTCGAGCTTGTGGCGCAGGTAGACGATATCGGCCGCCTCGTAGGTCGGGTCGCCGCCGCGCTCGGGCGAGCGAACGAGCACCCGATCCTTCTCGTCGTCGAAGGCCGTCGAGCGCACCCAGAGAGCGCCGTCGCGCTCGTAGGTGTCGAGGTCGCCGAGCAGCTCGGGAAGGTGGGACGCGAGCTCGCTCTGCAGCACCCACGAGTCGAAGTGGATACGGAAGCGCTCGAGGCTCTCCTCGATCCGGCGAAGCATGTGCGGGACCGGGTCGCCGTCGAGGGCGGCGAGCTCCTGGATGTACTCACCCGCGTACCCGTTCTCCGGCGGCGCCTCTCCCCGGCGCGCCGCCTCGACGGAAGCGCGGAAGCGCTCCATCTGCGTGCCCGCGTCGTTGTAGTAGTACTCGCGCTCGACCTGATGCCCGGCAAACTCGAGCAGGCGGGCCACGGAGTCGCCGTAGGCCCCGTTTCTCGCCGCCGCCACCGTGATCGGGCCGGTCGGGTTGGCGCTCACCATCTCCACCTGAACGCGCTCGCGCCGCTCGGCCCAGCCGCCGCCGTAATCCGCGCCGGCCGCGAGCATCTCGCGGAGCGCCTCTCCGTACCACTGAGGCGAGAGCCAGAGGTTGAGGAAGCCGGGCGGGGCGGGCTCAGCGCGCTCGACGCCCGGAACGGCGCCGGCCGCGGCGGCCAGCTCGCCCGCGAGCTCGAGCGGCGGACGCCGCTGGACGCCCGCGAGCCTGAGCGCGACGTTCGTCGCGTAGTCGCCGTGCTCGTCCTTCGCCGGCCGCTCGAGGGCGACCGGAGCGCCCGCCACCTGCGCGAGCTCGTCCTCCAGCCGGCGGAGCGCCGTCGCCGCCGTGTTCCCCACCTCCATGCCGTATATCGTAGGGAGCCGTGGAGGACGAGCAGAGTGAGCGGCAGCTCAACATCCATCTCGACCCCGAGAACCTGGCGGGCGTCTACGCGAACTTCGCCAACGTCAGCTTCTCGGACTACGAGTTCACGCTTACCTTCGCCCGCATCGACCATGAGGTCGAGGAGGGCGACGTCCCCGGGGTCGTCGTCAGCCGCGTGAACATGTCCCCGCGCTTCATGCGCGAGCTCATGGACGCGATGACGGATTCCTGGTCTAAGTGGTCGACCCGCGAGGGGATCAGGAACCTCCCCGAGCAGGAAGACAACGACTCGTAATTCCCTAGCGCCCCGACTCGGCCATCGCGATCCGCTCGAGCGGAGTCGGATGCGTCCCGAACCAGAACGTGACCCAGCCGGGCGGGTCCGGGTCGGCGAGCGCGGTCGTGACGAAGCTCCGCTCGAGAGCGACGCCGCTCGCCGGGTCGTGCGTCGCCCGTAGGGCCAGCCAGTCGGCCTCCGCCTCATACCGGCGTGAGACCGCGTTGGCGAGCGGCTGGGTGACGAGGATCCAGACGAAGGCGAAGGCCAGCCCGAGCGGCACCAGCCTCGGCCCCAGGCCGCCGAGGCGGTCCGTCAGCCGGGCGAGAAGAAAGACGCCCGGGACTGCCAGGAGCGCGAACCAGGCGAGCCCCTTCCAGAGGTGGCGCCGCTCGACGTGGGCGAGCTCGTGGGCGGAGACGACGCGGATCTCGCCGTCGGTGAAGCGCCCGTCGAGGAGCGTGTCGTAGAGAACGACGCGGCGCGTCGGGCCGAGCCCGGCGATGTACGCGTTGGCGGTGGTCGTTCGCCGGCTCGCATCCGCGACGAGGACGTCGTCGACCTGCACGCCGAGCTCCGCGCCGAGCTCCTCGATCTGCGCCGCGAGCTCCCGGTCGGAGAGCGGCTCGAAGCGGTTGAAGAGCGGCTGCACGACGAGCGGCTGCACGACGATGAAGACGACCGCGAGCGCGACCAGCGCCGGCGCTCCGACGAGCCACCAGCGCTTGCCGAACCGGCCGGCCAGCCAGACGGCGCCGGCCACGGCGATCGAGACCAGGGCTGCCTGGACGGTGAGCGAGGTCAGCTGATCCGTGAGCCAGCCGCCCCACCCCTGCTCGGAGAGCCCGAAGTCCCGGCGGCGAACGAGCGTCACCGCCGCGAACGAGAGCCCGGCCAGCCAGACCCCGACGACGACCACCAGGCCGACGAGCACCGAGGTGCGGACGCGTCCTCGCCCTACCCGCTCGAGCCGGGCCGCGAGCGGTCGCGCCTTCCAGACGAAGACCGCCAGCACGGCGACCTCGACCGCCAGCGACCCGAGCAGGAGCAGGCGTGAGACACTCCGGTAGTCGTCGATCCCCGTGAGCTCTCGAGCCGTGAAGTAGTCGCGGGGATCGAGGTCGGGGAGCGCGAGCTCGGGCACCTCCGTCCGCCAGAGCAGGACGGCGGCCGTTGCCCAAAGCGCCACCAGCGCGACCAGCCCGAGGGCCTTCGCTAACGTCCGCCTGCCGTGCGCGTCGCCGTCATATCTGACATCCACGGAAACCTCCAGGCCCTCGAGGCGGTGCTCGGGTCGATCGATCAGGACGCGCCGGACGAGATCTGGTGTCTGGGCGACCTCGTCGGCTACGGCCCGCGCCCGAACCGCTGCTGCGCCCTCGTGGCCGAGCGGGCGGACGTGTGCCTGATAGGAAATCACGACCTCGCGGCTCTCGGCCGCCTCGACCTCGAGATCTTCTCGCCGGACGCCGCCCTCACCGCCGAGTGGACCGCCCGGCAGCTGGAGCAGAAGTCGCGCATGTTCCTAGAGGAGCTCGAGCCCAAAGGGGAGCGCCGGGACGTCGGCCTCTTCCACGCGAGCCCGCGCGACCCGGTCTGGGAATACGTCCTCTCTCCGGGAATCGCCTACGTCGGGCTGGCAGCGACCCCGCAGAACCTCGTCCTCGTCGGCCACAGCCACGTGGCGCTCGCCTTCCGCCTCTCGACGACGACGCTGGCGACGGCCGGTGAGGGAACCGAGGTCGAGCTGACCGACGAGCGGTGGCTCCTCAACCCGGGCTCGGTCGGCCAGCCGCGCGACGGCGACCCGCGCGCCGCCTGGCTCCTGCTCGACCTGGAGACGGGCCGAGCCCGGTTCCGGCGGGTCGAGTACGACGTGGCCGCGACGCAGGCGGAGATGCGCGAGCAGGAGCTACCGGAGGCGCTCGCCGCGCGGCTCGAGCACGGCGTCTGAGGAGGGTTCAGACGCGCGCCACAGGCTGGCGCGAGACCTCGACCTCGATGCCCTCGCGCTCGAGCGCGACCTGCACCTCTTCGCGCGCCTTGAAGATCCGCCACTTGACGGTGGCGAGGGTGATCTCGAGCGCATCGGCGATCTCCGTGTAGGAGAGGCCGACGACGTCGCGGAGGAGGAGGGCCATCTTCAGATCGGGGTTGAGGACACCGACCGCGCGCCATACGGCGTCGATCACCTCGGTCCGCTCGGGGGGCGTATCCACCACCTCGAGCGGCGGCAGGTCGTCCAGCGTCACGACCGCGAGCGGCTTGCGCTCGCGCGCGCGCAGCTCGTCCAGCACGCGGTTCTTCGCGATCTGGAAGAGCCAGGTCGTGAAGCGACAACGGAGCGAGAAGCCCGGCAGGCCCTGGTAGATCCGCAGGAAGATCTCCTGCGTCAGATCCTCCGCCAGCGCCCGGTCGCCGACCATCCGGAGCACGTAGTTGAACACGGGCGCCTGGTACATCTCGAGGAGCGCCTGGAAGGCGCGCTCGTCCCCCTTTTGCGCTCGCCGCAGGAGGAGGTGATCTGGTTGAGGAAGTGGCATGTGACCCGGGCCGCTGGGTGAGCGGAGTATAGCTCCGAGCTACGGCACGCGGATCAGTGACCTGCCGCTCATTTCCTCCGGCGCGGGCAGGCCCAGGAGCCACAGACACGTAGGAACGAGATCCGCCAGCGCGCCGTCTTCCTCGAGCTCGGCGCCGGGCAGCGTCACGACGAGGGGGACGGGGTTCGTCGTGTGCGCGGTATGCGGGCTGACGCCGTCGGCCTCCAGCTGTTGCTCGGCGTTCCCGTGGTCGGCCGTGACGACGCAGACGCCGCCGAGCGCCTCGACGGCGGCGACGGTCGTGCCCAGCGCGGCGTCGGCTGCCTCGACGGCGCGGACGACCGCGGGAATGACGCCCGTGTGGCCCACCATGTCGGGGTTCGCGTAGTTGACAACGGCGAAGGCATAGCCGTCGGGGAGCTCGGCCCCGAAGCGCTCGGCGACCTCGGCGGCTGACATCTCCGGCTTCTGGTCGTACGTGGAGACGTCGCGGGGCGAGGGCACGAGGATGCGCGTCTCGCCCCCCCACTCCTGCTCGCGGCCGCCGTTGAAGAAGTAGGTGACGTGGGCGTACTTCTCGGTCTCGGCAACGTGCAGCTGGCGGAGGCCGTGCTCCGCGAGCACCTCGGCCATCGTCTCGGCGACGACCTGCTCCTCGAAGACCACCGGGCAGTCGAAGTCGTCCCGGTAGCGGGTCATCGTCGTCAGGTCGACGCCTTCCTCGAGCAGGCGCTGCGAGAGCTGCCGCGCTCGGTCCGGGCGGAAGTTGAGGTGGATCGCCGTGTCCGCCTGCGTGAGCCGTGGTGGCGGGAGGACCACCGGCTCGATGAACTCGTCGGTGACGCCGCGGGCGTACGAGGCCTCGACCGCCGCGACCGGGTCGTCCGCGCGCTCCCCTTCGCCGGCCATGATCGCGGCGATGGCGCGTTCCGTCCGCTCCCAGCGGCGGTCGCGGTCCATCGCGTAGTAGCGGCCGGAGACGGTGGCGATCCGCGCACCCTCGGCGACGAGCTCGCCCAGGTCGTGACGCGCAGAGGTCGGCGAGACGTCGCGGCCGTCGGTGAACGCGTGGACGTAGATGCGCTCGGCCATCCCTTCCCGCCGGGCAAGCTCGAGCAGGGCGCGCAGGTGGTCGATGTGCGAGTGGACGCCGCCGTCGGAGACGAGCCCGAGCAGGTGGACGTTGGCGTCGCGCTCGCGCGCGCGCCGGAAGGCTCCCGTGAGCGCGGGGCTCGCGAAGAGTTCGCCGGACTCGATCGCCTTGTCGACCCGCATCAGGTCCTGAAGGACCACGCGACCCGAGCCGATCGTCAGGTGGCCGACCTCCGAGTTTCCCATCTGGCCGGCCGGGAGCCCGACGTCCTCCCCGGACGCGCGCAGGGTCGTGTGCGGGTAGCGCTCCCACAGCGCGTCGAACACCGGCGTGTCGGCCAGGTCGACGGCGTTTCCGGGACCGGGCGGCGCGCACCCCCACCCATCGAGGACCACGAGCGCTACGAGCGGGAAAGGCGGGCGGCCGTCCGGCAAATCGCGACGAACGATTCGAGGTCCAGGGAAGCGCCGCCGACGAGCGCTCCGTCCACGTCCGGCTGCGCGAGGAGCTCCTCGGCGTTCTCCGGCTTCACGGAGCCGCCGTAGAGGATCTGCTCCACCGGGTAGATGCTGCGGATGAAGGCGTGCGCCTCCTGCGCGGTGTCAGGGGTCGCCGTTCGACCGGTGCCGATCGCCCAGACCGGCTCGTAGGCGATGGCAAGCGTGGCCCCGGGCTTGGGGACGGCCGTGGCGATCGCCTCGACCTGCCGACGGAGGACGGCCTCGGTCTTTCCCGCCTCCCGCTCTTCGAGCGTCTCGCCGACACAGGCGATCACACCGAGCTCGGCCTCGAAGGCGGCCTGCGCACGCCGGGCCGCCGTCTCGTCGGTCTCCCCGAAGTACTGCCGCCGCTCCGAGTGGCCGACGATGGCTCCGGCGACGCCGAGGGCCAGGAGCATGTCGACCGAGACCTCTCCGGTGTACGCGCCCTCACGATCCCAGTGGAGGTTCTGGGCGTAGACGGCGACCAGGCTTGCGCGTAGAGCCTCGACCGCGGCCTGCAGGGAGGTGAACGGCGGCGCGACGACGACGGAGACGCCGTCGGCTATCCCCTCGAGCTCCCCGGGCAGGCTCCCGCAGAAGTCCGCGGTGTCCCCCGGCCCCTTGAACATCTTCCAGTTGCCCGCGATCAGCACGGACATGTCCTTCTGACGCGGGGCCGCCGCGGACCACCCACCGGTTCCAGCCTAGCGAGGAAAAGCGCGCGCGTGGTGCGCGGATTCGGGTCGGATGTGTGCCGGTTCTTCATGGCTCGGGGATGGCGACGACGCCCGGGAGCTCCTTGCCCTCCAGGAGCTCGAGCGAGGCTCCGCCGCCGGTCGAGATCCAGTCGATCTGCTGCGCGATGCCGAGCTCCTCCACCGCCCTGACCGAGTCGCCGCCGCCCACAACCGTGTGCGCGTCGGCCGCGGCGACCGCCTCGGCCACGGCCCTCGTCCCCTCGGCGAAGCGTGGCCACTCGAAGACGCCCATCGGCCCGTTCCAGAACACCGTGCTCGCGTCGGCGATCCTCGCCGCGTAGCGTTCCCGCGTCGCCGGGCCGATGTCGAGCCCGAGCCAGCCGTCGGGCACGTCCTCCCACTGGACGACGCGCGCCTCGGCCTCCGCTTCGAAGGCGGCCGCGGCGACGACGTCTTCCGGCAGCTCGTAGGCCGCGCCGCGCTCGACCTCCTCGGCCATCTTCCCGCCCACCAGAACCGTGTCCGCCCGCTCGCCGAGGGAGGTGAGGACGCCGATCTTGTCCGCCACCTTGGCGCCGCCTAGAACCGCCACGAACGGGCGCTCAGGACCCTCGAGCAGCGCGCCCAGCTCTGCGAGCTCGCGCAGGAGCAACAGCCCCGCGTACGCAGGAAGCAGGTGAGCGACGCCCTCGGTCGAGGCGTGCGCCCGGTGCACAGACCCGAACGCGTCGTTGACGAAGAGGTCGCCGTTCGCGGCCAGCTCCCGCGCGTAGGCCGGGTCGTTCGCGGTCTCACGCGGGTCGAAGCGGGTGTTCTCGAGCAGCCGGATCCGCCCGTCCGGCAGAAGCTCGCGCAGCCGCTCCTCGACCGGCTTCAGCGACAGCGCGGGGTCGGGCCCCTTCGGCCGCCCCAGGTGCGACATGAGCACGACCTCACTCGCGCCGCGGTCGAGCAAGAGCTGGATCGTCGGCAGCGCCGCGGTGATCCGCGTGTCGTCCGCGACGCGCCCTTCCTGCAACGGGACGTTGAAGTCGACGCGAACGAGCGCCCGCTTGCCGGCGACGTCGGCGTCCTCGACCGAACGCGGCTTGTGCACTACAACCGTTCGACGAGATCGACGAGCCGGCTGCTGTATCCCCACTCGTTGTCGTACCAGCCGAAGACCTTGACCATGCTGCCGTGAGCCATCGTCAGCTGGCCGTCGAAGATGCACGAGTAGGGGTCGCCGACCACGTCGGAGGAGACGATCGGATCCTCCGAGTAGCGGAGAATCCCGGCGAGCGGGCCGGCGTCCGCGAGCTCGCGGTAGCGGGCGTTCACCTCGTCGGCGGTCACCTCCGTTCCAACCTGGACGACGAGGTCCGTGAGCGAGCCGTCGGGCACGGGCGCGCGCACCGAGACGCCGTCCACTTTCCCGGCGAGCTCCGGAATGACGACGCCGATCGCCTTGGCCGCGCCGGTCGAGGTCGGGATCAGGTTGATCGCGGCGGCGCGGGCGCGCCGGAGGTCCTTGTGCGGTAGGTCGAGGATCTGCTGGTCGTTCGTGTACGCGTGGATCGTCGTCATGAACCCGGATTCGATGCCCCAGGCGTCGTTGAGGACCTTGGCGAGGGGCGCGACGCAGTTCGTCGTGCAGGAGGCGTTCGAGACGATACGGTGCTGGTCGGGCTCGTAGGCGTCGTCGTTCACCCCGAGGACGAGGGTCACGTCGGGGTCGGTCGCCGGCGCCGAGATCACGACCTTGGAGGCGCCCGCGTCGAGGTGGAGCTGCGCCTGCTCGCGCTTGGTGAAGAGACCGGTTGACTCGAGCACGACGTCGACGCCGAGGCTCTCCCAGGGGAGGGCTGCAGGATCGCGCTCGTTCAGCAGCTTCAGCTCGGAGCGGTCGACGACGATGGCACCGTCGGCCGCCTCCACCTCCGCGTCGAGCGGGCCGAGGACCGAGTCGTACTTGAGCAGGTGAGCCATCGTCTCCGCGTCGCCGAGGTCGTTCACCGCCACCACCTCGACACCCTCGCCGCGGTCGCGGGCCGAGCGGAAGAAGTTGCGCCCGATCCGCCCGAATCCGTTGATGCCCACGCGTACGCTCATGCCGCCTCCCTCGACGTTTCCTCAGCGCGGCGATTCTAACCGCGGCCACGCAACCACCCGGTCGTGGAAAATTCTGGTCGCGAAGCCTTGCGCCGCCGGAGGCGGAGGAATACGCTCGGCGCGAGAGCGGGTCTACGCTCGACCGACGCCGGATTCAGACCCCGTCCGGCGTCACGGTTCTGAGCGTGGGCGCAAGCGGAGGGGAAGGTCGTCCTCGGAGCTTCCCCTCCGGCCCGCTCTCAGGTCCGTCAGAGCTCGGCCAGCCGTTGGATCCTGGCAAGTCGCCGCTGCGCGGCGGCCTTCGTCGCCGGGGGCTCGCAGCGACGGGCGAGCTCGCGCAGCGAGAACGTCGGGTGACGAAGCCGCAGGCGGGCGATCTCACCCAGCTCCGGGGCGAGCTCGGCCAGACGCCCCTCGCGCTCCAGCCGCCGGATGGCGCGAAGCTGGACGTCGGCGGCGCGGCTCGTGCGGACGATGTTGGCGTGGTCGGCGTTGGCGAGCCTGTTCGCCCGGGCCCGGGTCGCGGCCACGACCGCTTCCTCCCCGAGGCGGAGCGCGGCCTCCTGCGCGCCCAGGAACGCCAGGAGCTCGGCGATCGTCTCCGTTCCCTTGGCGTAGGCGACGGCGTGGCGGCCGCGCTGGTAGACGGCGAGGGTGAAGCCGTCGGCGGCGCCAAGCTCGGCCAGGAAGGACGCCGACTCGGTGTCGGCCGTACGCAGCTCGAGGTGGGCGTTGCGGGGTCCGCTGACCGAGCCGGCGGCGAGAAGGGCACCGCGCAGGTACGCGGACCGACAGCACGTGCGGGCCACGACGCGCCGGGGCGGTCGCTCGAGCGGCGCCAGGTTCGCGTCGAGGATGCCCGCTTCGTTCAGCGCCTGGAGAGCGCGTGCATCGTCCTCCAGATGGAGCTGGTAGCGCGTCCCCTGCTCGAAGGCGCGCCGCTTGTACGTCCTGATCTCGCACGGGACGCCGTAGGAGCGCAGGAGCGTGAATGCCCGCCGCGCCACCGGCCCGCTCGCGAGCTCGAGATGGAAGGCGATGTGCCCGCCGCCGCGCAGGTGGACGCTGCCGGCGCCGCGGACCAGCGCCGAGAGCTCGGCCAGCCGGCAGCAGGGCCTCCGCGGCTCGATCGCCGCGAGCTCCACTCGAACGTCCTCGGAGAGGCTCAGAGGCGCACGCCCTCCAGCGCCAGCAGGCGGCGCTTGTACTCAGCGCCGAGAGAGCCGTACCCGCCCAGCCCCGAGGAGGAGACGACCCGGTGGCACGGGATCACGAGCGGGAAGTTGTTCTCGGCGCAGAAGGTGCCGGCGGCGCGAGGAGCACGCGGGCGGCCGGCCAGGGCGGCGAGCTCGCCGTACGTGACGACCTCGCCCCAGGGGACGCCGCGGAGGGCCTCGGCGATCCTCTCCTGAAACGGGGTCGCCCACTCCGCGTCCAGCTCCACGTCCTCAAAGGAGACCCGCTCGCCGCGGAAGTACGCCAGCACCCTGTCGGCGAGCGGATGGGATGCGGCCTCGTCGGGGGGCGATCCTGCCCGCGGAAGCTCGTGGTAGAGGAGCTTCTCCTCCCGAAAGTAGAGCTCGCCGACGCCCCAGACAGGCACGTCGTACGCCACCACATTCATGTTCACGTCAATAGAATGCCTCTCGTGAGCGCTCCGGGGATCTTCCGCGTCCCGACGCCAGCCAACGAGCCGGTCCGCGACTACGCGCCCGGCTCGCCCGAGCGCGCCAGCCTGCAGCTGCGGCTCGAGCAGATGAAGAGCGAGCGGATCGAGATCCCCCTTGTGATCGGCGGCGAGGACGTCCAGACCGGCAATGTCAAGCAGGCGGTGATGCCACACGACAAGGACCACGTCCTCGCCGACGTCCACCAGGGCGGCCCCAAGGAGGTCGAAGCCGCGATCAAGGCCTCGGCCGAGGCCTGGGAGGACTGGCACCGTGTGCCCTGGGAGGAGCGCGCCGCCGTCTTCCTCACGGCGGCGGAGCTGCTCGCCGGGCCGTGGCGCGACACGCTCAACGCCGCCACCATGCTCGGCCAGTCGAAGACGGCGCATCAGGCCGAGATCGACGCCGCCTGCGAGCTGATCGACTTCTGGCGCTTCAACCCCTGGTTCATGACGCGGATGTACGAGGAGCAGCCGATGTCGAGCCAGGGTGTCTGGAACCGCATGGAGTACCGGCCGCTCGAGGGCTTCATCTTTGCCGTCTCGCCGTTCAACTTCACGGCCATCGGCGGCAACCTCACAAGTGCGCCCGCGCTCATGGGCAACACGGTCGTGTGGAAGCCGGCCTCGACCGCGATGCTCTCCGCCTACTACACGATGCGGCTCTTCCAGGAGGCTGGTCTCCCCGACGGCGTGATCAACCTCGTCTACGGCTCGGGCAAGGAGATCGGCGACCCCGTGCTTGCGAGCCCGGACCTCGCCGGCGTCCACTTCACCGGCTCGACGGCGGTCTTCCAGGACATGTGGAAGACGATCGGCGGGAACATCGCGAGCTACCGCAGCTATCCACGCATCGTCGGCGAGACGGGCGGCAAGGACTTCATCGTCGCGCACCCGACCGCGGATGCCGAGGCCGTCGCCACGGCGATCCTGCGCGGCTCCTTCGAGTACCAGGGCCAGAAGTGCTCGGCCGCCTCCCGCGTGTACGCGCCCGAGAGCATGTGGCCCGTGATCCAAGAGCAGCTCGTCTCGCAGGTCGGCGAGCTTCGCTACGGCGACGTCTCCGACTTCTCGAACTTCATGGGCGCGGTCATCGACGCGAGCTCGTTCGCCACGCAGAAGGAGGCGATCGAGGAGGCGAAGGCCGACGCCAAGAGCGAGGTCGTCGTCGGCGGCGGCTACGACGATAGCGAGGGCTACTTCGTCGAGCCGACCGTCATCCGCACCGACGATCCCGACTTCCGGCTCCTGCGGGACGAGCTCTTCGGTCCCGTCGTCACGACCTTCGTCTACCCGGACGGGAGCTGGGAGGAGACGCTCGAGCTGATCGACCGAACCGCGCCGTACGCGCTCACGGGCGCGATCTTCGCCGGCGAACGCGAGGCGGTCATCGAGGCTGCGGACGTGCTTCGCTACACGGCCGGAAATCTCTATGTGAATGACAAGCCCACGGGCGCCGTGGTCGCGCAACAGCCCTTCGGCGGCGCGCGCGCCTCCGGGACGAACGACAAGGCGGGCTCGCTCTGGAACCTCATCCGCTGGGTCAGCCCGCGGACGATCAAGGAGACCTTCGTCCCGCCCACGGACTACCGCTACCCGTACATGGCCCCCGACGGGGGCTAGGAGGCTCAGCCGAGCGGGGCGATCACCGACTTCCTCCCCCTGCTGGCGAAGAGGAGGAGGTCGACCATCCGGAAGGTCGTCGTCCCGGCGGGGCCGAGGGTCGGTCGCCAGGTGTCGTCGCGGACGATCGAGAACTCGCTCCCCTCCATCGCCCGGTGGAACGTCTCCGCGACGATCCGCGCGCCCACGCCGCGAAGCTTGCCGGCCTCGAGCTCGGCCTCGCGCAGGATGTAGAACCAGAGAGGCGTGTCCCGCAGGAAGGCGTCGCGTTGCGGCTTCGTGAGCGCGTCGAGCTCGACGCCGTTCTTGCCGTTCCGGATCTGTGCCTTCGTGAGCGTCTCGACTGCGACCCCTTTGCTGCGCAGGAACCTCGCCATCTGCTGGCCGGTGGCGAGGCGGAGCATCTTGGCCCTGAGGAGGTTGCGGAGCGCGAGATTGCGGCTCTCCCCCTTGGGCATTCGGCGGAGTCTCCGGAGCGTCCCTACGAGTGCCGTGTCGATCTGCATGGCGCGATTGAACTGCGCCGTCGACACACGCAGGTCGTCCCGACCGGCCTCCCTGAAGTCGTAGAGCCGGCGGAAGTCCGCGATCCAGTTGCTGGGCAGCCGCGGCTCGAAGCCGAGGTTGCCGCTGCCACCCGAGAAGTCGAAGAGGAGGTCGAGGCTGGCGCTCCCGAAGTCGAACCGCCGGTTCCAGCTGTAGTCGTCCCGCACCATGCTGTGCCCGAGCCGGAAGGCGGCCACCGAGAACTCGATCGGCATCGTCGGTACGTCCGTCGGCGCTGCTCCGACCTCGAACACCTTCCGGTCGTTCTGAAACACGTCGCGGACGACCGCGGCGTCGCTGATTCGGGGCAGGTATTCGGTGCGGAGCATCCATTGGTAGTGCTTGACCACGATCTCTCTCGCGCGGGCGAAGCGCTGCGCTTGCGGCACGGACGACGGAAGGGTGTCGACGACACGGTTGTGGAAGCGGATGAACGCCAGATGGGTCTGAGCGACCGCGAGGTTCTCGTCGTTGCGCTCGTCCGGGACCACCGCCAAACGCCTGTCCGCGGCCGATCCGGACGTGCGCCGCGGAAGGTCGAAGCCCTGCTTCGCCTCGTCCGGGCCGATCGCGACGGTCCTCCCCATCTTCAGGTGGACGTCGTCCTCGTAGAACTTCGCCGACTTCGGATCCTGCGGCCCGGCGCCGTAGAGCGAGTCGAGGTCGAGGCTCGGCGACCGGGCCTGCACGAGCTGAGCGGGAGTGACCCGCTCCCCGAGCATGACCGAGGTCTTGTCGAAGGTCAGGTCGTGGTCGACGAACTGGCCGAGGTACGTGAAGCCCGCCGGGATCCGCGCCTCGCGGCGACGAGCGACGTTGGTCATCGCGTCGGCGGCGCGCTCCAGCGTCGCGTCGGGCAGAGGATCGCCCTTCGGCCCGAGCCTGGTGAACCGAAACGGCGGCGCCGCGGCCTCGACCGCAGCCGCAAGGGGGCGTCTGCGTCCGCCGAAGCTCTCGGCGAGAAGTCCTTCGCCGAGGACGTAGTAGCTCTCAGAGCCGTGCCGTTCCATGACGGGGCCGAGAATTCCACGGCTCCCGGCATGTGTCAATCGTCGGGCGGCGTCGCTCCGTCGCGCAGCTGGGCGACCGCCTGCTCGAAGACGTGCTCCGGCTGCGCACCGAGGACGAGCAGGCGGCGGCCGAGAACGAAGGCCGGGATGGCGTGGATGCCGAGCCGGTTGGCGTCCTGCGTCGACGCGGCCACCCGGTCCGAGTAGCGGCCGTCGGCGAGGACTTGGGCCGCCTGATCCCGGTCGAGCCCCGCCTCGGCGGCGAGGTCGAGCAAGACCTCGTCGTCTCCGAGATCGGCTTCCTCGGACCAGTACGCGTGCATGAGCCGCGTGTGCACCGGCTCGTGCAGGTCGAGATCGCGGGCGAGCTCCGTCACCTGGAGGGCATGGAGCGTGTTCGGGAGCTTCGGCGAGGGGGCGAACGTCAGCCCCGCAGCCTCGACCAGCCGGCGGGTGTGCTCGTGGATGCCCGGGCCGTAGCGCCGCTCCAGATCGCTTCGGGGCAGTCCTTCCTTCGGGTATTCGGGATGGAGGAAGAAGGGAAACCAGTCGACCTGCGCGCCGAACCGGCGCTCCAGCCACTCGGCCCGGGCGAGGCCGACGTAGCAGAACGGTCAGGTGTAATCGCTCCAGATCGCGACGGGCAGCGCGTCGTCCACGGCTCCAGGCTACCGCTACGCTCCGCCCGCCCGGTGGAGGGCGGCGTGGATCTCACGACCGACCTTGGCCGGGACGCCGGGGACGCCCTCGAGCTCCTCCGGGCTCGCTGCGAGCAGGCGCTCCGGCGAGCCGAAGTGCTGA
>Ga0081538_10000903_pt1 | contig 32094 bp, 29 predicted proteins | sample TabmetS5T2R1_FD_71022 | JGI IMG/M metagenome (GOLD analysis project Ga0081538, IMG submission 71022) | Tabebuia heterophylla rhizosphere microbial communities from the University of Puerto Rico - S5T2R1 | ecosystem: Host-associated > Plants > Roots > Rhizosphere ...
GGGGGGGGAGCCACTCGGCCAGGGCGGCGAGCGACTCCACGAGTGGGCGATGGCCGATGACACGGCCGGCCGCGAGCTTTTGGACACCGCGGTGGCGGAGGCCGGCGCCTACATCGGCGGTCGCCGGACGTACGACGACTCGCTGCGCTGGTGGGGCGCCGACGGGCCGACCGGACCCGCTCGGTTGCCGCTGTTCGTCGTGACGCACAAGCAGCCCGAGGAAGTCCCGGCGGACAGCGTCTACACCTTCGTGACCGACGGCATCGAGAGCGCGCTGCGGCAGGCGAAGGAGGCCGCGGGCGACAGGAGCGTCTACATCATGGGTGGCCCGAACCTGGCGAGCCAGTACGTCCGGGCCGGGCTGGTCGACCAGATCGGGGTCCACCTGGTGCCCGTGATCTTCGGCGGCGGCGACCGACTCGTCGACCACGTCGGGAACCACATCCAGCTCGAGGTCGTCAGGGTGGCCGACACGCCGACGGCCACCCACCTGCTCTACGACATCGTGAAGTGAGGCGCGGCGGTCAGCGCCAGATGTCCAGCGCGACGTCGCGGAGCCGTTCCCGAAACATCCCGTCGGACGTCGAAGCGCGCAACAGCGCGCGGAGGTCGGCCTCGAAGGCCTGGACCCGGTCGCCGAACAGGTGCGGCGCGGAGCCCGACAGGGAGAACACCGAGGCGACGATCTCCTCCTCGGTCCGGTGGACGACGTAGCCGCGAGGGACCTCCACCCGCTCCGGGCCGCGGAACCCGGCACGGCGGAGGATCGCCGCCTCTCCGTCCGCCGTCCCGCTCGGCAGGCTGCCCCGGCCGGCCCGTCGGGTGCTGCCGAGGTAGTGCGTCACCAGCTCGGCGATCTGCTCACGGGGCGTGGTGCTCCCCTCGATGCCTTGATGGTTGGTCGCCTGCACGTGGACCAGCGCGCCGCCGTCCGCCAGCATTCCGCGGACCGCCGCCGCGACCACGGCCCGGTCGAACCAGTGGAACGACTGGGCGAACGTCACGAGCCGCTGGGTGCCCAGGTCGGCCGGGAGCTCCTCGGCACGCATGCACCGCCAGCTGACGTTGGCGACGCCCGCCTCGTGGCCGACCCGCTCCGCGACCCGGATCATGTCGGGATCGGCGTCGATGCCGACGGCGTGGTCGAACAGCGGGGCGATGATCGTGGTCACCGAGCCGGGGCCGCAGCCCACGTCGAGATAGTTCCCGGTGCCGTCGAGGTCGAGCGCCTGTCGAAGCGCGTCGGCGATCTCCGGCGGGTACGGCACGCGTCCGGTCACGTAGTAGTCGGCGCTGCCCTGGTACAGCGACGGGTCCCAGCGCCAGGTCGACACCAGCGGGCTCTCCTCGATCCGAGTGGGTCACGGCGCCGGCCCCGACGGCGGCGGGCCGGCATTTCGTACTGCTGAAGGTCAGGCGACATAACCCATTTGATTGATCCGGGTCTCGCACTATTAGGCCGGATCATAATGCGCGCTATTCCGCCGACAAACACATAGTGTCACTGAAAGGCTACATGGGGTAATAGCTACGACGGACAGGTCATCCGCACTCTTCTCGGCAGGCTCGTGCCCGGTCAGGTCGCGCATAGCTCTCGTACGCGGCTCATACGCCAGATTTCCCCCATTGGTAAACAGGGCTATACACCGCCTAGCCAGTCAAATATCTTTAACGGCGGGTTACTTGTCCCGAGGTTGACGTTGGGCCCCGTCGCCTCCCCGTTAGGGTTTGGGGAACGATGTCAAAGATGCCCGGCCGCCACGGACGAGCCCGGTTACAGCGCGCCGGGCCGTTCGCCGTCTCAGCGTGGCCACTGCGCCGTAAGGTCGCGCTTGCCCTGCTGATCCCGCTGCTCCTGGCCGCGACGCTGGGAGCGCTTCGGGTGCGCTCCGATCTCGTCGAGGCGGAGGACGCGTCCGCGACGGCCAAGCAGGTGACGATCCTGCGGCCGGCCGTCGACTACCTCACGGCGGCCGAGCGCGCCATGGTCGCCGCGCACGGCGCCTTCGAGGACAACCGGGGAGTGCTCGACTCCGCGTTGCGGGATCTCAACACGGCCGCCCGCGAGCTGGAGGACGTCCGGGAGACCGCCGACCTGACCACCGAGCAGCGCTATCAGGTCGACGTGCTCTTGGACCTCACCCGGGCGATGCAAGAGGCCGACACGACCCAACTCACGCGCGCCACCTGGGTCGCGCAGATGAGACTGCTCCAGTCCAGCGTGACCCAGCTGATCACGACGATCGTGAACGCCCAGATCGATCCCGAGCCGCGGCTGGAGCAGCTGGGGCAGGCGCTCAGCGGCCGGTTCTCCCTGGCGATGCAACATGCGCTCGCCTCCACCGAACGCACCGGGAGCACGGGATCACTGGAGCTCTACCGGGAGGTGGGCGCCGAGCTCACCGCCATCGACCGCCTGGCCGGCGCCCTGGGTGACTCCGAGCCGGCGATCGCGGACCTGCAGACGGCCAACTCCGAGCGGGCCACGACCATTCGCAAGGAGCAAGACCTCGGGGGTCTCGGCGCCTACGGTGCGTACGACAGCCTCATCACGGAGCTGCTGAGCGGCATCGACGACGAGCTGGACGCCGCCGCGGCCAGTGCGGAGCGGCGCGCTCTCGTGGACGGCGGCGTCACGCTGGCCGCGCTGCTGGCCGCGATCCTGCTGGCGCTGGTGGTCTCTCGGATGCTGCTCAACCCGATCCGCCGGGTCCGCGAGGGCGCCTTGAACGTGGCGGAGGAGCAGCTCCCCGACGCGGTGGCCAAGATCCGGGCCGGAGGCGACCCGGGCCCGATCGAGCCGATCGACGTCACGACGAACGAGGAGATCGGCCAGCTGGCGCGAGCCGTCGACGACCTCCACACGCAGGCCGTCATCCTGGCCTCGCGCGAGGCCGGCCTGCGATCCCAGGTCAGCGAGATGTTCGTGACCCTGTCGCGTCGCCACAACTCCCTGATCAACCAGCAGCTCGACCTGATCGAGATGCTCGAGCGGGACGAGGAGGACGCCCAGCGGCTGGAGAGCCTGTTCCGGCTGGATCACCTGGCCGCTCGGATGCGTCGCACCTCGGAGAGCCTCCTGGTCCTCGCCGAGGCCCCGCCGATGCGGGCGTCGGCCACCGAGGACCTCACCGTGACCGCCGCGCTCCAGGCGGCGACCGCCGCCGTCAAGGACTACCAGCGGGTCCGGGTCGGCTCGGTCGACAACTCGCGCATCCGAGACGCCGCCGCGGCCGACATCGTCCACCTGCTCACCGAGCTCGTCGACAACGCGCTGCAGTACTCCTCCCCGGAGACGCGGGTCACGCTGGACTCGACCTCGTCGGCGGAGGGTGCGGTCATCGAGATCGCGGACGCGGGTCTCGGCATCCGACCCGAGACCTTGGCGCAGCTCAACGACGTCCTGCACTCCGGCGGCGAGCTCACCGCCGACGCGGCTCGCCGCATGGGGCTGTTCGTCGTCAGCCGACTGGCCCAACGACACGGCATCAGCGTGTCGCTCCAGTCCAACCAGCAGCGCGGCATCACCGCTCGAGTGGTCCTGCCGTGGTCCGTACTCGAAAGGGCTCGACCCGGCGACGAGGCGGCTCCGTCGCGACCCGCGGAGCCGGCCTTCAACCCCATCCTGCCGGAGCAGCGGCATCCGTCGACGGCGCCGGACGACCATGGCCTGCGCAGCCGGCCCGACGTGCCGACCGACCTCCCCTTCCGCCGACCCGCGAGCGATCCTCCCGAGCCAGCGCCGGTGCTTCCGGTGCCGACCGGCGCCGCGCGGGCTGGATCGATCGGAGAGCCTGTGACAGAGGAAAGTGACGCGACCACACCGATCTTCCGGTCGATCCGGTCGGCCTGGCTCAGCTCGAGCAGCGATGCTTCCTGGGAGTCGACCGAAGTCGAGGCGGGTTGGGATCGGGCCGACCAGGTGGCCAGGTCCAGCGTGGACACCCAGGTCACGGCGACCGGGCTTCCGGTCCGGCGGCCCGGCAACCGACTCGTTCCCGGGGGCGTCACCACGAGCGGGGTTGCGACGACACGCGACCCCGACGCGATCCGCGCTCGACTCGCAGCGCATGCTGAGGGGGTGTCTCGCGGCCGCTCGGCAGCCGCGGGCTCAGACCAGTCCCCGACGGAAGCCCCCTCATGACCGATTACGACATAGGCGTCGCCGCGGCGACGAACGGCAAGCGCGACCTCGACTGGCTCGTCACGCGGTTCGTCGACGAGGTGCCCGACGCCGCCCACGCGATCCTCGTGTCCTCCGACGGGCTTCTCATGGCCGCCAGCCGGAGCATCCCAGGCGAACGAGGCGAGCAGCTCGCCGCGGTCTCCTCCGGCCTGGCCAGCCTGGCGGTCGGAGCGGCCCATCTCCTGGGCGGCGGCGGGGTTCTGCAGACGGTCGTGGAGATGGAGCAGGGCTATCTGATGCTGATGAGCGTGGGTGACGGGTCGAACCTCGCGGTGCTCACGCAGGCGTCGGCCGACATCGGCCAGGTCGGCTACGAGATGGCCCTGCTGGTCGACCGGGTCGGGAAGGCCGTGCAGGCCCGGCCGCGTGGCGCATCGGTCGAAGGTGGTGGGTCATGAGAGTGAGCGGTCGTGGCCCCTGTTGATCCCGCGGAGAAGGACCGGGAGCACGAGCATCTGGCTCGGTTCGTTCGGCCCTATACACTCACGGCCGGCCGGACCAAGGCGACCGTCAACCTTCCGCTGGAGGCAACGCTTCGACGACTCGAGTACAACGTCGCCACCGACCTGACGACCGGCACCCGGCAGATCCTCGAGACGTGCGACGGGCGGTCGGTGGCCGAGGTCGCCTCGCTGGTCTCGATCCCGATCGGCGTGGTCCGCGTACTCCTCAGCGACCTCGTCGACCAAGGCTTCGTCCAGGTGCAGGCCACGCTGACCGAAAGTTCGCCGATTGAGGACCGGATCGCACTCATTGAAAGGACGCTTAGTGCACTCCGCACCTACTAGTGCCACCCGCAGGGCTGCATCGACGAAAATCGTCATCGCTGGTGGCTTCGGAGTCGGCAAGACAACTTTCGTCGGCGCGGTGTCGGAGATCATGCCTCTTCGGACGGAGGCGCTGATGACGACCGAGTCCGAAGGCGTCGACGACATGGCGGGCGTCGCCGCCGCCAAGTCGACGACCACGGTCGCGATGGACTTCGGTCGGCTGACCCTGGCAGAGGACCTGATCCTCTATCTGTTCGGCACCCCTGGCCAGCGACGGTTCTGGTTCATGTGGGACGACCTGTGCCAGGGCGCCATCGGCGCGGTGCTCCTGGTCGACACCGCCCGGCTCGAGGACTCGTTCTCGCCACTGGACTACTTCGAGTCCAAGCGGCTGCCCTTCGTCGTGGCGGTCAACCTGTTCGACGGTGCCAAGCGCTACCGGCTCGAGGAGGTGGCGAGCGCGTTGGCGCTTCCGTCGGGCGTCCCGATCATGGAGATCGACGCTCGCGACCGGGACTCGGCCAAGTTCGCGCTGGTCCGCGTCACCGAGTACGCGCTGCGACAGCTCACCCAGTCCTTGTCGGCGAAGGGATACTGACGTGCTCCAGCTCGGTGGACGAGGTCGGTCGCAGGGTTTCCGTCGTTCGGCGCGGCCCGGCGCGGCCGGCGCCGTCGCAGCCCTCGTCGCACTCACCGTTGCGGGCTGCGGCTGGAGCTGGGGCGAGGAGAGCAGCGCGGACACGAGTCCCGACCCGACGTTCATCGAGGCGGGGACCCTGACGGTCTGCACGAGCATCCCGTACGAGCCCTTCGAGTTCGAGCGGGGCGACAAGCCGGTCGGCTTCGACATCGACATGGCCAACGAGGTGGCCAAGCGGCTCGACGTCCGCGCCGACATCGTCAATACCGACTTCGACGTCATCGAGTCGGGCGAGGCGCTCAACGACGGCGAGTGCGACGTCGCGATCGCCGCCATCACCATCAACGGTGAGCGCGCCCGGGTGATGGACTTCTCCAGCCCGTACTTCAGTGCCGGCCAGGCCATGGTCGTCCGGTCGGACTCCGGCATCGAGTCGCTGGGCGACCTGAGTGGCCTGCGAATCGGCGTCCAGGAGGGCACGACGGGCGAGTTCTACGTCACCGACAACGCCCCGCCCGACGCCGAGATCGTCCCCCTCGCCAACGCCGGCGAGGTCGACGAAGCACTCGACAGCGGCGACGTGGAGGCGGGGATCTACGACAACACCGTGGTCGGCGACGTCATCGCCCGCTACCCGGAGCTGGAGGTCGCGACCTTGTTCAACACCGGCGAGCAGTACGGCATGGCGGTGAAGAAGAACAGCAACGTCGACCTGCTCCGGGTCATCAACGACGTGCTGGCCGATCTCCAGGCGAGCGGTCGATACGACACCATCTACAACCGGTGGTTCCGAGGTCCGCAGGACCAGTGACGGGTTTGCGTCACCCGGCTTCGGGTACGTGACGTCAGCACAAGCCCCGGAGGTCTGTGCATGCCTGCCCGTACGCTCGTCGGAACCACCATCCTCAGCCTCGCCGTCGCGGTCCTCGTCGGCCTCCCGCAAGCGTCGGCACCGGCGTCGGACGGGCCGGCGCCGGCGACGGGAGCGCCAGCCGGTGACGGGGCGCCGGGAGACAAGTCCGTGTGGACCGAGGCCGACAAGACCGGCTTCGGCACGGCCCGTACCCGCTGGAGCAACGTCTGGTTCACCCTGCAACGGGGCCGGCTGACCGAGGCGTTCTATCCCGACCTGTCCACGCCCAGCCTGCGCAACCTCGAGCTAGTGGTGACCGACGGCGAGAGCTTCGCCGACCGCGAGTCGACCGACACCCGACATCGCACGATCCGGCCCGACCCGCGAAGCCTGCGGTTCACACAGGTCAACACCGCACGGTCCGGGAAGTACCGGATCGTCAAGCAGATCGTGACGGACCCGCGCGCCGACGCCCTCCGGATGCGGGTGCGGCTGATCTCGCTCGACGGCGGCTCGTACCGGCTGTACGTCCTGCACGATCCCGCGCTCACGAACGACGGCATGGACGATCGCGGCCGGACCGTCGGCCACGACCTCGTGGCGGCCGACGGCTCGGTCACGAGCGCGCTCGTGTCTCGACCGCGCTTCGGCGCCACCTCCAACGGCCATCTCGGCGTCGACGACGGGTGGACCGACCTCCGCGACGACTACGACCTCGACTCGCACCGGCAGCAGGTCGGTCGCGGCAACGTCGTGCAGACCGGCCGGGTCACGGGCATCACCGGGAAGCCGGGTCAGCAGGCGTTCACCCTGACCCTCGGCTTCGGCCGCGCCGCCGGGCCGGCGCTGCGGACGGCTCACGACAGTGCGTCGGCCCGGTTCGGCACGACCCAGCGGCGGTACGACACCGGCTGGCATCGCTGGCTCGACTCGATCCGGAACGTACCGGCGAGCGCGGCGCCGATCCGGCGGGAGTACCTCGCGTCGGCACTCGTGATCGCCGCCGCCGAGGACAAGCTGCATCCCGGCGCGATCGTGGCCTCGCCTTCGGCGCCGTGGGTGTGGGGTAACGAGATCCCGGACCTGTCGTCGCCGTCCGGCGCGTACCACCTCGTCTGGTCACGTGACGCCTATCAGTTCGGCACGGCGCTGTGGGCGATGGGCGACCGGGCCGCCGCCCGACGGGTCGTGACGTGGCTCTTCGAGGTGCAGCAGAAGCCGGACGGATCGTTCCCGCAGAACTCCGACGTCGCCGGGACACCGGTATGGGGTTCGCTGCAGCTCGACGAGGTGGCGCTGCCGATCGCGTTGGCCAACCTGGTCGGCAAGACCGGACCGGCGACGTACCGACACGTCAAGAAGGCCGCGAACTTCATCGCCGACTTCGTCGATCCCGAGACCGATCGGGCCGCACCGTTCTCGCCGCAGGAGCGCTGGGAGAACCAGTCCGGCTACTCGCCCAACTCGATCGCGGCCCAGATCAACGGACTCGTCTGCGCCGCCCGCATCGCGCGGCTGAACGACGACCGCGCGTCGGCGCGCCGCTGGCTCGACCTGGCCGACACCTGGCGGTCGAAGCTGAAGGACTGGACGGTGACCCACAACGGCCCGCTCAGCGACGAGCCGTACTTCCTGCGGCTGACCAAGGACGGCGATCCGCAGGCCGGGACCACGTACTCGATCGGCGACGGCGGACCGTCCGCGGTGGACCAGCGGCGCGTGGTCGACGCGAGCTTCCTCGACCTCGTCCGCTACGGGATCCTGCGGCCGCACGACCCCGACGTACGCTCCTCGCTGCCGGTCGTGGACCGCGTCCTGAAGGTGCGGACGCCGAACGGCGCCTACTGGCACCGCTTCACCTTCGACGGCTACGGCGAGACGCGCAACGGCGGCGAATGGCGGATCACCGACCCCGACACGCGCCGGACGCTCGGGCGGGCGTGGCCGCTGATCGCCGGCGAGCGCGGTGAGTACGCCGTCACCGCCGGCGCCACGGGCCTGCGGCAGCTGCTCGCCATGGCGCGGGCGGCCGGACCCAGCGACATGATCGCCGAGCAGGTCTGGGATCACCGCCCGCCGAGCGGCCGGCCCTGCTGCCCGGTCGGCGAGGGGACCCGCTCCGCGACACCGCTGATCTGGTCGCACGCCGGGCTCGTCCGGCTCGCCTGGACCATCCAGCGCGGCACTCCGGTCGACCAGCAGCGAGTCGTCGCCGACCGCTACCTGCCCTGACTCACGCGACGCCCGGACCCACCCGGCGGCGGTAGTACGCCCAGGTGAGGACGAGCAGCAGGGGACCCCACAGGTTCAGCGGCGCGTAGCAGACGAGCATCAGGACGCCCCACGCCTCGCTGGTGAAGTCGATGGACAGGCCGTCGAAGCTGAAGAACAGGTCGCGGAACCCGTACGTCCAGATGACCATCAGCCCAAGCGAGCCGAGCACGGCCGGTACGACGGCCGCGAGCGGCGCGACCCGACGACCGCCGAGGAGCGGGATCCAGCGGGGCACGACCTCGCCCCACGCCCGAACCAGACCGAACGCCGTCAGCGCGACCAGCTCGGCGACGATGCTGATGCCGACGATGTAGACCGCCTCCCAGCCCTCGACGTGGAACGGTCGACCGTTGTCGTCGAGCGTTCCCATGGAGAAGCCCATGGCGATCCCGACCCGCCACAGCCCGGAAGGCAACGTCAGCAGGGGAATGACATGCGCGATGGTGTTCGCCCAGTGCGGCACCGGACGCTCGGTCTGCCGCCGGCGGCTCGTCGCGCCGGGTCGACGGTCGCGGCGGACGTCGACGCTCGTACCCAGGCTGGGCTCGTCGATCAGATCGGTCATGTGATCGAGCATCGCCGGCTGCGAGCGTCCCGACCTCACCTGTGCTGGTGAACCCGCTCCCTCCGCTGGGGGACACGCGTCAGCAACAGTGCGGTGCCCAGAGCGAGTCCCCAGACGAGGAACCACGGATCCCACAGGAAGGCGTGTCCCTTGAGCGCGGTCCGGTCCGACCCGGAGGGCAGCACGTCCGCGACGGCGAGCACACCGGTCAGGGTCGCGTCTCGCTGTCGGTGTCGTCCTCCGGGACACCTCGGGACGTGCTGGCGGAGCTGGTGCCCGAGGCCGAGCGGCTGTGCTACGTCTCGAACACCCTCCGCCATCGGCCGGAGCTCGTCGTCGAGGTCGCCTGACCGGTGGTGGCTAGTCTTTGGCGGCTAGTCCGTGGCGGCTAGTCCGTGGCGGTGAGCGCGGCGCGGAGCCAGTCGTCGTACCGGGTCGTGCCCAGAGCAGCGTCCTCGTCCGGGACCAACGTGCGGTCGCTCAACCGAGCGCCGAAGTAGCGGGAGTCCGGGTCGGCCACGACGTCACGGGAGTCCTCGCGCACCTGCAGCGTATGGCGTACGAGCTCGTCGAGACGGAACTGCTCGGGCCCGCCGATCTCGACGATCCCGTTGCGCGGCTCGCCGACCGCGACGCGGCCGACCGCGCTCGCCACGTCGTCGGCCGCCATCGGTTGCACCAGCACGGGCGCCAACCGCACGGTGTCGCCGTCGGTGGCGCCGTCGGCGATCGCCATGACGAACTCGAAGAACTGCGTCGCGTGCACGATCGAGTACGGGATCGACGACTCCGCGATGAGGGTCTCCTGGACGATCTTGGCGCGGATGTAGCCGCTCTCCGACAGCCGGTCGGTGCCGACGACCGACAGCGCGACGTGGTGCTTCACGTCGGCAGCGGCTTCGGCGGCGAGCAGGTTGCCGGTCGCCGTCGTGAAGAAGCTCATGGCGGGGTCACCCTCGAGCGACGGCGAGTTGGACACGTCGACGACCACCTCAGCGTCGCGCAGCACCTCGGCCACCCCTTCGCCGGTCAGGCTGTTCACTCCCGTGTTGGGCGAGGCGTTCACCGCCTCGTGACCCTGTTCGCCGAGCTTCGTCACGAGCTTCGATCCGACGAGCCCGCTGCCGCCGACGACGACGATCTTCATGAGTTCTCCTCCTAGTCAGTACGCCGGGCATGGTTCGGTCGTCCCGCTCCCACCAGGAACTCGGCGAGACCGTCCAGGAGCCGGGCGACCTCGTCGTCGGTGCTGTACGGCGCCAAGCCGACTCGTAGCGCATCGGTGTCGTCGAGTGCGAGGCGGAGCTGGGGCTGGTGGGCGTAGAAGAAGCCGGCCGGCGCCAGCACCTTCCTGGTGAGCAGGAAGCGGTACGCGTCGACCGAGCGGCGTCCGGGGAACGTGGCGAGCAGGGTCGGGGTACGACTCCGAGCTCGGGAGTACACGGTCGCGCCGAGGTCGACCAGGCCCTTCTCGGCGGTCTGGCGCAGCCGCTGCTCGTGCTCGTCGAACGCGTCGTACGACCGCGCCAGGCGCTCCCGCCGACTGCCCTCCCCTGGCACCGCAGTCGCGATGAAGTCGACCCCCGCGGTCGCGCCGGCCATCACCTCGTACGGCAACGTGCCCAGCTCGAATCGCTCCGGCACGACGTCCGTCGCCGGGACGAGCTTGTCGGGGCGTAGCGACTCCAGCAGTTCGGGGTCCGCGCCCAGCACGGCGCAGTGCGGTCCGAAGAACTTGTACGGCGAGCAGACGAACAGGTCGGCACCGAACGCGTCCAGGTCGGGGAGGTGATGGGCCGTGTAGTGCACGCCGTCCACGTACACCAGCGCTCCGACCGCGTGCGCGACGTCGGCGATCTGCCGTACCGGCGGCCGAGTGCCGAGCAGGTTGGACGCGGCGGTCAGGGCGACCAGCCGGGTTCGGTCGGTGACGACCCCGTGCGGATCGACGAGCTCGCTGGTCTCCGGGTCGAAGTCGAGCCAGCGGACTTCGGCACCGACGGCGGCCGCCGCCTGCAGCCAGGGACTGACGTTGGCGTCGTGGTCGAGGCGGGTCACCACGACCTCGTCGCCGGGGCGCCAGGTCTTCGCGATGGCCCGGGAGAGGTCGTACGTCAGCTGGGTGGCGCTGCGGCCGTAGACGACCCCGCGCGGGTCCACGTCGAGCAGGTCGGCGAACGCGACCCGGAAGGCTGCCACCGCGTCGTCGGCGTTCTGCTCCGACAGCGCGCCCTCGAAGCGGTTGGACAGTGGACCGGTGAGCGTCCGGGCCATCGCCTCGCCGACGACCCGGGGCGTCTGCGTACCGCCGGGTCCGTCGAAGTGCGCGATGCCGGAGTCCAGTGACGGGAAGGCGGCCCGAAACGCGTCGCAGTCGAACCCCTCGGTCAGGCCTGTGGATCTCGGCGTGTCGACGCTCACCGGCCTAACGATAGGCCGATCCTGGGAAAGGCGAGAGCTCCGCCGTCGACGTCACCGGTGCCGCAGGTCGGGACCTTCGCCCCCAGCGCGGGCCGGCTGGCGGCACGATGATGGACTCGGGCTCGATTGCTCCCGTGGGAGGTGGCAGCCACATGAACGGCACAGGGACTCCCGTGCGGCTGGAAGGTCGGCTCGACCCCGATCTGAGTCGATGGCTGTGGCTGGTGAAGTGGCTGCTCCTGATCCCGCACTACATCGTGCTGGTCTTCCTGTGGCTGGCCTTCGTCGTGACGACCATCGTGGCGTTCTTCGCCATCCTCTTCACCGCCCGCTTCCCGCGCGGCATCTTCGACTTCAACGTCGGCGTGCTGCGATGGAACTGGCGGGTCTCGTACTACGGCTACAGCGCGCTCGGCACCGACCGCTATCCGCCCTTCACCCTGCGCGAGGTCCCCGACTATCCCGCTCACCTCGAGGTCGCCCACACCGAGCGGCTCTCCCGCGGGCTCGTCCTGGTCAAGTGGTGGCTGCTCGCGATCCCGCAGTACGTCATCGTCGGCATCTTCACTCGCGGGCTGATCGGCATCCTGGCCATCTTCGCCGGCGTCGCGAACCTGTTCACCGGTCGCTACCCGCAGGGCATCTTCGACTTCGTCCTCGGCCTCGACCGCTGGGTCGCTCGAGTGATGGCGTACGCCGCGTTGATGACCGACGAGTATCCGCCGTTCCGCCTGGACGCCGGCGGCACCGAGCCCCCTTCCGGCGGGCGACCCGGAGCCGGCGGGAGCGAACCCTCGCAGACGGCCGCGGTCGACCCGGAGCATTCGACGCCGTGACCGATCCGGCCGCTCACCGGTCGGCGGCAAGCCGCTCCATCGGGTCCGCGTGCCGGTGGACGACCTTCCACTCCCCGTCCTCGCGACGGTAGATCTGGGTCGCGCGGAGAGTGTACGTACGGGGCTCGCCGTCGATGGAGGCCTGCGTGTGCTCGTATCCGACGGTGTAGGCCAGGTCTCCGATCACGTCGGCGGCGACGATCTCGTGTGAGTACGACGTGCAGTCGGAGAAGGTCGTCTCGAGCTGCGTGAACAGGTCGCTCACTTCCTCCGGCCCGGTGGCCGACTTCCAGGCGCCGAGAACGGTGACCGGCTCCTGGCGGGACCAGATCGCGAGCCGGGGCTCGGCGTCTCCGTTGTGCAGCGCGATCTCGGCGTTCCGAAGGCGAGATCCCACCCACGCGAGGAAATCGTCCTTGTCGCTCATCGTCGACCTCCTGTCGCCCGAGCCGGGTCCCGCGACGCATCGACATCGTCATACTTGCCCGCGGGCCGTGACGAATAGGGCCGGAGGGCCTGTCCCGTTCTCCGCGCGCCGGCGGCGACTGGACCGGTGGCCGGGCCGACGGCGCCGATTTGAACTGAAGTCCACTTGAACTCCTACCGTGGTCGTAGCCAGAGATGTGGCGAGCCAGGGGAGGCAGAGGCCATGGCCATCGATCCGATTCCCGAGCGCTACCGGGCCGCGATCCCCTACCTGAACGTGTCCGGCGGAGCCGCGGCGGTCGACTTCTACGAACGCGCTTTCGGCGCCCGGATCGAGACGCGGTTGGGCCGCCCCGACGGCAAGCTCGCCCACGCCGAGGTGCGAATCGGGGAGGCGATGGTGATGGTGCGCGACGAGATTCCCGAACTCGGCTTCCACGCACCCGCGACCATCGGCGGTACGCCCGTCCAGATCCTCGTCTATGTCGAGGATGCCGAGCGGCTGGTGGAGCGGGCGAGCGCAGCGGGCGCCAGGATCGTGCGGCCAGTCGAGGAACAGTTCCACGGCGACGTCATGGCGACGTTGGAGGACCCCTTCGGCTACGTCTGGTTCTTCGCGACCCATGTCGAAGACGTCGACACCGACGACCTCGCCCAGCGCTCGGCGGCCTACGAGCCCACCCAGCGCTGAGCGCCCCGACAACACCCGGCAGCGGCGTACGCCCGCGGTATCAGAGCGACCCACGGTCGCCTCCTCGTCGTGAGGCAACGCGTTGGCCTGTCCTGTGGGGGCCGACCCAAAATCGTGAGGACGTTCTATGACTTTGCCGTACGCCGAGCTGTCCGCGCAGATGAGCGGCCAGGTCGTCACGCCATCGGAGCCGAGCTGGGACCCGACCCGCCAGGTCTTCAACCTGGCGACCGACCTCCGGCCGGCTGCGGTGGCGCTGCCACGCGATGTCGACGACGTGGTCGCCGCCGTGCGCTTCGCCCGCGATCACGGGCTACGTGTCGCGGCGCAGGCGACCGGACACAACGCCGCACCGTACGGAGGGCTCGACGACGTCCTGCTCGTCGACGTCCGCGAGCTTCGGGCGGTCGCGATCGACGATCGCGCCCGCCGCGTACGGGTCGGAGGCGGCGTCCGGTGGCAGGCGGTGACGCCGCGGCTTTCTGACCTCGGGCTGGCCGCGCTGCACGGGTCGTCACCGACCGTGGGGATCGCCGGCTACACGCTGAGCGGCGGCATGGGATGGCTCGCCCGGAAGCACGGCCTCCAGTCGAACAGCGTCACGGCGGTCGAGCTCGTCACGGCGGACGGGCAGCCGGTCCGGGTCGACGCGGAGTCCGAGCCCGACCTGTTCTGGGCGCTGCGCGGCGGCAACGGGAACTTCGGTGTCGTGACGGCGATCGAGTTCGCCGCGTACCCGATCGCGGAGCTCTACGCCGGCGCGATGTTCTTCCCCTTCGAGCGGACCAGCGAAGTGCTCCGCACCTGGACCAAGATCGCGCCGACGATGCCGGACGAGATGACGACGTGGACGAGGCTCCTGCAGTTCCCGGACGTCCCCTTCGTACCCGAGCCGATGCGCGGGCGCTCGTTCGCGGTCGTCCTCGGCGCGTACCTGGGCAGCGAGCAGGCCGGACGGAGCCTGCTGGAGCCGATCCGGGGCCTGGGACCGGTCATGGACACCTTCGCGACGGTACCGCCCGCCGTCCTCGGTGACATGGCGATGGATCCGCCCGACCCGCTGCCGTACCTGAGCGCCAACGCGTTGCTGGGCGACCTCCCGATCGCGGGTCTGGACGACCTGGTCGCGGTGGCGGGTCCCGGATCCGGCTCGCCGTTGGTGATGGTCGAGCTGCGGCTGCTCGGCGGTGCTCTCGAGCGCCCCTCGCCGGGTGCCGGGGCGCGGGCGACCCTGCCCGGCGCGTTCAGCATGTTCGCCGTCGGGGTTCCCGAGGACGCGGCCTCCGGAGCGACCGTGAAGGGGTACCTCGACTCCGTCGAAGGCGCCGTGCAGCCCTACCGCTGCGGCCACTACCCGAGCTTCGTCGAGACGCCGGCCGACGCGAGCACGCTCTTCGACGCGGAGACCTGGGCTCGCCTGCAGACGGTCAAGGCCCAGTACGACCCGACCGATCTGTTCAGGGGCAACCACCACATCCCGCCGGCCGGTTAGCTCGCCCTAGCGGCGATCTCCCGCAATCCCTCCCCGACCTCGGACCGTACGAGTAGTGACGACTCTCGGGACCACGGCGAGCCTCGGGTCGAGGAGGACATCATGGCGGGCGGAGTGCTCGACGGACGGGCCGGCGTCGGTGGCACCAGCGTCCTGGAGGCGCTCAACACCCGATGGCACAAGGTCGCACTGATCGGTTTCATGGCGATCGTGCTCGCGCACTGGGCCGAGCACATCGCCCAAGCGGTCCAGATCTACGCGCTGGGTTGGGAGGTCAAGGAGTCCCGCGGTGTGCTCGGGCTGCCTTTCCCCTGGCTGGTGACGTCCGAGTGGATGCACTACGGCTACGCCCTGATCATGCTCGTGGGGCTGTTCGTCCTGCGGAAGGGATTCGTCGGCCGGGCCCGTACCTGCTGGAACATCGCGCTGGGCGTCCAGGTCTGGCACCACCTCGAGCACCTGCTGCTGCTCGTCCAGGCCGTCACCGGCAGCTACCTTCTCGGTCGGACCGAGCCCACCAGCATCCTCCAGCTCCTGGCGCCCCGGGTGGAGTTGCACCTGTTCTACAACGCCGTGGTGTTCACTCCGATGGTGGTCGCCATGATCCTGCACTTCAGGCCGCTGCCCTCCGAGCGCGAGCGAATGCACTGCACCTGCGCCTCCCACGCTTGACCACGGCGGGCCCGACCACGGCGGTCACCCGGTCACGACGTGCGCTCTTCGAAGTACGTCTGGCACAGCCGGAGCCGGCGCGCGTCCCACACCATGTAGCTGCCGAGGACGAGCTGCACGACGCTGCGCCCGACGTCCTCCCATCGGTCGCGCACCCAGAGGTATCCGAGGCGCTGGCGGCGCCGGCGTACCCGGTCGCCACGCGGAGTCATGAGGGACGGCGCCCGGTTGGGTATCGCCCGCGTGTGGGATGCCGTCGTGGCGAAGGCGTAGCGGGCGACCAGCTCGCCGACGACCGCCTTGATGGTCACGGGCGCCAGGTGCCACGCCGGACAGGGCCGGTTGGCCGCGACCCCGAACGGGATGTAGCCGCCGGAGTCGTGGAACTCCGGGTAGTTGAAGCACAGCACCGACCCGGCGGGGATCGCGACGTCGGCCGATATCGAGATGTCCGAGTGCGTGACCCGGTGGGCCACGCCGAACAACGGGTAGCGACGCAGCGTCTGTTCGAGGGCGTGGTCGAGCACCGCGTCGTCGGTGGCGGCCCGCTGCATCGCGTCGTCGACCGCCAGCGTCATCAGCAAATGCGCCGTGGCCTCGCTGCTCTGCACGACGGCGGTGTTGAAGAACGTGCCCTGCAGGTAGAGCGCCTGCTCGCGGCGGCTCAACACCTCCGGGAGCTCGTGCGGCACGGTGTCGAGCACGTCCTCCAGATGGCGGGTCAGGCGGAGCCGACGGTCCATGTGTCGAAGCCCGCAGCACTTGAGCGCGGTGATGACGTCGCGGGCATTGCCGACGATCAGCGCCCGTACCTCGTCGGTCGCGGGCTTGTCGAACACGACCCGGTGGTAGAACTCGGCCCACACCGGCATCACGAGGTCGCGCAGCCGCACCAGGCCGGTCGTCGGTGGCAGGGCGACTCGAAGGCTCTCGACGGCGAGCTGGTCGGCGACCCGGCTCGGCATGGTGAGAATGCGCCTGGTACAGCGGGCGACCTCGTCGTAGCGAGGCCCCGGCTCGAGGTGCTCCTGATGGACCTCGGGCCCGGGCGAGAGCCAGTACCAGAACAGGTCCGACAACGCCGCGCCCTGGCTCCGTCCGTTCGCCGCGGGGTGCGAGTAGAGCTCCAGAAAGCGTGACGTGTCCACGAGCTCACCCGGAATCGGGATCCCCTCGGAGCCGTTGACCCGCGCGAACACCCGCATCCGGATGGCGACGACGACGCGAGGCAGCCAGAAGGGCAGGCTCGCCAGCACCACGATCGTGGCCACGACGACAGCGGCGGCGGTCACGCTCGTTGTACGTCGACATCGACCGAATGGATTTCGTCGCAATCCCACCGCGTCGGTCATCCGTAGAACATGTCGTGGACTATGCGGTTATCGGTGCCGGACCGGCGGGTCTGCAGCTGGCGTACTACCTCGACAAGGCCGGAATGGACTACGTCGTCCTCGAGGCTGGGTCGTCACCGGGCACCTTCTTCCGCACCTTCCCCCGGCATCGGCAGATGATCTCGATCAACAAGCCGCACACCGGATGGCACGACCCCGAGAAGGACCTGCGCGTCGACTGGAACTCGCTGCTCAGCGACGATCCCGGCCTGCGGTTCACGCGCTACACCGATCGGTACTTCCCGGACGCCGACGACTACCTGCGCTACCTCGCGGACTTCGCCGTAGGTCTGAACATCCGGTACGACCACCGGGTCCGTCGCGTGGACGAGGGCTTCCGGCTGCACTGCGAGAACGGGGCGACGTTCGAGGCGAAGCGGGTGATCGTCGCCACCGGCTTCGGCGCCCCACGGATCCCCTCGATCCCCGGCATCGAGACGACCGAGCTCTACGACACCGTGTCCGTCGACGCCGACGACTTCACCGACCAGCGGGTCTTCATCATCGGCAAGGGCAACTCGGCGTTCGAGACCGCCGACCACCTGACCGAGCGGGCCGCCGTGATCCACGTCGCCGGGCCGAGCTCGATCAAGTTCGCCTGGCGTACGCACTTCATCGGCCATCTCCGCGCGGTCAACAACAACTTCCTCGACACGTACCAGCTGAAGACCCAGAACATGGTGCTCGACGGCGACATCGTGCAGATCGAGCGCCGCCCCGACGACTACCTGGTCACGTTCGCGTACGCCCGGCGCGATCGCGTGGTCCAGCTCGCGTACGACCGGGTCATCACCTGCACCGGCTTCCGGATGGACACGGCCATCTTCGACGGCGACTGCCGACCCGAGCTGACGATCGAGGACCGGTTCCCGGCGCTCACCGCCGAGTGGGAGTCGGTCAACGTGCCCGGGCTCTACTTCGCGGGCACGCTGACCCAGTCTCGCGACTTCAAGAAGTACACCAGCGCGTTCATCCACGGCTTCCGGTACGGCATCCGCGGGCTGGTGCGGATGCTCCGACAGAAGTACCACGGCACCGAGTGGCCGCACCGGTTCGTGCCGACCGACGACATCGCGGACGCGATCCTGGCCCGGATCAACCGGACGTCCGCCCTGTTCCAGCAGTTCGGCTTCCTCTGCGACGCGATCACGCCTGACGGTCGGTACTACGAGGAGATGCCGCTGGACTACGTCCCGTTCGACGACTGCCTCACGGTCAGCCTCGAGTACGGCGCGGGCCACGACGCCATCGACCCGTTCGACATCGTCGCCGGCCGGGCGTGGGAGGCCGACACGTCGCACGACGACCGCTACCTCCATCCGGTGGTCCGCCGACGCAGCGACGGTCAGGTGGTGGCGACGTGCCGCCTGCCGGAGGACATCTGCAACGACTGGACCGACGAGACGACCTACCGCGAGCCGCTGCGGACCTTCGTCAAGGAGGTGTTGTGACCCGGGTGGACGGTGTCGAGTGGCCAGTACGCACCGACCTCGAGCCGGAGCTCGGTCTCGTCAACGTACGTGACTTCGAGGCGGCCGCCCGGTCGCGGCTCGACCCGGTCTACTACGACTACTTCGCGAGCGGCGCGCAGGACGAGGTCACCGTGGCCGCGAACGAGGACGCGTTCCGGCAGCGGAGCCTGATCCCTCGCATCCTGCGCGGCCGCGCCCAGCCGCAGCTCGAGACGACGCTGCTCGGTACGACCACCTCGATGCCCGTCCTGATCGCGCCGACGGCGTTCCATCGGCTCGCGTGCGAGGCCGCCGAGGTGGCGACTGGTCGCGCGGCCGTCGCGGCCGACGTCCTCATGATCGCCGCGATGCTCTCGACGGTCAGCATCGAGGACATCGCCGCCACCGGCGCGAAGCTGTGGTTCCAGCTCTACATCCAACCCGACCTGGCCTTCACCGAGTCGTTGGTGCGACGCGCCGAGGCAGCCGGCTGTCAGGCGCTTGTCGTCACGGTGGACTCGCCGGCGCTCGGGCGCAACGAGCGCGGCGACCGCAACGACTTCCACGACCTGCCGCCCGGCATCTTCTGCGCCAACATGGGCGGCGACGGCAACGTCCGCAACGTCGTGCTCTCGCCGGAGATCTCCTGGCAGCACCTCGACTGGCTGCGCGCGACGACGTCACTTCCCGTCCTGCTCAAGGGCGTCCTGCATCCGGAGGACGCCCGGCTGGCGGTCGAGCGCGGCGTCGACGGTCTGATCGTGTCCAACCACGGCGGCCGCCAGCTCGACACGACCCCAGCGACCCTCGACCGGTTGCCGCTGGTCGCCGAGGCGGTGGAGGGACGGGTGCCGCTGCTCGTCGACGGCGGCGTCCGGCGCGGTACCGACGTGGCGAAGGCGCTGGCGCTGGGCGCCGACGCGGTCGCGGTCGGCCGGCCGGTCCTCTGGGGCCTGGCGGTCGCGGGCGAGGCCGGCGTACATCTGATGCTGGAGCTGCTGCGTACGGAGCTTCTCAACGCCATCGCACTGCTCGGCGCCGAATCGCCGGCGGAGCTCACGCGGGACCAGGTCGTGCCGTGAGGGTCATCGGTGCCGGCGTCGGACGGACCGGAACGCTGTCCCTGAAGGCCGGCCTGGAACGACTCGGGTTCGGCCCGTGCTTCCACGGCCGGCACGTCCTCGACCATCCCGACCGGTTGTCGATGTGGGAGGCGGCCGCGGCGGGCGAGCCGGTCGACTGGGCGGCGCTGTTCGACGGGTACGCGTCGACCGTCGACTGGCCCGGGGCGGCCTTCTGGCGCCAGCTCACGTCGGCCTTCCCGGAGGCGCTCGTCATCCTGACCGTCCGCGACGCGCAGGACTGGTACGAGAGCGTCCGCAACACGATCTTCACCATGTTCGGCCATGGCCCGCCCGACGAGCGGGTGACCCGGGCCCGCCGGACCGTACCCGGCCTCGACGTCTTCACGACGTTCCATCGCAAGATGATCTGGGACGGCTTCTTCGACGGGCGCTTCGCCGACCGTGACTATGCGATCAGCGTCTACGAGGCCCACAACGCCGCCGTGGTGCGCGAGGTTCCGGCCGATCGGCTGCTCGTGATCAGTCCCGGCGCCGGGTGGGAGCCGCTGTGCGCCTTCCTCGGCATGTCGGTCCCGGACGAGCCGTACCCGCATCTCAACGACCCCGGGATGTTCTGGACCCGCGTCGAGGAGCGCATCAGCGAATCGCAGCGATGAGGGCCTGCTTGTCGGGCTTGCCGCTCGCGCTCACGGGAACGTCTCGCGTCACTCGGATCGACTTCGGCACACTGTTGCGGCTCAGCCGCTGGCGGACGAGGTTGGTCAGCTCCTCGAGATCTGGCGGCTGGTCGCCGATCGGCACCACGAACGCGTGGATCGCCTCGCCCGTCTCCCGATCCGGCGCGCCGACGACGTACGCCTGCGCGACCGCCGGATGCTCGGCCAGGACCCGCTCGATCGCGCCCGCGTAACAAACCTCGGCGTTGACCATGATCACGTCGCGGGCCCGGCCGGTCAGGTGGAGGTAGCCCTCCTCGTCCAGGTACCCGAGGTCGCGCGTCCGGATCCAGCCGTCGGACAGCACCTCGCGAGTCTGCTCGGGGTCGTTCCAGTAGCCGACCATCTGGTGTGGGCTGCGTACGTAGATCTCACCGTCTCGGATGGCGACGTCGACCGCGGGCAGTGGCCGACCGACCGACGCCTCGTGCCCGGCGATGATGTCGTCCGGCGTCAGCATGGCGATCACCCCGGCCTCGCCCTGCCCGTACCCCTGCCACACGATCGGCCCGAGCCGCTCGGTCGCGGCCTGCAGCAGGGCCGGGCTCGCCGGCGACCCGCCGAGCACCACCGCCCGGAGGCTGCTCAGGTCGGCTTCGCTCTCCAGCAGCCGCTGCAGCCTGGCCGGCGGCATCAGCGTGGCGGTGACGCGGTAGCGCTCGATCGCCTCCGCCAGCTCGAGCTCGCCCCGCAGCACCGCCGTGCCGCCCACGACCAGGCAGCGGCCGAGGTAGGTGAACATCACCGGGCTGGCGAGGCTCTCGGGGATCAGGCACCGTTGGAAGCCGGTCATCAGCCGCGCGAGTGATGGCGCCCATCGGTCCGGCCGATAGGCCAGGCTGATCGCCTCGTACGTGTGCGCGCAGGCCTTCGGCCGGCCGGTGCTCCCGCTGGTGTACGTCAGCCGCGCGATGTCGTCGGGCCGGCCGGCCGGTTCGGGGAGGTCGGCTCTGGCGGCGGCGTTTGTGCGGTCATCGCCGAGCAGCTCGTCCAGAGTGAGGGCTGGCTCGTCGATCGGTCCGTCGGCGACGACGACATCGACCTGGTCGAGTGCGTCAACCCGCTGCTCCGCACTCCATCCCGGCCGCGCCGGCGCCACCCGACACCCGAGGCTGTGCGCGGCCAGATGCGCGGCGTAGGCCTCCGGCGACGGCGACGGCGACGGCGACGGCGACAGCGACAGGACCATGCCGACACCCGTCCGGCGGCCCAGGCCGGCTCGCCGCATGCTCACGGCCAGCCGGCCCACCATCGCGGCCAGCTCCCCATACGACACCGCACGCGATCCCACCTCAAACGCCGTCCGGGCAGGCGTACGCCGCAGCGCATCCAGCACGGCTCCGGGAAACAGTCGGCCCACACCCGTCATACGGCCCGTACACCGCGGAGGATTCCGCGACCGCCTGGCCGCCAGTCGGGCCGGTCGGTCGACTCCTGTTCCGCGCCGCAAAGCTCGCGATGACCGCCGAGGCGACGTGTACAGCTCCACGCCACCGGTCGCCCAAGCGGCCACCCATTCCTCCTCCTCCGCCAACGTCGACAAGGCGTTCGGCGGATTCAGGGGTTCGCGGTCACGAGACGACCTTGGAGCTGTCTACGCCCTTGACGCTGAACGCGTGGATACGCCGGCTGAAGCCGCGGAGGGCTCGCGAGCCAGCGTCCTCGCCGACGACTAGGTCTCCGGCCGCAACGAGCACGCGCTCTGTCACGAGAATCTGCCACGGCTCAGCGTCCGCGCACAATCGGGCGGCGAGGTTGGTCACCGTCCCGATCGCCGCATAGTCCAGCCGGCTATCGAACCCGATCTTTCCGAGAGTCGCGTACCCCTGCGCGATGCCGATGCCCAAGGCGAGGTCATGACCCTGCCTCGCCCAGCCCTCGGAGAGGGCATGGACGCGGGTCCGCATGGCAACGCTCATGCGGATGGCGCGCAGCGGGCCGTCCTCGCAGCGAACCGGGTCGTTGAAGAACACCATCAGGCCGTCCCCCGCGAATCTCTCAAGCGTTCCTTCGAACCGGAAAATGAGGTCGCCGAGCGCCTGGTGGTACTCCCTAAGGACGCCCATTACCTCTTCCGGTTCACTGGCCTCGGCGAACGTGGTGAAGCCCCGCATGTCGCAGAAGACCACGACGATCTCGCGACGGTGGCTTTCGAGGACCGACTCGTCTCCCGAGTCAAGGATCAGCTCCGCGACCTGGGGGGACAGGAACCGACGCAACCGGCCCATCCGCTGGAGCTGCGAGACCTGTATCTCGACTCTCGTCTCCAACTCGCGATTCCAGGCGGCCAGTTCGTGCGTCTGGCGCTTGATGGTGTCCTGATAGCGCTTGATCCGCGCCAGCGACGCCACGCGTGCCATTAGCTCACTCTGGTTGATCGGCTTGGTCAGGAAGTCGTCCGCTCCCGCCTCCAACGCCTTGACCTTCTGCTCGTCGCCGCTGGCGGTCACCATGACGACGGGCAAGTAGGCCGTCTCGATTCGCTCTCGGATCCTGCGGCACACTTCGTAACCGTCAATCCCCGGCATCACGATGTCGAGGAGGACAAGGTCCGGCTCGGACTCGGCCATCAGTGCCAAGGCCTCCGCGCCCGAGGACGCGGTCGCGACGTCGTAGCCCCGCGGCACCAGCAGCGCCTCAAGCAACCGGACGTTGGCTGGCTGGTCGTCGACGACGAGCACTCGGGCGCCGGGGAGGTGGTCGCCGGTCATGTCGGACCTCCCATCGTGAGAAAGTCCTTGATCAACTGCGGCAGGCGGCGAGCGCTGATCGGCTTCTCGACGTACCCGTTGAATCCGGACTCGAATGCCCGCGAGCGATCCTCACTCATAGCGAACGCGGTTACGGCGACAATGGGTACGTCCGGGTTCGTGTCATTGGTCCGAATCTGTCGCAGCGCCTCGGCACCGTCGATTCCTGGCAGTTGGAGGTCCATCAGGATCAGGTCTGGGGACGCCTCCTCCGCGAGACGTACGCCGTCCTCCCCGGAGGTCGCCTCGATGACCTCGTAGCCCGAGAAGGTGAGAACGTCCCTGACCAGCTTGAGATTCTTCGGGTTGTCCTCGACCACGAGGATGCGGCCATGGCTCATGTCGTCCTCGCCTCTCCAGCTTCGTCCTCAGGTTTCGGGACCGGTGTTCCCACGGTTTGCAACGCCGCCAGCAGGTCGTCCCGACCAACCGGCTTCACCAGGTACGCTGCCGCCCCCAAAGCAGCTCCGCGGGCCTGCTCGTCGACGATGGAAACGACAATCACCGGGATGTCGCGGGTCTCCTTGTCGGACTTGAGTGCTTGGAGCACCGACCACCCGTCGATGCCCGGCAGCCGGATGTCAAGCAGTACGACGTCCGGGCGCACCCGCCGTACCGCCTCGAGCCCGGACTGCCCGTCGCGCGCGGTGCTCACTCGCAGCGCGTATCCGGACAGGTAGGCGGTCAGCAGGTCGAGGGAGAGCGGGTCGTCCTCGATCACGACGACGTCGCCGACCACCGGCGCACGTGCACCCGTATCGGTCTGCTCGGCGCTCTCACGGTCCGGCAACGAGAAGCCGAACGTGCTGCCGACGCCTACCTCAGTCTTGAGCCACATGCGACCGCCGAGCAGTTCGACGATTCGACGTGACAAGGTGAGGCCCAGGCCGGTGCCCTCCTCGCGAGAGCTGCCACGCCGGCCTTGCTGGAAGGACTCAAAGATCCGCTCACGGTCGGCCTCCGGGACACCGACACCAGTGTCCGCGACACTGACGTCGATCTCCGACGTTGTACGCCGGGCGCGAATCACGACCGACCCGCCGTCGCTGGTGAACTTGACGGCGTTGGTGACCAGATTCAGCACCACCTGTTTGATTCGGAGCTCGTCCGAGTAAACGCTGCCGACGTCGTCACCGACCTCGACGGACAGGTCGATCGCGTGGGCGGCGGCTCGCTCCCGCAGCATCGACGCAGCATCCTCCAGCAGGGACCGCAGCTCGAATGTGGAGTACTCCAGCTCCATCCGACCGGCCTCCACCTTGGACAGGTCGAGGATTTCGTTGAGCAGCTCGAGCAGATGCTTGCCCGACCCATGGATGTCGCGGAGATACTCCTCCTGACGCTCGTTGATGTCCCCGAACATTCGCTCCAGGAGAATCTCGGAGAACCCTAGGACGGCGTTAAGTGGCGTGCGCAGCTCATGGGACATGCTGGCGAGGAACTCCGACTTGTGCCGGCTTGCGAGCTCCAGCTCCAGGCTCTGCTCCTTCAGCTCCCTATACAGCTGGGCATTCAGCAGGGCCAATGCGGATTGGCCAGCGAAGGTTTCCAGCAGGTCGAGGGTCTCCTCGGAAAAGTCGCCTGCCCGTCGGCGCCGAACGATCAGGCAGCCGACGATCTGGTCCTCACGCAGCATCGGTACGGCCACAACCGAACGCCATCCCGCGTCGTAAAGAATCTGCAGGTGCGGGTCCAGCTCCGTCGCACCAAGGTCATCGACCGCGAGCGGGCGGCGCTGCTTGGCTGCCCGCCCGACGAGAGTCTCATCAAGATCAATGCGGATCGATCGGAGGGCGTCGACCACATCCTGGCTGGTCCGGTAGACACCGCGCACCTGGAAGCACCGCTCGCGCTCGGAATACTCCATGATGGAGCCACCGTCCGTCCCGGACAGCTCGACGGCGTGCATAGCGACGGTCGAGAGCACGTCGCCGACATCGAGGCTGGAGCTGACCGCCTCGCCGATCTCACGCAGCGCCTCCAGCTCCTCAACCTTCTTCGCCAGCTCGGAGCCGCGTGCCTCCAGTTCCTGGACGAGCTGCACGCTATTGACAGCCAACGCCGCTTGACCGGCGAATGCGGCGACGATGGCCATCTCACGCTCGGCGAAAGGGCTGACCTCGTTGCGCCAGACGGCCAACCCGCCTATGACCTCGTCGTCAAGGAGCATCGGCGCGCCCATCGTGGTCCGGAAGCCGCCGACCCGTTGGATATCGTGCCGGCCGTACTCCGGGTCGGCCAGGACGTCGGGGATCTGCCCTGGGCGCCGATCGAGGCCGACGCGGCCGACGAGGGTATCCCGGCCGACTGGGATGGGATGGTCGGTGACGAGCTTGATCGACTCGTCGGAGAGCCCGACCGATTTGATCAGCCGGTAGACCCCACCCTCGAGGAGATAGAGCATGGCCGCCTGTGACCGGCAGAGCCCTCGAGCGCTTTCGACGATCGTCCCGAGCACGGCGTCCGGATCGCCCGCGGACCGGCCTAGTGCCGAGAGAACCTCGTCAACGGCCGCGAACTGATCTCGAAGGGCCAGGTGGTCCCGTCGGAGCCGCTCGTACTCCACAGCACTGGCGGTGGCGCCTGCCGGGAGTGGCGTCTGCTCGACCATCGCTGGTCCCCTCCCCGTCGCCGCGTGAATCATCGACGCAGGGCCGCGTACTTTGAGTGTCCCCAAGATCGGCGACAGCGGCAATCGCCCTTACGAATCAATTCGACTGCCACAGGCGCCAGGTTCCGGGCGCGGAGGCTCAACCGTCCCCGCCCGTACCGACAAAGCGTGCCACGGAGTCATACATCGCCCAGGGCGCAGTCCACGTTGTGCCGAACGCCATGACGCGGCTCAACCGCCGAGATCAATCGGAGGACCCCAGCCTCAACAAGATCGTCGGTGCCGCACAGCGACCAGGTGACCATCCCAGCCGCAACCGCTGAGCTCGCCCGTGCGTTCTTCTCAATGCGTCGTCCCGGGCCATCATGCTGTTCGCGCGTTGCGACCAGTTCGCAGCACGGTCAATCGGAGGGTCAGGGCTGAATGGTCGATTCGATGCTTCTGATTCGAGCGCACAAGTTGACCAAGAGCGCCCGCGTCAAGTCCGGGTGCTCGTCGAGCAAAGCCCTGAACTCCCACACCGGGATCGCGAAGGTCCGCAGGCCATCATCGCCGGCGCGCACCGTAGCTGAGCGCGGCTTACCGTCCACGAGTGAGATCTCCCCAAAGTGATCTCCGGGTCCCAGATCCCGGCGATCCGCGCCACCCACCTCAACGTGGCCACGACCTTCGAGTATGAGATGAAAGCCGACGGCACTGCCGCCTTCCGATGCGACCTCATGACCGGGCCCGTGCTGAACCTCCCGGCCATTGCGCGCCAGCTTGATCAAGGACTTTCGGGAGAAGCCAGCGAAGAGATCGACACTGGCCAGGCGATCGACAAGATCATCGGGCATCCCGGGCTCCTAAAGGGGAATGGCCGTCACACTAGCGGCTTGCTTGAGCTGTGCCTAGCTCTCGCCGGACGCGAGCGGGGACTGTCGGCTTTCCGGTGAGCCGTGCCGCATTGCCGACGCGCCGGGATAGGCTGCAGACCGGTCGGGGATTCCCCTGGGAAATCAACTCCTGTCAGCCAGGGGTGTGACTACCGCCGACTGAGTCGGCTCATTGAGGAGCAAGTCGGGTCGAATCGATGCGGTTCGGCCCTTCCCAAACCGGGTGTCGCAGATTCGAAGGGGCAAAGGGGACGACCCCGCAACCGCTCTGTCGGCTGCTCCACCAACCTCACTGACTCGTCGTCCTGGTCGAGCCGCGCCGAAGACCCCATCCGGGCCTCCGATCCGCTCCCAGAGTCATTCAGGCGCTATTTGCTTGCCATGTACAGTCGCCATGTTCCCGGCACACCCTTTAACTCGTGGTAGCCGGCGTCGTCGAGCCTGTGTTCCGAGCCCGCCACCAGGTCCTTCACCGTCTGTGAGACCAGCACTTGACCGGGCTGAGCTTCGCTTGCCACGCGGGCTGCGACGTGGACCGCAATGCCCGTGAGCTTGTGATCAAGCCGCTCACACTCGCCAGTATGAATACCAGCTCGTACGTCGATCCCCATCTCTCGAACGGCTTCCACCACTGCGATTGCGCATCGAATAGCCGAACCCGGTTGCTCGAAACTCGTCAGGAAGCCGTCACCCGCCGAGTCGATTTCGCGCCCACCGTTGCGCTCCAGCTCTCGGCGGGTTATCGCGTGGTGCCGTTGAAGGAGGGCACGCCACTCGCGATCCCCAACGCGCGAGACATGCTCAGTCGACCCGGCGATGTCGGTGAACAGAATTGTGGCGAGGACTCGGCTGGTCGCCGCCTTCACCGGAACGGGAGCGTGCCATACCGCTTCAACATTGTTGTCATGAAGATCGTAGGCGTAAGCGGCGTAGTAGCGATCCGAGTACTGCACCCACCGACCCGGTGTCCCTCGGGGTGTCGCGCCGTGTGAGATCGCTGCGGTGAAGAAGGTATCGACACTTTGGCGGTTTGGCGCGGCGAACGCCACATGTGCGCCCGACGTCACCGGGCTGCCCTCTGAGATGGAGAAACCGTTGATCCCGTCGGCTCCGTATTGAACACCATCGTCTTGGACACTGAGCTCGTGATATCCCAGTGGCCGGAGAGCAGCCGTGTACAGCTCGCGGCTCGCCGCAAGGTCCTGGACGACAAGAAGCACATGGTCCACAACGAGACGCCGCGTGGTCATGCTTGGGAACGCCCTTCTCTCGGTGTAATCCGGGCCCGGACCTGGCCGTTTGGTTTCACACGTCGTAGAGCAGTGGCTCCAGGCCAGGTTCCGCACCATCGCAGTTCGCCGAATCGGCGATACCGTTCTTCATCCGAGTGTGTCACCAAGATCTTGATCCCAGGGGCCCGCGTCTTCCAGACGTCCCCGCTCACGAGATGACTCGGAGCTGTCGACACGAGGAAGGTCAGCGGCCCTCCAGGTGGCGGTTGAGGTTCTCCTGCACGCGATCTGCCAGCTTCTTGTCCTCGCGGAGCAGGGCGGACATCTCGTTTCCGTTGATCACCAGCAGGCGCATCGGGGTCTTCGCCACCACCGTGGCCGTGCGCAGCGAGCGCCTCAGGATACCGATCTCCCCGATCAGCTCACCGATCTCGGTGTTGCGAAGAACTTCGCCGTCCCTGCGGACCTCGGCCACCCCGTCGGCGATGATGAACGCCTCGTATGCGCCCTTGCCCTGCTCCGTGAGCACCCATCCAGCCTCGACATTCACCTCGTCAAGGTGCTGGTCAATGCGCGCGAGGTGCCTGCTGGCCAGCCCGTCGAAGATTGGGAGTTGGCGGAGCACGTCGATACGTTCCCGAGGCACCCGATGGCGTCGGATCATGGCCGTCCCCTTCCCTCTCGGACAAGAGTCGCAGGAGCGCAGCGGGCGGGCAACGGTCCGCAGCCCGTGACTACGATCTTGAACCGCACTATCATGCCGCGATCCGCGCGGTCGTCGACGTGCGGCTTTCTGGCTCCCCTCTGTTGTCAACCAGCAGCCGCGCTACTCGTCGGGATCGCCGAGTTCGGGCAGGCTCAGGAGCCGGCCCAGACCCTGGGCGCCCTGCTCGTACCACGACGCCCAGACATCAGTAGTACTGCACCAGGCAGAACTCGTGGTTCTCCGGATCCGTCATCACCACGACCACCGTCGTCGTACTCGTGCGCTCACCAGTCGATCGGCCACCGAGGGCGACAACCTGGGCACGATGGCGCTAGTTGCACCCGCCGTACGGCAACCAAACGCACGGCTCGGAAGCGCGCGTGCATCGGCGGCCGACTTATGCCAGCTGAGAGATGCCGAAAAGTGCCGCGGACGCGATCCCCGACGTGAACGTGACCGGGTGTACGGCAAACCCGATCTCGGTCATCTTGCCTCCACCGCGTTCCCGCTCAAGCTCCTTTCGCTGGAACTCGTTGGGATCCTTGGGCGCGCGCAGGAACGTGGTCTGCGGCGGGTTCTCGACCAGCCACAGCGTCTTTGATGAGGCCAGCGCCTCACGCGCCGGCGCGCCGCACAGCAGATTCACCCAATATTGAAGCGGTGCGATGAGCACGGCCCAGGCGAGCATCGCGACGCCGAACAACAGCGTGAACAGCCAGCCGAGCGCGAGATCGACCGTACCTAAGCGGAAGCGTCGTCCCAGGAAGTCGAGTCCGGCGTTGGCAAGGCCGCGGTCGGAACGCGGACTCCCGAACAGGGCCGACAGCGATCCGAGCAGAGCGGTGAGGAGCACGAAAACCTCGGCGACGTACAGAGTCGGATGGGCGGCTATCAGACCTGGTCGACTGTCAAGGCTGATCGCGTAGCCGACAATCGTGAACAGCAGGGCGACCTGGAAACCGTCGCGCAGGTAGAAGTCGAAGTAGTCGACGGCAAGCGCCCCGAGCCACAGGTAGTTGAGCGCGGCGATCGTCAACAGAACAACAATCCCCAGTACCGCAAAGGGCAGCTCGAATCGCAGCATCACCCGCCGCCTGGCGCGGGGCGCTTCGGCACGTGCCTGCTCCTGTTGCCTGCGAGTCTGCTCCTGCCGCCTGCGAGTCTGCTCCGACTGCTCGGTCAGGCGGCGCAAGCTGTCCGGGTCGCCAGCCTTCAACACCTCGATGGATCGCTTGAGGTCAGCCGTGGTTCGCTTGAAGTCAGGCGGAGCTTCGGCTTTCTCCTCGAGTTCGTAGACGCGATCCCAGGCTTGCCGCCTGCGTTCGAAGAAGCCCTGGAGAACCCTCCGGCGCCAACCCGATCCGCCCATGACGGCCAATCCTGTCTAGCTCAAGCCCGGCGGTCGCTGCCCGTCCGTCATGGGAGCTCGCTCCGCCGACTGCTTGCCGACTAACGCTACTCAGGTCTGACACGGTCCGTGAGGGGCGAAGGTCGCCCATTCCTGCCAAAGGACCCGCCTTGGAGCGCCGACCGGCCCATCTGCTGCCTTCGATCCGTGGAGCACCCCTCAACCGGCACCAGGGGGACCTGAGGTGTAGCGGGTTGCTCCAAACCCACTCCGACCGCCTCAAACGACGGCTACAAACCCCAAGACCGGTGCTGTCCGTCTAGGTTCGTCCTTGCGACACGTCCTGTAGCCGTACAAGGGCGTCGGGCGCGCATTCGATCTGGACGGTGTGCCGGTCGGCGGCTTTGCCGATTCTGGCTCTCTTTGATGTTCTCGTCAGTGCCGTTGCCGTTCGCTACGTGTGTCCGTGCCCGGTACGCGGCAACCCAGTCGCGTCGAAGCTGCGCCGAGTGGTGATCGCGGTGTGACCTCGAGCGGCCCGACGCTGGACCGCGAGCCTCGGCCGACGCCGGGTCGGTGTGGGAGGGTCGTGGCGATGGTCCAGCGCGGCGCGCGGCGTGGCCCGCTTCTGCTTCTCGAGGTCGGCAACCTGATCGCCGGCGTCGGCAACGGCGTCGCCTTGGTCGTCTTGCCCTGGCTGGTCCTCGACCTCACCGGGAGCGCGTCGGCGGCCGGTGCCGTGGCGGCGGCGACCCTGCTCCCACTGTTGTTGTCGAGCCTGTTCGCCGGCACCGTCGTCGACATCGTCGGCCGGAAGCGGACCGCCGTGATCTCCGACGTGCTGTCGGGGCTCAGCGTCGCGGCGCTGCCGGCCATCGATCTGGTGGGCGAGCTCACGGTGACCTGGTTGGTGGTGCTTGCCATGGCCGGGGCCGCCCTGGACCCGGCTGGGTTCACCGCCCGGGAGGCGATGTTGCCCGGCGCGGCCACGGAGGCCGGGTGGCGTTGGGACCGGGCCAACGGCGTGCACGAGGCGGTGTACGGTGTCGCGTTTCTGCTCGGTCCCGCGTTCGGTGGTGTGCTGATCGGTTTGGTTGGCCCACTCACGGCGCTGTGGGCGACGGCGATCGGTTTCGCGCTCGCCGTGGGCCTCACGCTGCTGATCCGCCTCGAAAGCGCCGGCCCTCCGGCGGCGCACGAGCGGCCACGCAGTATCTGGCACGGCACCGTCGAGGGCGTGGTCTACGTCTGGCGCGACCCGCTGCTGCGGGCGCTGGCCGCGCTCGACTGCGTGTTGATCGCGGCGTACCTCCCGTTCGAGTCGGTGCTGTTGCCGGTGCACTTCAACCTGGTCGACGCTCCCGCCCAGCTCGGCTTGGTGGTCACCGCCATGAGCGGGGGTACCATCGTCGGCTCGCTCGCCTACCCCGTGTTGGTGCAGCGCGTCCGGCGTCGGCGGCTGTTCGTCTGGAGCGTGTTCAGCACGTGTGCCACGCTCCTGGGCCTGGCCGCCTATCCGGGCATCGTGGCGATGGTGGTCCTCGGTACGCTGGTCGGCTTGTGCTGGGGGCCGGTCGCCCCCATCGTCAACCTGGCGATGCAAGTACGCACGCCCGAAGAGCTCCGGGGCCGCGTGATCGGGGTCCTCACCTCCGTGGCGTACGCCGCCGGACCGCTCGGCCTCCTGGTGGCGGGCCCGCTGGTGGACGCCCTCGGAGTCCGGCCGACGTCGCTGCTCTTCGCCGGCCTGTTGCTGGCGGTGGCGCTGGTCTGCTTCGCAGTTCCCGCGCTACGCCAACTCGACGGCCTGGTCGAGCCGACCCACGCGACCCCCCTGCACCTGGCCGACAGCACCCGTCCGGACGCGGTCCGGATTGCTGAGGAGCCGCCAGACGACGGTGACCCGGCGCCCCCCTTGGAGACGTCATGACACCCCTTCGAGCGAGATCGTGGAATCCGAGTCATCCCGGCTGCGCACGACCGCAACCTGACCACGGCGCCACTCCGACGCCGGTCAGACCGCAGTTCGGTGAAGCTACAGAACTGAAATGAGCCCTGCTGCAAACCAGATGGCGTTAAGCGCTGGGCGACCCGCGTTGCGGC
>Ga0081538_10000904_pt1 | contig 32062 bp, 28 predicted proteins | sample TabmetS5T2R1_FD_71022 | JGI IMG/M metagenome (GOLD analysis project Ga0081538, IMG submission 71022) | Tabebuia heterophylla rhizosphere microbial communities from the University of Puerto Rico - S5T2R1 | ecosystem: Host-associated > Plants > Roots > Rhizosphere ...
GAGGCGCTGGAACTCCTTGCGGTGGTTGGGGTTCTCCGCCAGGAAGCGCGCCTTGGCCGCGTCGTCCTTCAGGTAGACCTTCTCCTTGCCCACCTCGGTCGAGTACAGCGGCGGCTCGCAGACATAGACGTGGCCCTGCTCGACCAGCGGCCTCATCTGCCGGAAGAAGAACGTGAGCAGCAACGTGCGGATGTGGGCGCCGTCGACGTCGGCATCGGTGAGGATGCACACCTTGTCGTAGCGGCGCTTGTCGCTGTCGAACTCGTCACCCAGGCCCGCCCCGATCGCCGAGATCAGCGTCTGGATCTCGGCGTTGCGCAGCATCTTGTCGATGCGGGCCCGCTCGACGTTGAGGATCTTCCCGCGAATGGGCAGGATCGCCTGGGTCGCAGGGTTGCGGGCCTGCACGGCGGGGCCGCCGGCGGAGTCGCCCTCGACGATGAACAGCTCGCGTTCCTCGCGGTTCTTGGACGAGCAGTCCTTGAGCTTGTCGGGCATGCCGGCGCCGTCGAGGAGCGTCTTGCTGCGCACGACGTCGCGCGCCTTGCGGGCCGCGGCGCGGGCCTGGGCGGCGGCGATGCCCTTGCGGACGATCTTGTTGGCCTCGGTCGGATTCTCTTCGAGCCAGTCGCCCAGCTTCTCGTTGGTGGCACGCTGCACCAACGTCTTCATCGTCGTGTTGCCGAGCTTGGCCTTGGTCTGCCCCTCGAACTGGGGATCGCGCAGCCGCACCGAGATGATCGCGGTCAGGCCCTCGCGGATGTCCTCACCGGCGAGGTTCGGGTCCTTCTCCTTGAGTTGCTGCTTCGCCCGCGCGTACTTGTTGACGGCCGTCGTGAGCGCCGCCTTGAACCCCTCCTCGTGGGTGCCGCCCTCGATCGTGTTGATGCCGTTGGCGAAGCTGTGGATGCCGTCGGTGTTGAACCCGCTGTTCCACTGGAAGGCGACCTCGACCTCGGAGGTCGCGTCCTCGTCGGCGTAGTAGCCGACCTTGGAGAACAGGCTCTCCTTGGTCTTGTTGACGTGCTTGACGAAGTCGATGATGCCGCCGGAGTACCTGTAGACGACGGGCTCGTGCTCGTGACCCTCGCGCTCGTCGCGGAACCGGATCTCGAGGCCCTTGTTGAGGAACGCCATCATCTGCAGGCGCTCGAGGATCGTGCGGGCCGAGAACTCGACGGTCTCGAACACCGTGTCGTCGGGCCAGAAGGTGACGGTCGTGCCGCGGCGGGGACCGGAGCGGCCGTTGCGGGGCGCGTCCCCGGTCACCTTGAGCTTGGCCTGCGGCTGGCCCCCATCGACAAAGGCCTGGGTGTAGCGCTTGCCGCCGCGGTCGACCTCGACGACCAGGCGGCGCGACAGCGCGTTCACCACGGAGACGCCCACCCCGTGGAGCCCGCCGGAAACCTTGTAGCCGTCGCCGCCGAACTTCCCCCCGCCGTGAAGCTTGGTGAGCGCGATCTCGACCCCCGAGATCTTGTGGATCGGGTGGACGTCGGTGGGGATGCCACGCCCGTTGTCGACCACGCGGCAGCCGCCGTCGGCCAGCAACGTGATGTCGATGCGGTCGGCCTCGCCGGCCATCGCCTCGTCGACCGAGTTGTCGACGACTTCCCACACCAAGTGGTGAAGACCGGACGGGCCGGTGGAGCCGATGTACATGCCCGGCCGCTTGCGGACCGGGTCGAGGCCCTCCAGGACCTGCATGTCTTTGGCTCCGTACGAGGTCCTTCCCTGCGGCAAGGCGCGCCCTTTCGGCGAGGTCGATTCCCTAGGGACGAATGACCGGCGACCGAAGGCCTTTTGCCTGGTCAGAGCCCCAAATCACAACAACGCAAGTCTACCAGAGGGGACTGACATTCCCGCTGATGCCCGGGGCTTGCGCCGGGCCGTCCGACGTGGTCCTCGGAGACACGTGCCGGCCCGCTCACCCCGGCCTCGGGACCCGCCGCGGCGGGCGGGGTCCGCGGCGACCGCGGTCGACCCGCACTTCGATCCGTGCGATCTGGCGTGACCCGGCGAGCTCGGAGACGCGGGCAACGAGCTGCGCCTCGAGGAACCGCACGTGGGTCGCCAGCGCCGGTTCGTCGCACGCCACGACCAGCGTCTCGCCATGGATGGCCACCGGCCGCGTGCGGCCGGCCATCGCCTCCCCGACGACGTCGGGCCAGCGGTCGAACACCACCTCGATCCCGGCGCGGCCGGGGGCGCCGAGCCGTCCCAGGACCCGATCGAGCGTGTCGGCCAACCGCGTTGGCGGCGGCGAGGTGCCGGGGAGGGGCTGCCAACCCATGGCGACAGTCAACCATCCGGTGACGCGCCGGGCGCCACGTTCCGCGTGTCACCTGCGACCGTGACTGCGCCGTCCCGGAGGCGCAGCGCGACATCCGGGTGGGTATCTGGTGGGAGGCTGCCGGCGGTGGTCAGCACGGTCTGGCCGGACGGCAGGTTGGCCACGAGGGCCCGACTGCGCTCGGGATCCAGCTCGCTGAAGACGTCGTCGAGCAGCAGGATCGGCGGGCTGCCCGTCTCCGCGGTCACGACGTGATGCACCGCCAGCCGTAGGGAGAGCGCCAATGTTCGTTGCTCACCCTGGCTGGCGTGCGTCCTGGCGGGATGGCCGGCAAGGCTCAGCGCCATCTCATCTCGGTGCGGTCCCACCGTGGAGACGCCACGCCGCAGATCGTCGGCCCGCGCCGCCGCCAGCGCCGCCGCCAACCCCCGATCCCGCCACCCGGCGTCGTAGGCGACCGCCACCCGCGCCGGTTCGCGGGCCAACACGTCATACGTTGACGACAGGAGGGGCGCCAGGCGATCGACGAGCTCGGCCCGCGCCGCCGCCAGCGCCTCGCCCGCCTGCGTCAGCTTGGCGTCCCACACGTCGAGCGTGAACGCGGCCGACTCGTCGAGCCGACCCCCGGCCTGGCGCAGGAGTGCGTTGCGCTGCCGCAGCACCTTGTCCACCTCCGCCCTCAAGGCGTCGTTGCGCGGATGCAGCGCCACGAGCGCCTCGTCGAGGAAGCGCCGCCGTTCGCCGGGTCCATCTTTGACGATGTCCAAATCGTCGGGCGTGAAGACGGTGACCCGTAGCGACCCGAGCAGGTCCCGCGCCCGGCGCAGCGATTGGCGGTTGACGAGCACGCGATTGCGGCCCGAGGCCTGCAACTGAGCCTCCAGGAGTAGCTCACGGCCGTCCCGCTCGGCGAGCGCCCGGATGACGGCGAACGCCGCCCCTCGCCGAACCAGCGCGTCCGTGGGAGCGCCCCGAAACGAAGCCAGCGTCGCCAACCAGGCCAACGCCTCGAGCAGGTTGGTCTTGCCCTCGCCATTGGCACCGACCAACACCGTCAACCCGGGCGAGAAGCTGACCTCGATGGAGGTGTAGCTGCGGAAGTCGGTGAGCCACAGCGTGCGGACGTGCACGCCTCGGTGCCCCGCCCCGGTCAGCTCACGCGCACGGGCATGAGCAGGTAGAGGAAGTCGTCGTGCTCCGGACTCCGCACCAGCGCCGGCTTGAGCGAATCCACGGTCTCGACCAGCACCTCGTCGCCCTCGAGCACCTCGACGCCCTGCAGCAGGTAGTCCGGGTTGAAGGCCACCGTGAGCTCCGTGCCCTCGTACTTGGCGTCCAGCGACTCGTGCGCCTGGCCGACATCCTGGGTGACCGCCACCAGGTCGAGGCCCTCGGGTGACATCGCCAGCCGCACCGGCGTCGCCTCGCGTGCCAGCAGCTTCACGCGGCGGAGCCCTTCGAGCAGGCCCTCTCGGCTGACGACCAGCCGGTTCGGCGGCGCCGACGACGGGATGAGGCCCCGGTAGTTGGGAAAGTCACCTTCGATCAGCATCGTCGTCAGCCGCACGGCGCCGGCCTCGAACCCGGCGTCACGTTCGCCCAATCTGACGGTGAGCTCGCCGACACCGCCGAGCACCTTGGTGAGGTCGTTGAGGGCCCTCGACGGCACCAGCACCGACTGACCCTCGGCCAGCACGCTCTGGCCCGGAAGGTCACGCACCGCCAGCCGGAACGAGTCGGTGGCCACCAGCCGCAAACCCCCCGCCTCGGCCGACAAGAGAACGCCGGTGAGGATCGGGCGGGCATCATCGCTCGAGGCCGCCGGCACCACCTGGCGCAGCGCCGCCGACAACTCCGTGGCGCCAAGGGTGACGGCCTCGCCGGTGGTCTCGGGCAGCCGGGGGAATTCATCGACCGGGAACACGCGCAACGTGAACTCGGAACGGCCGGCGGTGATCCGTGCCTGTTCGCCGTCGACGTCGATCTCGACCGCGCCGGGCGGGAGCGACCGCACGACATCGGAGGTGAGGCGTGCGGGCAGGACCGCGACTCCGTCCGTCGTCCCCTTCACCCCCTCGCCGAGGACTACGGCGATGGTCAGCTCGAGGTCGTGCCCGGTGAGGGTGAGGGTGTCGCCCTGCAGCTCGGTGCGAATGCCCGATAGCACCGGGAGCGCGCCACCGCGGCTGGCGGTCGCTCGGCCGGCGGTGCCGAGGGCTTCGACGAGAACGTCTCGCTCACATCGGAACTTCACGCCGTCGCTCGCTTTCTCTGCCTTCTCGTAGGTACTCGAACCAGTAGTTGTAGTAGGGCCTGTGGATTGTGGACGATGACCCGTCGGGGCTGGTCAGGGGCCGAGTTGCCGTCCCCGTTGTGTCCCCAGGCTCCCACAGGTCGGAGGCCACGCGCGTGACCCCCCTGGGGACGGGCGGTGCCTCGTCCACGGGTCCACGGTCCCGATCCACAGCGTGTCCCGAGGGTTCTCCATGTCGGCGGCTCGGCGCCCGTCAGTCACCTTGCCGGACGGCCTTCATGAGCCGAGTGACCTGGTCGTAGATCTGGCGATCCTTCGACATGAGCGAGCCGATCTTCTCGACCGCGTGGATCACCGTGGTGTGGTCACGGCCACCGAACTCCCGAGCGATGTTGGGGTACGACAGGTCGGTCAGCTCTCGCATGACGTACATGGCGATCTGTCGCGCCGTCACCAGCGGGCGCTGGCGGTGCTTGCTGGTGATCTCCTCCACCGTGAAGCCGAACTGCTTGGCGGTCTCCTCGAGGATCAGCTGGGGCGTGATGGGCCGTGGCTGGTTCTCGCTCAGCAGGTCGGCCAACACCTGCGTGGCGCGTTCCACGGTGAGGGGCTCGTGCGTGAGGCTGGCGAACGCGGACACCCGGATGAGCGCCCCCTCGAGCACCCGGATGTTGTCCTTGATGTTGGTGGCGATCAGCTCGAGGACGTCGTTGGGTATGCGCGTCGATTCGAGCTCGGCCTTCTTCAGGAGGATGGCCATCCGCGTCTCAAGCGCGGGTGGCTGGATGTCGGTCATGAGCCCTTGTTGGAAGCGGCTCCGCATCCGGTCCTCGATGCCGATCTGGTCGGGGGGCCGGTCGGAAGACAGGACGATCTGCCGGTTGGTCTGGTGCAGGTGGTTAAAGGTGTGGAAGAACTCTTCGAGGGTCTCCTGCTTGCCCTCGAAGAACTGGACGTCGTCGACGAGCAGCACATCGATGCCGCGGTAGCGGCGCTTGAACGCGTCCCGGCTGTCCGAATGCATCGAGTCGATGAACTCGTTGAGGAACGTCTCCGACGTGACGTAGCGAACCCGGTACGCGGGGTAGTTGCGGCTCACGTAGCTGGCGATGGCCTGGAGGAGGTGCGTCTTACCGAGCCCGGCGTGGCCGTAGATGAACAACGGGTTGAACTTGCGGGCCGGGGTCTCGGCCACCGACAGCGCGGCGGCGTGGGCGAAGCTGTTCGATCCCCCGATGACGAAGTTCTCGAAGGTGTAGCGCGGATTGAGCTCCCCGTCTCCGAGTTCGTCCGCCGGGCGGATGGCCTCGTTGGGTGGCCGCGTGCCGGGCTCGCCGTTGCTCGGCGAGCCGGGCCTCGAGAGGTCGGGCACCTGGGTCGCATGGCGGTCTTCGGGAGCCGGCACGGTCCACAACGGTGGTGGTTCGACGGGTTCGATGCGGAGGCGGAGCTCGGCGTGGGACGCACCGGCCTCGGTCATCGCATCCCGCACGAGCCCGAGGTAGCGGCCCTCGATGCGTTCCTTTGCCAATGCGCTGGGAACGCCGAGCGTGAGGACGTCACCGTCGAAGTCGACCGCCCGGACGCCGTCGAAGGCCGTGTGCCACACCAGGTCCGACACCTGGGCCCGGAGCAGCGCTGCGCACGTCGTCCACAGGTGGTGCGCGTCGCTGATCACGGTCCCGAGCCTCTCCTGCTGGCAGCCGAAGTCGTCCACAAGCAATCCACACATGTGGATGACTGCACAACAACCCGATTCAGGTAGTGGACCAGGCGCCAGTTCCGCTGCCTGACCCCCGGTGAGGGGGAGTGGGTTGGGGAAAGTTAGCACCGTCGATGATGGGCGACCAGCGGCGGTCCACAGGAATGAGTGGTATCGCACCCCGCAGGGTTGGCGCATTCGAGGGACGGGGCTCTACCGTTGTCCGCGCACCGAAGCGGCGCGCGCTGCACCCGCGCGTCGCGGACGAGTTCAACACCCCGCCGCAGGCCCCGCTGACGCTGCGAGGAGGCCGCGTGCTCGAGGAGGCAGAAGGTGAAGCGCACGTATCAACCCAACAACCGGAGGCGAGCCAAGCGGCACGGCTTTCGGGTGCGAATGCGGTCCCGAGCCGGCCAGGCAATCGTCCGGGCACGGCGCCGGAAGGGCCGCGCTCGGCTGTCGGCCTGATCGGACGGATCGGCGATCGTGCGACGTTCGACGCGCTCCGGCGTGATGGACGCCGCGCCCGGCGGGATCCAGTGACCGTGCTGTTCCTTCCCGATGCGGGGGCTGGCGCCGGCGGTGGCGTACGAGTTGCGTACAGCGTTGGACGGCGGGTGGGAACGGCCGTCGATCGCAACCGCGTCCGGCGCCGCCTGCGAGCGGCGATGCGCTACGTCGCCAGCGAGGTTGGTGGCGGGCTGCGCTCCGGTGCCTACCTGGTACTCGCCCGCCCCGAGGCCGGGACGGCGCCCTACCCGGAGTTGAGGCGGTCGCTACGTGAAGCGTGCAACGAGGCCGCCCGGAGCACGGACCCGTGAGCCCACCCACCCACCTCCTCCACTGGTTGATAAGGCTCTACCAGAGGGTGACGGACGGGCGGCCGTCGCCGTGTCGATTCGTCCCGACCTGCTCGACCTACGCGCTGGACGCTCTGGAGCGGCATGGCGCGGTCCGCGGCTCGGCGCTGACCCTGCGACGCCTGTTCCGCTGCCACCCGTGGGGGGGACACGGGTGGGATCCCGTTCCTGAAGGAAAGCACCGCTGATGTTAGACGGCCTGTTTGAGCTCATCTCGGGCATGCTCAACTTCTTCTATGCAAACGTGCCCGGCGGCTACGCAGTCGCGATCGCCCTCCTGACATGCGTCGTGATGATCATCACGACGCCGCTCACGCTCAAGGGCACGCGCTCGATGATCGAGATGCAGCGGCTCCAACCCGAGATCCGCCGCTTGCAGGTCCAATACAAGGACGACCGGCAGAAGCTCAACGAGGAGCTGATGCGCTTCTACCGGGAGCACGAGATCAACCCGGTGGGTGGATGCCTCCCGCTGCTCATCCAGGCGCCGGTGTTCTCGATCCTCTTCTATGTGGTGCAGGGCCTGACCCGGCAGTCGAAGTTCGTGGGCCTGCAGGAATACACCCAACAGCTCGGCCTGACGACAACCGTCACCGACGGGTTCCGTCCCAAGTACCTGGACCAGAGCGACGAGCTGTACCAGTCGCTGTTGGGCAAGCACGAGATGAACTCGCTGGGTATCGACCTGGCGATCTCGCCCGCCGAGGCGCTCAGCCAGGGCTTCCTCACGGCGCTGCCGTACCTCCTACTCATCGTCGTCATCGCGTTCCTGAGCTGGTACCAGCAGAAGCAGATCATGGGCCGCACGGCCGGGGCCGAGGTCACCCAGCAGCAGCGGCTGATGATGCGGATCGGCCCGCTGCTCTACGTGTTCTTCGCGTTCATCAGCCCCCTGGCCATCGGCATCTACTTCCTCGTCTCGACGCTGTGGCGCGTCGGGCAACAGGCGTTCATCACCCGATCGCTGTATCGAGGCGAGGAGTCGATCGGCAGGCAGGCGCAGAGGGCCATGGCGGAGATGCGCGAAGCGCGCCAGGCGGAGGGCAACGGCGCCAAGGGCGGCCGACAGCCGGCAAAGAAGGCCCCGACCCAAGCGCCGACCGGCAACGGGCGCACGCGCGACCAGAAGTCGGGTCGGCAGACGCCCAAGGCCCGTAGTGGTGCCGGCGGCGCAAAGTCGTCCGGCGGAGGCGGGACGCCGGCGCCGAAGCCACATCCGCGCTCCCGCAAGAAGAGGAAGAGGAAGTAGAGCGGTGGAATGGGTCGTGACGACCGGTCGGACCGTCGTCGAGGCCGTGGAATCGGCACTCGACAAGCTCGGTGTCGACGAGCACGACGCCGAGATCGAGGTCGTCCAGGAGCCGCAGAAGGGACTGTTCGGGCGCCTGCGGGCGGAGGCGCAGGTTCGGGCGCGGGTCCGCCCGACCACCCCCCGTCCCAAGGTCGATCGGCGAGACCGCCGGCGGGGCGAACGCCGGGGTCGCGATGGTGACCGCAACCGGGGCAAGGCGAGGCCCGCCGGCCGCAGCGATGCCACCGACGGCAACGGTCGTGGCTGGGGGCAGCGGCGGGACGCACCCGCGAAACAGGGCGATGGTGATCGGGCGAGCGACGGCGCAGTGGTGACGACGGCGGCGGACGTGCCCGCTGGCGGCGGGCCAGGTTCGGAGGAAGGGCAGCGGGCAACCTCGACGCGCCCGCGCCGCCGCCGAGGTAGCCGGACAGCAGAGGGAGCGAATGCGGTGAGCGAGAGCACGCAGCCAACACAGGCGCCGGCAGCGACGGAGTTCGACATCGAGGGTCAACGCCAGGCCGTCGAGAGCTTCCTCATCGATCTGCTGGGGGCGTTCGGCCGGTCCGACGCCACCGTGACGGTGACGCTGAGCGACGACGAGGCGATCGAGGCCTCGGTCGACGGTCCCGAGCTCGGCCTGCTGGTGGGCCAGAAGGGCGTGACGCTCCAGGCGGTCCAGGAGTTGGTGCGGAGCATGGTGCAGCGCCGCTTCGTGGGCCAGACGCACGCCCGGGTGCGCCTCGACGTGGCCGGCTATCGCGCCCGCCGAAAGGTGGCGCTCGAGCGCTTCGCCCGGGAGGTCGCCGAGTCGGTGAAGGCCAGCGGCGTAGCCAAGGCGCTGGATCCGATGGGCTCGGCCGACCGCAAGGTCGTCCACGACGCGATCAACGAGATCGACGGTGTGAGCACGGCCTCCGAAGGCGAGGACGCGGCTCGGCGAGTGGTGATCCGCCCCGCCTGAGCCCGGGTGGACGACACCCGCCTGATCGAGGTCCTGGAGCGGAGCCGCGACCTGGGCTTTCTCGGGCCTGGCGCCGTGCGCGTGCACGTGGACCATGCCGCGGGGTTCGCAGCCGGCATCCACGCTGCACCGCGGGATTTCCTCGACCTCGGCAGCGGCGGCGGCGTTCCGGGACTGGTCCTGGCGCGGCGGTGGCCGGACAGTCGGGCAGTGCTGCTGGATGCCCGCGAACGGCGCTGCGGCTTCCTACGCGAGGCGGTACGCGACCTCGACCTCGGCGGACGGGTGGCCGTCGTCTGGGCCCGGGCCGAGGAGGCTGGCCATCGCGACTACCTGCGGGGGGTGTTCGACCTCGTGGTGGCGCGGGGCTTCGGAGCACCGGCGGTGACGGCTGAGTGCGGGGCGCCGTTCCTACGGGTGGGCGGAACGCTGGCGGTGAGCGAACCACCGGAGGACTGTGAAGCCGAGGCTGCCCCTGACGCGCCCGCCCGGTGGGTGGCTGGGGGCCTGGCCCGGCTCGGCTTGGCGGTGGGTCGATCCTGGACCGATGGGTATCGGTACCGGGCACTCGACCAGGTCCAGCCCTGTCCCCCGAGGTACGCGCGCAATCCTGGAGTCCCGGCGAAACGGCCCCTGTTCTGAGAGCCATACCTGTTCCACGTGGAACACCCCAGGTTGCAATTCGCACGTCCCTTGGCGCGTGGCACCGTCGGCCGGCTGTTCCACGTGGCACGACCACGGACCGGCGAGAGGGCTCGGGAGCACCCCCGATTCAGGATGGCCCGCCCCGGACGCCCGGGTTCGCGTGTTCCTCGTGGAACGCGCCCAGGCGACCGGGACGCCCCGGGGTTCGCGTGTTCCACGTGGAACACGCGGCAGGGTCATGCGCAGCCCGCGGTTCCGCCGGGGTCGTGTGCCGATCCCATGGGCCCGATGGCGAGGGCACCGGAGCGGCCCGGCGGCAGCCCGGGACGGGAAACGGCGATGCAACGGGCGCGTCCGGCGCGGCGGCCGCACCGAAGCTGTTGACGAAAAACGCCCGCTGTGGCGCCGAAAACACCAGGCTTGACCGGGCCCTGGAGGCCCGAAAGTATGTGCCGGTGGCCGATGGTCCGCCTCGAGATGGCGCCGATCGGGCGGCGGTCACATAGTCCCTCTCGGACCACAACCGCGTTCAGCTGCCGGGTCGAACCCGTCCCGGCATTGACGGCTGGGAGCATCGGCGATGAGTACCCAAGACAGCGGCCTCGGCGGCATCCCCACGTCGGCCGTGCTGGAGACCAGGTTCGACGAGGCGGGTCGTCATGCATCGCGGGAGGCCCAGGTCGCCGAGGTGCCGGCCGTCCCGTCGACGCCCTTCGAGCGACCGCTCCCTCGCACCATCGCGCTCGCCAACCAGAAGGGCGGTGTCGGGAAGACGACGACGGCCGTCAATTTGGGTGCATGCCTGGCCGAGCTCGGTTACCGCGTGCTCGTCGTCGATCTCGATCCGCAGGGCAACGCCAGCACCGGGCTCGGCATCAACATCCGCGACCTGCAATCTTCGATGTATGACGTCATCTTGAATGACCTTCCGCTCGAGGACTGCGTCGAGGGGACGGCGGTTCGGAACCTCTTCGTGGCCCCGGCGGCGCTCGACCTGGCGGGCGCCGAGATCGAGTTGGTTCCCGCATTCAGCCGCGAGATGCGCCTGCGCCGGGCGTTGGACGCGGTGCGGAACGACTACGACTACATGCTGATCGACTGCCCACCCTCGCTCGGGCTGCTTACGGTCAACGGCCTGGCGGCCGCCAGCGAGGTGATCGTGCCCATCCAATGCGAGTACTACGCGCTGGAGGGCCTGGGCCAACTGCTGCGCAACGTGCAGCTCGTCCAGCGCAATCTCAATCCGGGCCTCGAGCTCAGCGCCATGGTCCTCGTGATGTACGACGCCCGGACCAAACTGGCCGACCAAGTCGTGAGCGAGGTGCGCGACCACTTTGGCGAGAAGGTCTGCCACAGCATCGTCCCCCGAACGGTCCGCCTGAGCGAGGCGCCCTCGTTCGGCCAGCCCATCATCACGTTCGATCCCACCTCCCGGGGTTCGATCGCGTACCGCAACTTGGCGACGGAGGTCAGCGGTGGAGCGGCGCGGCGGACTGGGTAAGGGTCTCGGCGCACTCATCCCATCGGACGTCGCACCGTCCTCGGCCGCGGGGCTGGCCAGCCGTCCGGGAATCGAAGAGATCCCGATCAACCAGATCGACCCGAACCCCTACCAGCCACGCAACCGCTTCGACGAGGAGACGCTGGCGGGGCTCACCGCCTCGATCCGCGAGCTGGGCGTGCTGCAGCCCATCCTGGTCCGCCAGGTGAGCGACGACCGCTACGCGATCATCGCCGGCGAACGCCGCTGGCGGGCCGCCAAGCGGGCCGGGCTGCAGTTCATCCCCGTCATCGTGCGCCAGGTCAACGACGAGCTCACTCTCCAGCACGCACTGGTCGAGAACCTCCACCGCGACGACCTCAACCCGCTCGAAGAGGCGGCCGCCTACCAGCAACTGGTCGAGGACTTCGACCTGACGCAGGAGGAGGTCGCCCACAAGGTCGGGAAGAGCCGTTCGGCGGTCGCCAACCTGCTGCGGCTTTTCCAGTTGCCACCGCAGGTGCAACGGCTGGTGGCCGAGGGTCGCGTGTCCGCGGGCCACGCCAAGGTGCTGCTGGGCACACCCGACCGGGCGTTCCAGGAGTCGCTGGCGCGGCGCGTGGCCACCGATGGGCTGTCGGTCCGGGACACCGAGGAGGCCGTCCGCCAGCGCAACGGTCTGGCCGGCTCGTCGGGCAGGTCCGCCGGGTCGTCCGAGGGGCGGACGAAGCTGCGGGCACCGGGCCTGCTCGAGCTCGAGGAACTGTTGGCCGAGCAGCTCGACACGCGGGTGTCGATCAATGTCGGGCCCAGGCGCGGCCGGGTCGTCATCGAGTTCGCCGACCTCGAGGACCTCGAACGCATCTACCGGGTGATGGCCGGCCCCCAGTGACACGCAAAGTGCCCGAAAAACGCTCAACCCCAACCTGAGGATCGGAGGTCCTCAAGTCGGGGTCGAGTCAATCCACAGCCTTGCACACAGGTTGTGGATTACGTCTCTTGTAGAGGTTCAGGGCAGGAATTCACCCAGCTCAGCTAGCAGCTGACCCTTACCTTTGGCCCCCACCAGGCGCTTTTGCGGTGCGCCATCCTTGAAGACGATGAGCGTCGGGATGCTCATGACGTCGTAGCGGCGGGCGACGTCTGGATTCTCGTCGACGTTGAGCTTGGCGACGCTGAGCTTGCCGGCGTGCTCGCCCGCGATCTCGTCGAGGATCGGGGCGATCATCTTGCAAGGTCCGCACCACTCGGCCCAGAAGTCGACGACCACCGCTTCCGACGCGGCGCCAATCGTCTCGTCGAACGTGGCGTCGGTCAGGGTGGTTATGCCTTCAACCATGTCGGGGTGACCTTCCTTCGGTATGACTGGCGGATTTCAACGAATCAAAGACCTGAACAGCGCCCCTGCCAGGGTTGTTCCCTCCCTCCCACGATCTGATCAGTGGGCGCTCGCGCCCCTAGCCCCCCTGGGCCTCCAGCCACCGTTCGGCGTCGATCGCGGCCTGGCAGCCCGTGCCGGCGGCGGTGATCGCCTGCCGGTAGACGTGGTCCTGGACATCGCCGCTGGCGAACACGCCCTCGACGTTGGTCGACGTGGCACCGTGACCCAGGCCGGTCAGGAGGTAGCCGGACTCCTCCATCTCGAGCTGGCCCTTGAACAGGTCGGTGTTGGGCTTGTGCCCGATCGCCACGAACAGGCCCGATACCGGCAGCGAGGTCAGCTCGTCGGTGAGCACGTTGCGGACGGTGATCGCCGACACCTTGTTGTCGCCCTCGATGCCGTCGACGACGTGGTTCCACAGGAACCGGATCTTCTCGTTGGCGAACGCACGTTCCTGCATGATCTTCGACGCCCGCAGCTGGTCGCGGCGGTGCACGATCGTCACCGACCGGGCGAACTTGGTGAGGAAGATGGCCTCTTCCAGTGCGGAGTCGCCGCCGCCCACCACCGCGATGTCGTCCCCACGGAAGAAGAAGCCGTCGCAGGTCGCGCACGTGGACACGCCGTGGCCCACCAGCTCGGTCTCGCGGTCGAGACCCAGCATGAGCGACTGCGCACCCGTGGAGATGATCAGTGCGTCGGCCTGGTAGGTGGGCTCGCCCGCATCGGGATCGCCCACCCAGACGCCGAACGGGCGGGCGGACAGGTCGACGCGGGAGGCCCTCTCCGTGCGGATGTCCGCGCCGAAGCGTGCCGCCTGCTCCCGGAAGCGGGTCATGAGCTCGGGTCCCATGATCCCCTCGGGAAACCCGGGGTAGTTCTCGACCTCCGTCGTCATCATGAGCTGTCCACCGGGCTGGTCGCTCGTGGACGAGGGCTCACCCTCGAGCACCAACGGCTCGAGGTTGGCGCGGGCGGCGTACACCGCGGCGGTGAGTCCGGCGGGGCCGGATCCGATGACGATGACCTTGCGGGTGCTCATGTGTCCTCGGTGGCAGCGAGTTGTGGGCTCGGACGAGCCTCGGCTCCGTCAACGCCGTCAGGCGCGTGTATCTTCCGGGCCCGGACCGTAGCGGCGAGCCCACAGGATCACGCCGGCGATCACGAACACCAGGCCGATGATGAGGTACGCCGCCCAGGTGTGCTCCTCGCCGAAGCCGGCATTCGGCAGGTAGTTGTCGATGAGGCGGACGGCACCGATCGTTGCCAGCACCAGGGCCGCGATCCCCACGATCACGGCGAAGGTCCCGTACACCACGGCCCGGGCCACCGTGATGGCCGGCCCGGTGGTGCGGTCCCGGACGTTTCCGACCGCCCGCTCGATGGTGTCTGCCGCCTGTGCCGCCCAGTCGCCCGATGCCGGTGCCGGGCTGGCGGTGTCGCGGTTGTGCCGGACGGATGAGCCGACCTGAGCCATGCGGGAAGCCTAGTTGCGGGGCCTCGCCGGATCGCTCAGGGTCGCGGGCCGGCCGGCCGACGGTCCGTTGGCCCGGCCAACAATTATGGCGCTCAGTCGAGCGGCCGGTCGACCACGACCTCACAGGTCCCGTCGACGGCGACCACCCGTTGCGTGCCGTCGGCAGCGAGCACCCAGACGTCGACCGAATCACCGTGGAGCGTGGCGCGAGCTTCGAGCAGGATCGTCTCGCCGGTCGCCGGCAGACGCTGGGCGCCGGCGAAGTCGGGGCACCGCGAACGCAGCGCGCCACCGCCGGCCCCGAGATCGTGGGCGGCGTCTTGACCGCTGGATGACTCGGTCAGAGGGCTCGCGGACTGTGCGGCCACTGCCGATCGCGCACTCTCGGCCAACGCCTCAGAGGAGTCGAGCTCTCCGAGCTCCACGATCCCGCCCGGCGCGACGGTCGGGGCGGCGCCCTGCTCGGCGGCGCCATCCTCGGCCTCCTCGGCCGTCGCCTCGTCCGACCCGCCACCAGCGTCGTCTCCTGCGCGGGTGCTCGTTTCCCCGCCGGCGGTGTCCGCACTGTCGCTGCCTGCATTCCAGTTGCTGACCACGACGCCCAAGCCCACGACGGCCAGCACGACGGCGGCGGCCGCGAGCCAGCGACGGCCCGCCGTGCCCCGAGGGCGCCATGGGGTTCCGGTGGGCTCCCCTGCGGGCCGATCCGCTCGGCCGCGACGGCCCCGGTCGCCGACCGTGCCCACCACGGATGCGCCGGCGCCGCGTTGCTCGGCGGCGTCATCGCCCACCTCGAAGGCGGCGAGCGCTGCCGCCAGGCCCCGCTCGCGGGCGACGGGGTCGGGCCCTGCAGGCGGGCGCCGCAGAGCCTCTCGGACCGCCGCCAGCTCGGCCAGCCGCGCCACCACCGCCGGATCGCGCCGGGCCGCGGCCGCCTCGTCGGCGGTGAGGAGGCCGTCCAGCAGCGCAGACGCCAGGTCGTCGGGGTCGTGAGGGGCCGTCATGATCTCGTGGTTGGACGGTTCTGCTGGTCGGTCGGGTTCCCGAGCAGGTCGGCGAGTTGGCTCCGGCCCCTGGCGATCCGCGACCTGACGGTGCCGACCGGGATGCCGAGCACGCGTGCGATCTCGGCGTAGTCGAGGTCACACAGGTCGCGGAGGACGACGGCGGCGCGGAAGTCCTGCGGGAGCAGGGCGAGGGCCGTGTCGATGTCCACGCGGTCGGCGACGGCCTCGACCGCGGTTGGCGCCGGGGGAGCGGAGAGCGCCCCGCCGGGGCCGTCCGGTGACTCCCCCGTCCCCAGCATCCCGGGGGCGTCGGGCATCGGGCGCCGGCGCCGCCGCCTCAGCTCGTCGAGGCAGGCGTTGGTGGCCACGCGGTACGACCACGTGGTGAACGCGGCGCGGCCGTCGTACCGGCCGATGCCACGCGCGATGGCGATCAGGGCGTCCTGCAGCGCATCCTCGGCGTCCGCATGGTTCCCGGTCAGCCGCCGGCAGAGCGCCCACAGCCGATCGTGGTGACGGCGCAGCAGGGTCTCGAGGGCGGCGCGGTCACCCGCCTGGGCGGCCGCCACGAGCGAGCGATCGTCGTCGTCGGAAGGGTCTCGCGCGATGCCCGGAACAGTAGATCAGCGCTTCAGGCGTACCTCGGTGACCGTGACCTGCCCATCGTCGCCGGCGCGGGTGAACCACAACAGCACGGCGCCGCCGCTCTCGTCGAACGTCACCGTGTTGGTGCCGCTGTCGCTCTCCTCGAACGTGGCCACGGGATCACCCCACCCCTCGAGGCTGCCCGGGTTGCTCTCGGCCACGTACACCTCGGCGTTCCATCCGACGGACGGTGTGTCGAACTCGAGCCCCTGGACGTCGGTCGCCTCCTGCAGCTCGAGGATCAGGCCCACGCCGGGCTTGCCCAGGCGTCCCCAGTCCGGTGACGTGTAGTCCTCGGTGCTCCACGACGTGTTCTGGTCGCCGTCGATCGCGTTTCCCTGTTCCGCCTCCTGCGCATGCTCCCCATCGCCGCCCGCCGGGTCGAAGTCGATCGTCCGCGCGATGGGGACGAACTCGTCGGCGCGTGGGGGTGCCTCGGAGGTGTCGGATTCGTCGTCGGGGTTGCCGAAGAGGTTGGAGCCCGATCCCTGGATCAGCAGGCCGGCGACGCCCAACGCCACCGCCACCAGCACGACCAGAAGCGTGGGGACCAACCAGCGGCGCTCTGTGTCCGCGAACCCGACCGGCGCGGGCGGGCCCTGGACCGCCGGGGTTCCGAGGGGCGTGGGCGGGGCGATGGGTGGCGGTGGCAGCTGGCGGGTTGCGCCCGCGGTCGCAACCGACCGCACGCCGGCCCCGGCAGGGCTTGCCTCGACCACCGTGGCGTCGCCGGTCGTCGGACCGTCGTCGGCGCCCGCGCCCAGGAGCGCAGCCCGCGCCTCGGTGGCCGTCGGGTAGCGGTCGTCGGGCGAGCGCGCCAGGAGCCGCATGGTTATGGCCTCCAGCTCGCGGGGAATGCCGGGCCTCACCAGGCGGGGCCGTTGCGGGTCACTGTGGAGGCGGGCGAGCGCCGTGGACGACGAGGAGTCGCCCTCGAAGGGGACCCGTCCGCAGAGCATCTCGTAGAGCACCACGCCGAGGCCGTAGAGGTCGGTGCGGCCGTCGACCGGGCCGGCCTCGACCTGCTCGGGCGCGAGGTACTTGGCCGTCCCCAGGAACGACCCCTCCTGGGTGAGGTCGGCGGACTCCGCCGCCTTGGCGATGCCGAAGTCGCCGACCTTCACGCGGCCGTCCTCGGACAGCAGGATGTTGGCTGGCTTGATGTCCCGGTGCACCAGCCCGGCGGCGTGGGCCACCGCCAGCGCGCCACACACCTGGGCCGCGATGTTGGCGGCCAGCCAGGGATCGACAGTTCCCTCGTCGAGCCGCTGGCGCAGCGTGCGACCCCGCACGAGCTCCATGACGATGGCCTCGATGCCGTCGTCGCTGCACGTGTCGTACACGCTGACGATCGCTGGATGCGACAGGCGAGCGACGGCGATCGCCTCGTGGCGGAACCGGGCCACGAAGGTCTCGTCGTCGGCCAGGTGCTGGTGGAGGATCTTCACGGCGATCGCCCGGCGCAACACCTCGTCGGTGCCCAGCCACACCTGGGCCATTCCCCCCGACGCGAGCTGCTCGTCCAGCCGGTACCGACCGCCCAGCAGCGCGCCGGCTACCAGGCCGGCGGCGGGCGACGGGCCGGTTGGCGGAGGGGTCAGTGCCACGGTGCGCCCACCGTAGTCAACGAGTTCCCGTGCCTTCGCGTCGGCGATGGGCCGCTGCGGCCGGCCGGGCGGGAAGGGGCGGGCCGGGCAGCCGTGTCAGCCGGACGCCGTCATGAGGCCCGGTGGCGCACACCGCAGGGCCTCCGTCACGCCGGATCGAGCCAGGTGAGGCCCATGACCCGCGGGCCCGCGTGGGTGCCAATCGTGGCGCCGATCACGGTCACCCGGATCTGCTCGGCCGGGTAGCGGGGGCTGAGCAGGTCGCGCATCTCGTCGACATCCGGGGCCATGCCGTGGGCGATGGTGAGCTCCTCGACGGCCGGGCGCTCGAAGACCTTGTCGCGCAGCACCTGCAACGCCTTCCGCCGGGTGCGGGCCCTGCCCGCCTCGGCCACCTCGCCGGTCGAGATGTCGAGCAGCGGCTTGATGGCGAGGAGGGAACCCAGCAGCGCCTGGGCCCCCCCGATGCGCCCGCCCTTGCGAAGGTTGTCGAGTGTGTCGAGTGCCCCGACGACATGCGTGCGGGCCGACAGGTCGCGGACCATCGACTCGACCGCATCGGCATCCGCCCCGTCGGCCGCCGCCAGGGCGGCCCGGCGCACCTGCGTGGCGAGGCCCGAGGTGATCGAGCGGGAGTCGACGACACGCACGTCGACGGCGCCCTCCAGCGCCTTGGCGCCGTTCTGGGCCGCCTGCATGGTGGCGGACAGGCCTGACGACAAGTTGATGCAGACGATGGCGTCGGCGCCCGCCTCGGCCTGGCGGCGGAACGCGGCCTCGAACGCCCCGGGCGACGGCGCGGCCGTCTCGGGCAGCTCGTCGGATGAACCCAGCTTGTCGTAGAACTGCTCGACGGACAGGTCGACGCCGTCGGTGTACTCGACCGACCCGAAGCGGATCGACAGCGGCACGACCTCGATCCCGAGCTCCTTCGCCTCGGCGGCGTCGAGGTCGGCCGCCGAGTCGGTGACGATTCGCACTGGCACGGGGGGCGACCCTAATGCGCCAGAGCGCCATCCGCCCCGGTGAGGTCGGCGGCGGGGCGATCGGGCTCGGGCCCGGTGAGGTCGGCGGCGGGGCGATCGGGCTCGGGCCCGGTGAGGTCGGCGGCGGGGCGATCGGGCTCGGGCCCGGTGCCGTCAGCCCCGGCGCGACCGGCCTCCGGCCAGGTGCGCCGGGCGGTCGTCACCCGAACCGTCTGGCCGCCCGGCGTCGTCGGTCGTGGCGTCCGGTTGCGCCGAGCCGACGCCCATGGTGGCGGGTGACGCCGGCGCCCCACCGGCGGGCACCAGGTGACGCGACCGTCGGGAGCTCCGCCAGTGGCGGGCCCACCACACCGCTAGGAACAGCCCGGCGCCGATGGACAGCACCAGGCCCACACCCGTGACCGCGGTGGACCGGATGTCGAACGTCGTCCGGTCCAACTCGATGGAGCTGTCGGGGCTCTTCACCGTGACGCCCATCGGAAACGCTCCGGACGTCAGGGCGCGCACGCGGACGTCCAACCGCGTGACACCGGGCTCGAGCTCGCGGTTGACCACGTCACCGTCGAGGAACTCCAGCTGGCCGCTGTCGAACTCGATCCGCACTTTCAGCGGCTGGTTCAGGTTGTTGGTGATGTTGACCGGAATCGTGCTGGTCCGGGAGGTGAGGGTGATGCGGAACTGGTCGGGCAGGGCCACGGCTCCGCTCAGCGAGCCCAGCTCAGCGTTGACGCGATCGACGTATGCCGGGCGCTGGGGCTCGGGCGTGGCGGTCCCGGTGGCGAGGAGCAGGGAGCGGGTCAACGATCCACCGTCCGCCGAGGCGACCGTGCCGGCGACGCCGCTCACGCCGCGCCGCGCCCGGCGGAGCGGTTCGGCAATGCCGGCGAGCTCGTCGGTGACCTCGTGATCGACGAGGGAGACCGTCGCCGGCCCGTCGGGGTCGGGCGGCACGTCGAAGAGCTGATCGATCGTCACGGCCTGCACGGCCTGGCCGTGGGACAGGCCGTCGAGGGCCCGGGCGACGGTGGAAGGATCGATGTCGGTGTCACTCGCGACCCGGACGGCGACGGCGCGAGGAATGGCGGGCCGCTCGAACCACATGATCGTCAGCTCGGCGAGGAAGCGCTGCGCATCGACGACGTCATCGTCGCCCCGCAGGTGGGCGGCCAGCTCCGGGTCGGTGACCATGGCGCGCAGGCCACCGTCGTCCAGCGTGACCGGTGCGTCCGGCACCTCACTGGTCTCGACGGCGCTGGGGGGAACGATCGCCCGGTCGAACCCGAGGTCGGCGGCCTCCCTGGCGGCGTCGCCACCGAGGGTGGGTCCCGACAGCCAGATGCCCGGAACCGGCGCGCGTCGGAAGAGGCTGCGGACCGCGGCGGCGCCGGCGTCGACCTGCTCGTCTGCCTCGTTCGACAGCCCACTGGTTTGCAGCGCCTCGAGGTCGACGTCGGTGTAGGGGCGGCCGAGCACCGGCCTGTCGCCCGATGCCTCCACCAGGCTCGCCACCGCCGCCCCGCCGTCGCCGCCCGCGTCGACGAGCCCGTCGAGCGTCTCGGGCTGGGGTGCCAGAGTCAACCGGACGTCGGGTGCGGTGCCCACCAGGTCGGCCCGCTCCTGCGCTCGCTGCACGGTGGCGCGGGTGGGGCGGATGGATCCATCGGGCTGCAGGATCGGCGCGCCGCCGACATCGACGATCACGGCGACCGCCAGAGGGGAGAACGACGGACCGTCGGGCTCGAACAGGTACATGAGATACGTGACCACCGGGGTGGCAAGGAGGTTGTCCTGCGGGTCGACCAGCTGCACCTCGACCGGGTACACGCCGCGACCCTCGAGGCCCTGGCCGTCGCCACCGACGACGAACCCCGTCGAGAAGGTCCCCGACGCTGCTCCCGAGGGGGCCAGCGGCTCCACCGGCAACGCTTGCTCGACGTCACCGAGGTCGCCGTCGAGCGTGTCGCGGAACCCGGACCGGGACTCGAGTCGGTCGTGCACCACCAGCCGGAGGGCCGCGCCGGCGGGCGCACCGGTGACGCGCGCGCTCACCTCGAACCGGCCGCCGCTGTGCACCCAGATCGTCTGGTCCAGGAGCTCGATCGACGGTGCCGCCTGGCGGGGAGCGGCACCGACCGGCCCGGTTCCGACCAGGGACAGCACCACGAAGGCCGCGCCGACCACGGCGGCGACGGCGCGAACGGGGCCGACGCGGCGACGCCGCATCACGGGACGCCACCGAGATCGAGCCGCAGGACGGTGAGACCGTCGGGTTGGAGCACGAACCCAACGCGCTGGTAGAGCCGGAGGGACCGGTCGTTGCCTTCCTGCGTGTTGACGAGCGCGTCTCGAGCACCCCAGCGCCGCAGCCAGCGGAGGCCGTCGAGGAGCAGGGTGCCGCCGACGCCTTGGCCCTGGGCGTGGGGGTGCACCGCCAGGCGCTGCACGTAGCCACGGTGCGCGGCGCGCCCGCAGATGGCGTACCCGATCGTTCCTCCGGCGTCACGTGCGACTCGCAGGTGGACGGTCGGTGTCGCGCTAAGGGCCTCGTCGAGCCCGATCCGGTCCAGACGCCACATCCCGCTGAACGCCGCGTGGTCGACCGCGAGCAGGTCGTCCAGCTCACGCCTCCGGCCCCGCCGTACGTGTGCCGGCGCCGCCAGCACCGGGTTCGGAACGTCATCGAGGGAGTGGACGAGCAGGTGCAAGCGCTCGGCCGGCACGAATCCGGCCTCGAGGAACGGCGGCTGATCGGTACGGCTCATGGCGGCGGTGACCGCGCCCCGGTACCCCTCGCGCCGGAGCGCCGCGATGCAGCGACGGATCTCGTCCGTCGTGACGGGACCGGACGCATCGGCGGAGGGCGCGATGTGGGCAACGTGGTGGTCGGCGTGCCAGGTTCGGACCCGGAGCCGCGCCACACCGATGGCTGGCGCCCGCAAGACACTCATACCCCCCAAAGGGTAGGCAACCCGGCGATACCCGTTACCGTCATGCGCGGATGTCGATCGCCTTCGTCACCCATCCGCAGTACCTGGCCCACGACGCCGGGCTGGGTCACCCCGAGCGGCCCGAGCGCCTGGGGGCCGTGCACGACGGACTTGACCGCGCCGGGCTCGGCGACGAACTGGTGGCCGTCGCGCCCCGGCCGGCCACCAAGGCCGAGGTCGAGCTCGTCCACGACGGCGCGTACGTCGAGGCGCTCGAGCGGTTCTGCCGCAGCGGGGGAGGGCGGCTCGACCCGGACACGCGGGCCGCGGCCGCCTCCTGGGACGCGGCGCTGCTGGCTGCCGGGGCCGGGCCCAGCGTCATCGGGCGCCTCGATGCCGGCGAGTTCACGGCGGCGTTCTGCGCCGTCCGCCCGCCCGGCCACCACGCGCTGGCGAGCCGCGCCATGGGCTTCTGCCTCTTCAACAACGTCGCCGTGGCGGCGGCGGCCCTGGCGTGCCGGGGCGAGCGCGTCCTCGTCGTCGACTACGACGCCCACCACGGGAACGGCACCCAGGCGACCTTCTACGACGATCCGCGGGTCGCCTACGTCTCCGTCCACCAGCACCCGCTCTACCCGGGTACCGGGTCGGTGCTCGAGACCGGCGCGGACGACGGGCAGGGCACCACCGCCAACGTGCCGGTGCCGCCCGGCGCCACCGGCGACGTCTTCAGGGCCGCGATGGCCGATGTCGTGGTGCCGCTGGCGGAGGACCTTCGCCCCACGTGGCTCCTGCTGTCGGCCGGCTTCGATGCGCACCGGCGCGACCCGCTCACCGATCTCGGCCTGACGTCCGGGGACTACGCCGACGTCACCGCCGACCTGTTGGCGCTGGTGCCCCCGGGCCGGCGGCTGGTGTTCCTCGAGGGCGGCTACGACCTGGAGGCGCTGCGCGACTCGACCGCCGCCGTCCTCGTCGCCCTCGCCGGCGATCGGCTGCGCCCCGAGGCGCCGACCTCGGGCGGGCCCGGTCGCGAGATGGTGGACGCGGCGGCGGTCGCGCACACCAGGGCATGGCAACACCGGGCCGACGCGTCTTAGCGGACCCTCGCGGAAGTCATGGTGGCGTCTCGCCGGCCAGATCCGCCGCTGGCTGCGTCCCCGTCGTCGCCGCAGCTGTGGCTGCGGCTTCCTCCTGCGTCTTTGCCACCGACGCATCTGACTCGGCGATCCATCCACGGAACTTCCGCGAGGGTCCGCTAACAACCACCTACCCTCGCGCCACGTGATCCCCGAGCGGCTGCAGCCGATCCTCGACGACGTCCGGCCCCTGGCCGAGCGCTTCGCCGCCGCGGGCCACCGGGTCTACCTGGTGGGTGGGATCGTGCGCGACGGGGTCCTCGATCGCGTCCACGACGGTGCCGACCTCGATCTCACCACCGACGCCAAGCCGGAGCAGACGCTGGCGCTGCTGGACGGCTGGGCCGACTCGACGTGGACACAGGGCCGGGCGTTCGGCACCATCGGCGCACGCAAGGGGGGCGTGACGTTCGAGGTCACCACCCACCGTGCGGAGGCGTACCGCGAGGACTCGCGCAAGCCGCACGTCGTCTACGCCGACGACGTCGAGCACGACCTGGCCCGCCGCGACTTCACGATCAACGCCATGGCGCTGCGGGTGCCCGAGGTCGAGCTGATCGATCCCTTCGGCGGCGTGGCCGACCTGGCGGAGGGCGTGCTGCGCACGCCGCTGGGCCCCGAGGTGTCCTTCTCCGACGATCCGCTGCGGATGCTGCGGGCGGCCCGGTTCATCGCCGGTTACGGGCTGGCGCCGGATCCGGCGCTGGTCACCTCCGTCCGGAAGCTGCGTAGCCGGCTGGAGATCGTGTCGGCCGAGCGGGTCCGTGACGAGCTGTCGAAGCTGCTGGTGGTCGCGGATCCGAGCGCCGGCCTGTGGTTCCTGGTCGACACCGAGCTGGCCGACGAGTTCCTGCCCGAGCTCCGGGCCCTGCGCCTGGAGCAGGACCCGATCCACCGGCACAAGGATGTGCTGACGCACACCGTCGCGGTGGTGGCCAAGACGTCGCCCCGGCTGGTCGTTCGGCTTGCCGCGCTCCTCCACGACATCGGCAAGCCCAAGACCCGGTCGATCGGGCCGCGCGGCGTCAGCTTCCACCATCACGAGGTCGTGGGTGCCCGGATGGCACGCGACCGCCTGCGGGCCCTGCGGTTCTCCAACGAGATCGTCGAGGACGTGTCGCGGCTGGTGTTCCTGCACCTGCGGTTCCACGGCTACCGCGACGACGTGTGGACCGACGCCGCGGTCCGGCGCTACGCCCGCGACGCGGGGTCGCTCGTCGACGACCTCAACGAGTTGACCCGTAGCGACTGCACCACGCGCAACGAACAGCGCGCACGCATGCTGGCCAAGCGCATGGATGACCTGGAGGCACGGATCGCCGAGCTCCGGGAGCGCGAGGAGCTCGGTCGCATCCGCCCCGACATCGACGGCAATCGGGTCATGGAGCTCCTCGGTGTCAAGCCGGGCCCGATCGTGGGCGAGGCGTTGTCCATGCTGCTGGAGGCGCGCCTCGACGAGGGTCCGCTGGGACGGGCCGAGGCGGAACGGCGGTTGCTGGCGTGGTGGGACGAACGGCAGCGGCGCCGGCGCCGGACGTAGGCGGGCCGGGCCCTCCGCGGACGCACGCCGTAGGGTCAGGCGACCTTGCGGGCGCGGACGATCAGCGTCGGCGGGACCCAGCGCATGGCGTCGGACCAGCCATCGCCGGCGGCGGCGCGGTCGGGCTCCGGCTCCGCCAGAGCGTCGACGCGGAAGTTGGCCCGTCCGAGGCTCGCGAACAGCCCGCTGAGCGTGCGGGCCCGGTCGGGCTCGGTGCCGCCGGCGGCCACCGACCAGGCCACCGGGCTCGAGTCCCACCAAGTCCGGCGCAGCACCGGCTCACCGCCGTCGGGGTCGAGGAGCGTGAACGCCGGATGGGGTAGCGAGAACACCAACGGCCGCTCGGGCTTGAGCACGCGGTGGACCTGTCGGAAGATCCGGTCGAGATCGTCGGCGGCCGCAAGGCCGTAGACAGACACGGCGGCGTCGATGGTGTCGGCCCGGACGAACGCCAGCTCGGGCAGCGGCCCGTGGTGGGTCTCGATCTTCACGCCCTCGCGCTCGGCGTTGTCACGGGCCGCGCCCACGTTGGCGACGTCCTCGTCGACGGCGATCACCCGGGCACCCACCTTGGCCAGCGCCACGGCGCCCATACCGGCGCCGCACCCGAGATCGAGGACCCGCCGTCCGTCGACGTGTCCGAGCAGCCTGAGCTCACTCTCCGGCGGCAGACCGGGGCCGTACTGCAGGACATCGGATGCGAGCACCGTGCCGTCCGATCGCCCGGGCGAGAAGCGCGTCGGGGCCATGGCGCCAGTCTGTCGCACCCATGGCGGTCCTGCTGGCGCTCTCCGTGCGCGTGATGCCGCTGCTGGTGCGGAGATTTGGTAGTGGTGGGAGACTTCGAGCACCGCATGACCGTCCAGCCCAATCCCCCCGCTCCGCCCGGCACGGGCGTCGGTCCGGCTCCCGAGCCGCGGGAGCGGGTCACGGCCGCCACGATCCGATCGCCGGGGGTGCCCGACCGCGGGACCGAAGGACTGCCGGCTGGCGCGCTGGCCGTGCTGCTCACGTGGGACGGGGCGGGCCAATGTCGGCAGGCCACCCTCTGCGGCGCGTCCCGCCCCGGGGCCGACGAAGCGGCGTTCCTGGCGGACGGGTGGCTGGAGCTGCTCCATCCCGACGATCGCGCCACCGCCGCCGGCGCGGTGCGGGCCGTCCTCGCCGGCAAGGCCGGGGACGAGGCACGCGAGGAACCGTTGCGGCTGCGCACCGGTGAGCGCTGGGCGGTGCTCCGGGCCCAGGGGGTCGGTGGGGCGCACGACGTCACGGGCGCCTCGGGTGTCCTGGTCGACGCCACCCGCTCAATCGGCGTCGCGGGGCGGACCGCCCGGCTCGTCGAAGGGTTCAACAGGCTGCGCCATCCCGACGAGATCGTGCGGGCGATGCTCGACGAGGGCGTTCCCCTGCTCGGGGGGACCACCGGCGTGGTGTACGTCTTGTCCGACGAGGACGACCTGGTGGTCGGGGGCGCCTCGGCTGTGGCCGAGGACGCACCGCACGGCCGGTTCGACCGCATCGCACGCGGCTCGCCCCTGCCCCCCGCGGCGGTGATGCGGACCGGTCGGGCGGTGACGATCGCAAACCCCGCGGAGCGCCGGCGGCGCTACCCGCAGCTCGACCCGCCCGACGCGTTCTACGCCAGCGCCTTCCGCATGGTTCCCTTGCGCGGCGCCGAAGGGCAGCCCTTCGGCGTCCTGGGCATCGGATTCGAGGACGAACGCCGGCTGAGGAACAGCGACTCCAAGCTGCTCCAGGACGTCGCCGCGCAGTGTGCCCTGGCGCTCGACCGGGCCCGCCTGGCGGTGGCTGCGGAACGGGACCAGCAGCGGCTCCGGTTCCTCGATCAGCTGAGCGGTGCGCTCTCGAGCACCCTGGGATTGGATGCGACGCTCACCGAGCTGGCGGGGTTCGCCGTCCCGCGGATCGCGGACTGGTGCGTCGTGCGGTTGGTCGAGTCGACCGCCAACCCGCAGCCCGTCGTCGGTGCCGCGCACGTCGATCCCACCCAGGTGGCGAACCTGCGCCGGTTGCTCGACCGGATCCCCCGTGATCCCGCGCAGGTGGGTCAGGTGGACGAGGCCCTCCGCGCGGGCCGCCCCCTGATCCGTGGGTCGCAGGCCGGGCAGGCGCTACGGCCGCTGTTCCCGGACGGTGACAGCCACCGGGCCATGGACGACGTGGGCGTCGACGCCTTCGCGATCTTCCCGCTGCGGGCCCGCGGCCGACTGCTGGGCGCCATCGGGTTCGGCAACCGTGCCGGGCGCAACTTCGACGCCGACGCCCTCGAGCTGGCCGAGTCGGTCGCGGCGCGCGCCGCGGTGATCGTCGACAACGCTCGGCTCTTCGACCAACAGTCGGTCGTGGCACGGGCCCTGCAGGACAGCCTCCTGCCCGGCAGCCTCCCCGAGATCCCCGGGATCGAGCTGGGTGCCCGCTACCGGGCGGCGGGACGTGGGCTCGACGTCGGCGGCGACTTCTACGACGCCTTCCAGGCCGACGCCAACTGGTGGATCTTCGCCGTGGGCGACGTGTGCGGGCACGGCGTCGAGGCTGCGGCCACGACCGGACTGGTGCGGCACACGATCCGCTCGTCCGCCATGGCCGGGGTCATGCCGTCAGCGATCCTGGCGCGCCTCAACCAGATGCTGCTGCGCCACACCGCCGAGTGGGCGAACACCGACGACGACCGCGTGCCGATCAGCCCGCGCTTCTGCACCGTGCTGGTGGGGACCGCCCAGCCGACCTCCCGGGGCGTCGACTTGATCGTGTGCTCTGGCGGCCATCCGCTACCGCTCGTCGGTCGGGCCGTTGGCAGTGTCGAGCCCGTGGGCGTGCCGGGCACGCTGCTGGGCGTGACCGACGAGGTCAGCCTCACCGACACCGTGGTCCACCTGGATCCTGGCGAGGCGCTGGTCTGCTACACCGACGGGCTCATCGATCGCCGCCGCGGTCGGACGCGCGCCTTTGGCGAGGAGGGCGTGGTCAAGGCGCTCTACCAGGGCAAGGGCCGCTCGGCCGCCGAGCTGGCCGACCTCATCGAGTCCCAGGCGGTCTCGTTCGTCGACGACGACCCCACCGACGACATGGCGGTCCTCACGCTGCGAGCGGTGCCGGGGTAGCCGGCGTGCGTCCCGGGGTCCCGGGCGGGCCGGCCGCGTAGTGGTCGACCGCCCGTTCGACGAGGCGCAACCCCTCGAGGCCGGGGAGGCCGTCGACGCGGTGGTCGATCCGCTGCGCGATGGCGCGCCCGCCGTCGTCACCGAACAGCTCGCGCACCATGAAGGCGACCTCGGGGCGGGGCATCACGCCGGCACCCACCGGCCGCCACAGCCAGCGCAGGGCGGCCCGGCACAGGCGCCGGGCGCGCCGGCTGCCGGCCAGTCGTCGTTCGGCCTCGGCGGCGTAGAAGGCGATGTGTCGGCCCTCCTGGCGCATGATGCGCGACAGCAGGTCGGTGAGGACCGGGTGGCGGGCCCGGTCGATGAGGCGGGCGTAGCCGGCCTGGGTGGTCCACTCGTTGACCGCGCCCCAGGTCATGTGCACGGCCGGGAAGGTGTCGCCGGCCAGCGTGGAACCGAGAGTGTGCAGCAGGGGTGACAGCCGGTCCCGGACGCCGAGGCGCTGGCGCAGCTCGGTGATCCGCCTGGCGCCGTTGGGCTCGCCGTGGGCGGCGAGCACGCGGCCGATCGCCTGCCCGTGCCACATCTCCTCGTAGTTCCAGACGGTGAGGAACGTGGTGATGTCCGGGTCACGGTGGGCCGGTGTGACGAGCAGGTCGCGCAGGTAGCAGACCGTGTGGTGCTCGACGTCGTGCATGTAGCGCAGGCAGCGGATCGCGGCGGCCGGCAGCGGACGATCGCGGAAGGCATCGAAGTCGATGCCGCTGAGGTCGACGGGTGCGGCGCGGTCGCGGTAACGGTCGACATCCACTCGCATGCCCCCGATTCGAAGCCGGGGGCGGCCGTGGATGAGATCAGGTCGCCTCGCCCGAGGCGATGATCTGGTCGGGCGTCGGCGCGACCGCGCCGCCGGCGACCTCGGCCGAGACCGCCATCGTGGTCGTGCCCTCCGGCACGGCCACAGACGTGACCGGGGTCGTGCCGTTGCCCACGGTGCCCAACGAGATCGGCTGCGGCCCGTCGAGCTGCCAGAGCTGGTACGTGCGCCCCTCCTCGAGGGTCGGCAGGTCGTCGGCGAGGAAGTAGCCGGTGCCCGTGTCCGTCACCACCACCCGCGCCACGGTCGCGCCGTCGGGGGTCGCGAGCGTGGCGACCGGATCGCCTGCCTCGATCGCCTCGTCCGCCTGGTCGGCGAGGTCGGGTTGCTGCTCGCCGCGATCGCCGAGCACATAGCCGAGCCCGAGCGCAGCGGCCACCAGGACGATCGCCGCGGCCGCCAGGGCTGCGACCCTCTCCCACGGCCGGCGCCGGCGGGCGAGGTGGCGGGGGCCCGCCCCGGGCGCACCCGGCGCGCTGGGTCCGAGCCGCGGGCTCGGCTCGGGGGCCCGGGGAGCGCCGGGGTAGGGGACCGCCTCGAGCCGTGGTCGCTCCGGGACGTCGCCGCCCTCGGCCGCGATCGATTCGGTGATGCGGGCCCAGACGGCGGGCGACGCCGGCTCGTCGGGGGTGAGCCGGGCGAGCGTGGCGAGGTGACCGTCCAGCTCGGCCTGGCACACGAGGCATCCCGCCAGGTGGGCCTCGACGGCGGCCCGCTCGTCGGGCTCCAGCCCGTCGAGGGCGTACACCGCGATCTCGTCGAACGGGTGCTGCTGTTCCGTGTTGCTCACGGCCGCACCCCCTCGACGTCGAGGGCCCGGCGGAGGCTCGCCAGGCCGGAACGGATGCGGCTCTTCACGGTCCCCTCGGGCAGGCCCAGCATCTCGGCCGTGTCCCGGTAGGAGCGGTCGCCGAAGTAGGCGAGCAGGATCGGCTCACGCTCGGGCGCCGGCAGGCGGTGCACGGCCCGGCGGACCTCGTCGGCCAGCGCTGTGGTGTGCACCACCGACTCGACCTCGTCAACCGCCATGGGCGACAGGGCCGCCTCGTGCTCCTGCCGTCGGCGCCGGGCGGACTCGGAGCGGACCAGGTCGACGCTCCGCCGATGGGTCAGCGACAGCAGCCACGGGCGCAGACCACCCCGTTCGGGGTCGTACCGCTCGGGCGACCGCCACAGATCGGTGAACACCGCCTGGCAGACCTCTTCGGCCCGGTGCGTGTCCCGGGTGACCCGCCGGGCCAGCGACGCCACGGCGCCACCGTGGCGACGGAACAGCTCCTCCAACGCCGCCATGCTCTGGCGACCAACGGCGATGACGAGGCTCGCGTCGCTGGACTGAGAGATGCTCTCGTGCACGCCGCTCCTCCCCGGCGGCGAAACCGTACCCGGCTGGCAACCGTTCGCGCGTCTTTGGCACGGAGCGCGACCGTCCCGGGGCCGGGTTGCCTGGACAGGGGAGAGGACCGGCCCCGGGACAGGGGGAGAAGGACATGAGCGTCTTTGGTGGGTGCTGCCGCAGCGCGTGATCCCGCACATCAGCGCCCGACAGCACCCTGTGTGCGGTATTCGGAGCTGGGGCTGCGCGCGGATGTCAGTTCCGCGAAAAAAGAACCGACGGCCCCGCCGCTGGCGGAGCCGTCGGGCCGGCCGGTCCTCGTCTGCCGCTCAGGCGTGGTCGATGAAGGCCTCGAGTGCGTCGCGGGCCACGTCGTCGTGGACCTGCGTGGGCGGGGACTTCATCAAGTACTGGCACGCCGGCAGCACCGGTCCGCCCACACCCCGGTCGAGGGCCAGCTTGGCGCAACGCACGGCGTCGATGATGACCCCCGCCGAGTTGGGGGAGTCGTGCACCTCGAGCTTGAGCTCGACCGTCAGGGGCACGTCCCCGAAGTTGCGGCCCTCGAGGCGGATCAACGCCCACTTGCGATCCTCGAGCCACGGCACATGGTCGGAGGGGCCGATGTGCACGTCGTGGTCGCTGATGCCGGCCTCGATCTGGCTCGTGACCGACTGGGTCTTGGAGACCTTCTTCGACTTCAGGCGCGACCGCTCCAGCATGTTCATGAAGTCCATGTTGCCGCCGAAGTTGAGCTGGTAGGTGTGGTCGATCGTCGTTCCCCTGTCCTCGAACAGCCGGGCCAGGGTCCGGTGGACGATGGTGGCGCCCACCTGTGACTTGATGTCGTCGCCCACGATCGGCACGCCCGCATCGCGGAACCGGGCGGCCCAGCCGGGGTCGGAGGCGATGAACACGGGGATGGCGTTCACGAACGCCACTCCGGCGTCGAGGCACGCCTGGGCGTAGTGCTTCTGTGCCTGCTCGGAGCCGACGGGCAGGTACGAGACGAGGACGTCGGCCCGCGCGTCGCGCAGTGCCTGCGCGACGTCGACGGGTTCGGCCGGCGACTCCACGCACTGCTGGCGATAGAACTCACCGAAGCCGTCGAGCGTGGGACCCCGCAGGACCCTGACGCCCACGTCGTGCACGTCGGCGAAGCGCACGGTGTTGTTCTGTCCGGCGAAGATCGCCTTGGAGACGTCCACGCCCACCTTGTCCGCGTCGACGTCGAACGCGGTCACGACCTCGATGTCACGGACGTGGTAGCCGCCGAGGTCGACGTGCATCAGGCCTGGCACCTGGTCGGCCGGGTCGGCGTCCTGGTAGTACTCGATGCCCTGCACGAGCGAGCTGGCGCAGTTGCCCACACCGGCGATGGCGAGACGGATCTTGCTCATGGGTTACCTCCGGGTTCGGTGTCGGCGCCCTCCCTGGCCGCGGGCACGGTTGCCCGCTCCTCGGCGATGAGGCGATCCAGCCAGGCCAGGTCGGCGGCGATGGCGGCGGTGTCGCGCTCGACCAGCGAGCGCAGGTAGGTGTTGACCCGGCCGTCGGCGCGGGCCGTATTGCGCCGCAGGTCACGGCGGCGAATCAGCTCGGCGCGCCGGCGCTCGAACAGTTCGAGCCGCTCGGCGGGGCCGAGATTGCGGCAGAACGCCACGCGCAGGGCGAAGGTGCGGTCGTCGGCGACGTCGGGGTCGACCAAGAGCTCGTGGAGCCGCCGTCGGCCCGCATCGGTGATGCCGTAGACCTTCTTGCCCCGTGATCCTCGGCCGGCCCCCCGCACGGCCGAGCCGGCCTGGCGCAGCTGGGCCTTGAAGGCGGCCAGCTCGCCGACGAGCGACCCGCTCATCGGCGCGGAGGGCATCGGAACCGCCGGACGGTTGGTGACGGCCTTGACGTGACCGGCCCGCTCGAGCCGCCCGAGAGCCGGATAGAGCGACCCGAACGAGACCGCCAGGCCCATGCCCGGCAGGTCGCCGAGCCGCTTGCGCAGCTCGTAGCCGTGGAGGTCGGTCTCGTCGAGGAGCCCGAGGATTGCGAGGTCGAACATTGCGTCCCCGTGGAGCGTGGTCGTCGTAGAGCGAATCGTCATATCGGATCGATATAACGTCCCGCAGAGTCTGCCGGCCGTTGGTCGGAACGTCAACCTCGGCCACCAGATCTGGTCGCCTCGCCGGCGACGTGCTGTCGACGCCCGGCGCCTCGACGGCGGCCGGTCACACTCGGGGCGCCGGATCCCGCGCGCCGCTAGCGTTGCGGGACATGAGCTTCCGGCCGGAGGCCGTCCGCGGAGCGAGCAGCAACGGTGCAGTCGTCGACTACCGGCTGACACGGCAGTCGGTGGTGCAGCAGTACCGCAAGGGCCGCCTGTCCCGCCTGGACGTGTGCGACGCCCACCCTGAGCTCCGACGCGCGGCCACGATGGCCAGTCGGCCCACCGACGAGGCGTGTCCGATCTGTGAGGAGGCACAGATCGTGCTCGTCACGTACGCCTTCGGCCCGCGGCTGCCGGCCGGTGGGCGC
>Ga0081538_10000905_pt1 | contig 32057 bp, 27 predicted proteins | sample TabmetS5T2R1_FD_71022 | JGI IMG/M metagenome (GOLD analysis project Ga0081538, IMG submission 71022) | Tabebuia heterophylla rhizosphere microbial communities from the University of Puerto Rico - S5T2R1 | ecosystem: Host-associated > Plants > Roots > Rhizosphere ...
CCAGGCGGCGACCGGGTCGGACCCGTCGCGCATCGCCTCGGTCTCGCGCTGCGGCGAGGCGACCGAGCCGGCGTCGAGGTGGTCGCGGCCGATCACGATCGGCGCGCGCACGGCGCCGCTCGCCACCAGCTCGTTGAATCGCAGCCCGGCGCGGTGGCGCTCGCCGTAGCCGAGCCAGCAGATGCGCGCCGGCAGGCCCTGGAACTTCACGCGCTCGCGCGCGAGCTCGATCCAGCGGCGGATGTGCGGCTGGTCGCCGAACAGGTCGAGGATCGCGTCGTCGGTGACGGCGATGTCGGCCTCCTCGCCGGACAGCGCGACCCAGCGGAACGGGCCCTTGCCCTCGCAGAACAGCGGCCGGATGTAGGCGGGCACGAAGCCGGGGTAGCTGAAGGCGTCGCCGTCGCCGTGCTCGGCGGCCAGGCCGCGCAGGGCGTTGCCGTAGTCGAACGCCTCCGAGCCGGCCTGCTGGAGCCGGCGGATCGCCGCCACGTGCGCGAGCGCGCTCTGGCCCACGCGTCGCAGGTACTCGTCCGGATCGCTCGCCCGCAGCGCCTCGGCCTGCTCGACGGTCAGGCCCGCGGGGACGTAGCCGTTGAGCGGGTCGTGGGCACTCGTCTGGTCGGTCACCACGTCGATCTCCACGCCACGGCCCGCCAGCTCGGGCAGCACCTCGGCGGCGTTGCCGAGCAGCCCGATGGAGAGCGCGCGGCCCTCGCGGCGGGCGGCGTCGAGCCGCTGCAGCGCGTCGTCGAGCGAGCCGGCCCGCTCGTCGAGGTACGCGGTCTCGATCCGGCGCTCGATCCGCTGCAGGTCGACCTCCACGCACAGTGCGCAGCCCTCGTTGAGCGTCACCGCGAGGGGCTGCGCGCCGCCCATGCCGCCGAGCCCCGCCGTGACGACGAGCCGTCCCCGAAGCGAGCCGCCGAACCGCTGGCGCGCGATCGCCGCGAACGTCTCGTAGGTGCCCTGCAGGATCCCCTGGGTCCCGATGTAGATCCAGGACCCGGCGGTCATCTGGCCGTACATCATCAGCCCGGCGGCGTCGAGCTCGCGGAACGTCTCCCAGTTCGCCCAGTCGCCGACGAGGTTGGAGTTGGCGATCAGCACGCGCGGGGCGTCCGGGTGGGTCTCGAACACGCCGACCGGCTTGCCGGACTGCACGAGCAGCGTCTCGCTGTCGCTGAGCCGCATCAGCTCGCGCTTGATCGCCTCCAGGGCGGCCGGGTTGCGGGCCGCCTTGCCGATCCCGCCGTAGACGACGAGGTCCTCGGGCCGCTCGGCGACGTCCGGGTGCAGGTTGTTCTCGAGCATCCGCAGCGCCGCCTCCTGGACCCAGCCGCGGCACCTCACAGCACCAGCTCCCCGGTGCGCAGGGCGGTGGCCAGCTCGGCCAGCTCGCCGGCCAGCGAGCGGTCCTCCTCCACGCGCGGCACGTACTCGCGCACGCGCGCGGCGGCCTGCTCGAGCGCCGGGGTGCTCTGCAGCGGGCGGTGGAACTCGAGGCCCTGGACGGCGCACACCAGCTCGGTGGCGATCACCTGGGCGGCGTTCTCGGCCGCCGTGCGGGCCTTCAGCGCGGCGAGCGCGCCCATCGAGTTGAAGTCCTCCTGCCCGGCGCTCGTGGGGATCGATCCGGCGCCGGCCGGATGGGAGAGCACCTGCGACTCGTTGACGAGCGCCGCGGCGGCGTACTGGGCGATCATCAGGCCCGAGGAGAGGCCCGGGCGAGGCGTGAGGAACGGCGGCAGGCCGGCGTAGCCGGGGGAGAGCAGGGCATAGACGCGGCGCTCGGAGAACGAGGCCAGCTCGCACAGCGCGAGCGCGAGGTGGTCGAGCGGCAGCGAGAGCGGCTGGCCGTGGAAGTTGCCGCCCGAGAGGATGTCGTCGCCGGCCACGAGCGGGTTGTCGGTCACCGCCCCGAGCTCGCGCTCGAGCGCGCCGGCGACGTAGGCGAGCGCGTCGGCCACCGCGCCGAGCACCTGCGGGGCGCAGCGCAGCGTGTACGGGTCCTGCACGCGGCCGCAGTCGGCGTGGCTGGCCACGACCGGGCTGCCCTCGAGCAGGGCGCGCAGCCGGGCGGCCACCGCCGCCGGGCCGGGCTGGCCGCGCAGGTCGTGGAGGCGGGCGTCGAACGGGACCGTCGAGCCCTTGAACGCCTCGAGCGAGAGCGCCACCGCCACGACGGCGGCCTCGAGCAGCCGCTGCGCGTCGCGGATCGCCAGCGCGCCCGCGGCCGCCATCAGGTGGGTGCCGTTGATGATCGCCAGGCCTTCCTTGGCCGACAGCTCCGCCGGGCGCAGGCCGGCCCGGGCGAGCGCCTCGCCGCCAGGCAGCGTCTCGCCCTCGTAGCGCGCCTCGCCTTCGCCGATGAGGACGAGCCCCAGGTGCGCGAGCGGCGCGAGGTCGCCCGACGAGCCGACCGACCCCTTGCTCGGGATCACCGGCGTGACGCCGCGTTCGAGCAGGCCGAGCACGAGCTCGACCAGCTCGGCGCGCACGCCCGAATGCCCGCGCCGCAGCGAGGACGCGAGCAGCAGCAGCATGCCGCGCACCACCTCGTCGGGCAGCGGCGGGCCGGACCCGACCGCGTGCGAGCGGAGGAGGTTGACCTGCAGCTGCGCCGCGTCGGAGGCCGCGATCCGCACGTTCTCGAGCCGCCCGAAGCCGGTGGTCACGCCGTACACGGCCGTGCCGGACGCCAGTGCCGCCTCCACGACCGCCCGGGCGGCGCCGATCCGCTCACGGTCGGCCGCGTCGAGCGGTTGCGGCGGCGCGCCGCGCGCGACCGCCTCGAGCTCCTCCAAAGTGGGCACGCCGGGAACGTATCGGTCTCAGGTTCGCGGTTCGCGCATCGCGGGAAACTATTACTCATGCATGTTATTCGTGTGGCAACCCAGAACATCTGGCGCTTCCACGGCGACTGGCCGAACCGCCGGACCGTGCTCGCCGACGGCCTGCGCGCCCTGCAGCCGGACCTGATCGCCTTCCAGGAGTCGATCCTCACCGACGACTACGACCAGGCCCGCGACCTCCTCGGCCCCGACTACCAGGTCGCGCACCAGCAGCGCCGAGGCCCCGACGGCGGCGGCCAGACGATCGCCAGCCGCTGGCCGATCACCGCGGTCCGCGAGGCCGACTTCGACGCGCTGGTGACCGAGATCGAGGCGCCTGCCGGCCCGCTGCTGTTCGCCAACCACTGCCCCCGCTACGAGCTCGACAACGAGGTCGTGCGCGAGCGCGAGAACGTGGCCGTCGCCCGGCTCGTCGAGGACATGGCCGACAGCCACCACGTGATCCTGGCCGGCGATCTGAACGCCAGGCCCGAGTCCGCCGGCCTGCGCTTCCTGCTCGGCCTGCAGTCGCTCGACGGCATGTCCGTCTCCTACCGTGACGCCTGGGAGGCGGCCCATCCCGGCGACCCCGGGCACACGTTCACGCCCGAGAACCCGACGATGCCGGCCGGCGAGAAGGGCCACTGGCTGCTCGAGCCCGGCCGCAGGATCGACTACATCCTCGTCCGCGGCGGCGACCACGGACCGACGCTCGACGTCCGCTCCTGCGAGCGGCTCTTCGACCGGCCCGTCCGCGGCACCTGGGCGAGCGACCACTTCGGCGTCACCGCCGACCTGGCGACCCACCTGCCCGACGGACGGCCGGTGCCGTAGGCCGTCAGTGCCCGAGTCAACTGCGGCTGGGTAGGGGAGCGGGGAGGCCGGCGGGGCCGTTCTGCCGTCAAGTGTCCTGTTCTGTGGTCGTCTGACGACCACAGAACAGGACACTAGTGGTCGATACACGACACCGGCGCCCCGGACCGAACCGCGGCGCCGGCTCCCCGGCCTCCCTACCCAGCCCGCCGTCGACGTTGCCGGCGGACGACCGCCTACGACGGCTCGACTTCGGCGCGTTCGATCCGCCGCGCGATGACCTCGGCCCACTCGCCGCCGAAGGCGCGCACCTTCGCCGCGCTCGCCCGATGGTCGTACTCCACGCGCCGGTGCTCGACGCGGCCGTCGTCGTGGATCACGGCATAGGCGGCGCGGGGGTCGCCGTCGAGCGGCGTGCCCACCGAGCCCGGGTTGACGAGCTCGATGCCGTCGGCGACGCGCACGAACGGCAGGTGCGTGTGGCCGAAGAGGAGCCGGCGCACGGTGACGCCGGCCAGGAGCTCGGCCTCGTCGTCCCGCGGCGCCGGGAAGAACGAGCGCTCGTCGCTGACGGGGGACGCGTGGCAGATCAGCGTGGCGCCGTCCTCCACGGTCAGGGGCAGCGTGCCGAGCTCGGCCGCGGCGTCGTCGCCGAGCTCCGCCGCCGTGAGCTCGATCGCCGGCGCGAGCGACTCGTGCTCCGACTCCCGGTCGGCCGTCCAGCGATCGCAGTTGCCGCGGACCCAGACGGCCGGGGTGAGCTCGCGCAGCCGCGCCATCGTCTCGCCCGGCCAGCCGCCGAACAGCACGTAGTCGCCGCCCATGACGTAGCCGTCGACGGGCCCCGCATCGTCGAGCACCGCCTCGAGCGCGGGCAGGTTGCCGTGGACGTCGTACAGGCAGAGCTGCATGGGAGCCCGTGTATACCATCGGCGCGGTGGAGCTCACCGGCCCGACGCTCACGCTGCGCTACGCGACGCCGGCCGACGCTCCGAGGCTGCTGGAGCTGGCCTCCGACCCCGGCGTCACCCAGTGGTTCTCGTGGGGGCCGTACGAGCGGCTCGACCAGCCCGAGGCCTACATCGCCGGCCTCGCCGCCAAGCGCGAGGCGGGCGAGCTGCTCGACTTCCTCGTCGTCCACGAGCAGGCCGGCCCGATCGGAGTCACCGGCCTGTCGGAGCTGGCCGCGCGCGACCGCCGCGCCACCGTCGGCTCGTGGTTCGGCCGCGACTGGTGGGGGAGCGGGGCCAACCGCGAGTCGAAGGCGCTGATCGCCGCGCTCGCGTTCCGCCACCTCGGCCTCGACCGGCTCACGGCCTGGGCCAACACCCGCAACGGGCGCTCGCAGGTCGCGCTCGAGCGGGTCGGCTTCCTGCGCGAGGGCGTGCTCCGCTCATGGCACCGGCACGGCGACGAGCGGCACGACGTCGTCGTGTTCGGCATGACGCGCGACCGGTACGAGACCCTGCCGCTGGCCGACGTCCCGGTCACGCTCACGGGCCGCCCGCCGGCGGCGTTCGCGGTCGGCGAGCCCGCGTCCGCGAAGTGACTTCCGTGTTGGGTGTGTAAACACCTGTAAGAACGGGAACACAGCGGCCTCGGCGGATCAGTTCAGCCGGCGCCCCAGGGACAGGCGGCGCCGAACAGGCTCGCTCCGACAGAGAGACCCGAGGGGAGGTCTCAGACAAGTGCCCCATCACGTCCATCGGCGACAGCGCCGGACGCTGCTCGCTGCGCTCGCGCTCGCCACGGTCGCGCCCGCCGGCCTCACGCTCGCCGTCGCGGAGGCCGACGCCCGCTCGTGCCCCGGCGCCCGCGCGCAGACCTCCGACGCGTCGCCGGCCAAGCTGCGCAGCGCGCTGCTGTGCCTGGTCAACCGCAAGCGCTCGGCCGAGGGGCTGGGCAAGCTCCGGCGCGACCGCAAGCTCCAGCGCGCCGCCGGCCGCCACGCCCGCGACATGGTCCGCCACAACTACTTCGCCCACCAGCGTCCCGGCGGCCCGGACCTCACCGAGCGCCTCGACCGCGCCAGGTGGAAGGGCACGAGCTGGGGAGAGACGATCGCCTACGGCTGCGGCAGCTCGGGCTCGCCCAAGGCCACGCTGAAGTCGTGGCTGAACAGCCCGCCGCACCGCGCGATCCTGCTCTCCGGCACGTACGAGCGCGGTGGGCTCGGACTGGCCGGGCAGGCGCCGTGCGGCGCCGGCGCGATGTGGGTGCTGGACGTCGGCCGCAAGTAGCGGCTACGACCTCCGGGCCTCCCAGCTGAAGCCGCGGACGGCGAGGACGACGCCGGCCGCGGCCCACAGCAGCAGCGCGACGAAGGCGACGAGGTGGTCGGCGATCCCCTCGCCGTGCACCATCGCGCCCGACAGCCCGTCGATCAGGTGCTTGAGCGGCATCGCCTCGGCGAGGTCGCGGAGCACGGCCGGCGCGTCCTCGTCGTCGTAGAAGACGCCGGCGAGCATGATCATGGGGAGGAAGACGGCATTGACGAAGGCGGGCGCTGACTCCGAGTTCGGGATGGCGTGCGAGAGCGCCACGCCGAGCGATGCGAAGCAGACGACGCCGGCGGCCAGGAAGACGAGCAACGCGAACCAGTCGCCGGGCCACGGGATCCCGAAGAACAGCCGCCCGGCCACGATGACCACGGCGACCTGCAGCACCGTGTTGGCGATCGCGTTGGCGGCGATCCCCGCCAGGTAGGCGGAGGAGGACAGCGGCGTGCCGCGCAGGCGCTTGAGGATCCCGCGCTCGCGGAGGAACGTGAGGTTGTAGGCGAGCGCCACGAACGTCGCCGCCATCACGCTCATCCCCGCGATCCCGGGAACCACCACGTCGAGCTGCTCCTGCTCGCCGCTGAAGACGGCGCCGAACATGGCGAGCAGCAGGAGCGGGAGCAGGAAGCCGAAGAACGCCGCCGTCGGGTTGCGCCAGAACATCCGCCGCTCGAGCCGGAACTGCCGCCACGCGGCGACCGCCCACGGCGTTCGCGCCGGCTCGCGGGCGGCGGCGGGCACGGCGTCGAGCGCGTGGTCGCTCACCCGGTCAGCTCCAGGTAGACGTCCTCCAGCGACGGCCGCGTCACCCGCAGGTCCTCGAGCCGCTCGCCGCGCGCGAGGGCGTCGGCGGTCAGCTCGTGCAGCAGCGTGGTCGGGTCGTCGGTGACGTGCTCGCCGCCGCGATACGTCACCCGATAGCGCGGGGCGCCGGCGACGAGCTCGCCGGGCGGGCCCTCGGCGAGGATCGATCCGTCCTTGATGATCGCCACCCGGTCGGCGAGCGCCTGCGCCTCGTCGAGGTAGTGGGTGGTGAGCAGCACGGTCTTGCCGAGCTCGCGCAGGGAGCGCACGGTGTCCCAGGCCGCGCGGCGGGCGGCCGGGTCGAAGCCCACGGTCGGCTCGTCGAGGAACACCAGCTCCGGGTCGCCGACCAGCGCCAGGGCGAGGTCGAGCCGGCGCTGCTGGCCGCCCGAGAGCGTGCGCGCGCGGCGGTCGGCGGCCGCCTCGAGGCCGGCCAGCGCGACGACCTCCTCGACGTCGCGGGGCGCGGGGTAGAGCGACGCCCAATGGGCGACGGTCTCGCGCACGCTCAGGTGCGGGTAGGTGCCGCAGCTCTGGAGCACGATGCCGACGCGCTCGCGCAGCTCGGCCGACCGCTGCTCGGGATCGTGCCCGAGCACCGACACCGAGCCGGCGCTGCGCCGCCGGTAGCCCTCGAGGATCTCCACCGTCGTGGTCTTGCCGGCGCCGTTGGGCCCGAGCAGCCCGAACACCTCGCCGCGGCGGACCGAGAAGTCGATCCCGCGCACGGCCTCGCGCGAGTCGTAGGCCTTGCGCAGGCCCTCGACCTCGATGGCGGCCGGCGTCGTCACGGTCGCATCATGGCATCCGGGGCTCGGATGGCCCCGGTCCGGTCAGGGCGTCGCCTGGATGGCGACGCAGGCACACTATCCGGGGCTTCATGGTCTGCGCGTGCGTCGACATCGGCTCGAACACGACGCGGCTGCTTGTCGCCGAGGTGAGCGCGGGACGGCTCACCGAGGTGCTGCAGCAGCGCGCCTTCACGCGCATCGGCACGGGCCCGGTCATCTCCCCGGCCAAGATCGACGAGGTGTCGCGCGTGGTCGGCGAGCACGTCGAGCTCGCGCGCCGCGCGGGCGCCGAGCACGTGCGCGTGGTGGCCACGGCGGCGATCCGCGCCGCCGTCAACCGCGACGAGTTCATGGCCGGCATGGCCGTGGACGTCGACGTGCTCGACGGCGCCGAGGAGGCCCGCCTCGCGTTCCTGGGCGCCACGGCGACGCTCGGGGTCGAGCTCGAGGGCGTGGTCGGCGTAGTCGACGTCGGCGGCGGCTCGACCGAGATCGCGGTCGGGACGGTCGCGGAGGGCGTCGGTTGGTCGTCGTCGTTCATGGTCGGCTCCGGCGCGCTCGCCGACCACTACCTGCGCACGGACCCGCCGTCGGTCGCCCAGCTCGACGCCATCCGCGAGCACATCGGCGAGGTGCTGGACACGCGGGAGGTGCCGATCGCCCAGCACGCGGTCGCGGTCGGCGGCAGCGCCGCCTCGCTGCGCCGGCTGGTCGGCGACGTGCTCGAGCCCGGCTCCCTCGAGCGCGCGCTCGGCCTGCTCTGCGCCCATCCGGCCGCCGACATCGCGGCCCACATGGGGCTCGTGCCCGAGCGCGTGCGGCTCCTGCCCGCCGGCATCCTCATCCTCGGCGTGGCCGCGGAGCGGCTCGGGCGGCCGCTGGAGATCGGCCGCGGCGGCCTGCGCGAGGGCCTGCTCCTGGACATGGCCCGTACCCCCTAGCGCGGCGACGAACGTGAAGGTATTGCGCCGCGATTCGCCTTCGCCTTGTCGGAACGGGCACAATCCCTAGAGCCGTGACCGACATCAGCACCGAGCGGGTCGTCGGCGAGGCGGACCTCTCCTCCTCGGCCCTCTACTTCAACCGCGAGCTCTCCTGGCTGGAGTTCAACGCCCGTGTGCTCGAGCTGGCGGAGGACGAAAGCCTCCCGCTGCTCGAGCGCGTGAAGTTCTGCGCGATCGTCTCCTCCAACCTCGACGAGTTCTTCATGGTCCGGGTCGCCGGCCTGCACGACCAGATCGAGGCCGGGATCGAGACGCCGCTGCAGGACGGCCGCACGCCGAGCGCCACGCTCGAGGAGATCCGGCGGGTCGTGCGCGGGCACCTCGAGCGCCAGTGCCGCTCCCTGGAGCTCGAGCTGCGGCCGGCGCTGGCCGCGCAGGGCATCCGCATCGTCGGCGTCGACGACGTCGGGCCGGAGGAGCGGCGCGCGCTCGACGAGCGCTTCCAGCGCCAGATCTTCCCGGTCCTCACCCCGCTGGCCGTCGGGCTCGGCCGACCGTTCCCGTACATCTCCAACCTCTCGCTCTCGCTCGGCGTGCTCGTGCGCGACCCGATCACCGCGGTCGAGACGTTCGCGCGCGTGAAGGTGCCGAAGGAGATGCTCCCGCGCTTCGTCCCGACCGGCGACGGTTACACGTTCGTGCCGCTCGAGGACCTGATCGCCAAGCACCTCGACACGCTCTTCCCGGGCATGGAGATCGTCGACTACGACGTCTTCCGCGTGACCCGCGACGCCGACTTCACCGTCTCCGACGAGGCCGACGACCTGCTGCAGGCCGTGGAGGACGAGCTGCGCCGGCGGCGCTTCGGCGACGTCGTCCGGGTCGAGGTCGGGGCCGGCATGAGCTCGGTGATCCGCGAGCAGATCGCCGGCTCGCTCGAGGTGAGCGCCGACGACGTGTTCGACGTCCCCGGCCTGATCGACCTGACCGATCTCTGGGACATCGTGGCGGTCCCCGGCTACGCCGAGCTGCGCGACATGCCGTTCGTGCCGGTCACCCAGCCGCGCCTGCAGGCCGACGACTCCGAGAAGCCCGACGTGCTGGCCGCGATGCGGCGCGCCGACATCCTCCTCCACCACCCGTACGACTCGTTCGCGACCTCGGTCGAGCGCTTCGTCGAGCAGGCGGTCAACGACCCGAACGTGCTCGCCATCAAGCAGACCGTCTACCGCACGAGCGACGACTCGCCGCTCGTGCCGGCGCTCATCCGCGCCGCCGAGCGCGGCAAGCAGGCGGTGTGCGTGGTGGAGGTCAAGGCGCGCTTCGACGAGCGCGCGAACGTCCAGTGGTCGCGCGCCATGGAGGAGTCGGGCGTGCACGTCGTCTACGGCCTGCCGTCGCTCAAGACGCACGCCAAGTGCATCCTCGTGGTCCGGCGCGAGGGCGACGGCATCCGCCACTACGTGCACGTCGGGACCGGCAACTACCACCCGAAGACCGCCCGCCTGTACACCGACTTCGGCCTCCTCACGTGCGACGAGCGGATCGGCGCCGACGTGGCCGACATGTTCAACTTCCTCACCGGCTTCGCGCGCCCGCGCGGCTACCGGCGCGTGCTGGTGGCGCCCAACCACATGCGGGCGGGGATCCTCGAGGAGATCGAGCGCACGATCGCGGCGCACCGCGAGCACGGCAACGGCCGGATCCGCATGAAGATGAACTCGCTCGTCGACCGCGCCTGCATCCAGGCGCTCTACCGCGCGTCGCAGGCCGGCATCCCCGTCGAGATCAACACGCGCGGGATCTGCTGCCTGCGGCCCGGCGTCGAGGGGGTCTCCGAGAACATCCGCGTCATCTCGATCGTCGGGCGCTTCCTCGAGCACTCGCGCATCTACGCCTTCGAGCGCGAGGACGACTGCACGGTCTACATCGGCTCGGCCGACCTGATGCCGCGCAACCTCGACACGCGCGTCGAGCTGCTGACGCCGGTGCGCGAGGAGTCGCTGCGCGAGGACCTGCTCGACACGCTCGACCGCTGCTTCGCGGACAACACCAACGCATGGGAGCTCGGCGAGGACGGGCGCTGGACGCGCCACGCGCCGAACGGCGAGCAGCGGTCGGTGCAGCGCGAGCTGATGGCCGGCCACACCGCCCGCGCCGCAGAAGCCAGCCAGACGTAGATCACGCCGCCGGCGCGGCTACCGTGGGAGGTTCGCATGCGCGCCGCCGAGCCGGTCCACAACGTCGAGCTTCGGCTCAACCATCACGGGCAGGAGTCCGTCGTCTTCGCGTTCCCGTACCGGGCCGACATCGTCGACGCCGTGCGCTCGATCCCCGGCCGGCGCTTCAACTGGGAGGTCAAGGAGTGGTGGGCGCCGCGGGCCGACGCCACGGCGCCGTACGTGAAGGGCGTGCTCGAGCGCTATCCGTCGCTGTCGGTGGCGCCCGAGGTCGAGGCGTGGCTGGCGCGGGCGGTCAAGGGCTGGGTCGGCCGGGTGTCGGCCGGGAAGCGGTCGGGCTCCGGTTGGTTCGTGCTCGACGCGATCTCCGGCGAGCTGCCGGAGTCGCTGGCCGAGGAGGCCGACGTCGTCGGCGGCCGGGCGTGGGTCCCGTTCTCGCAGGCGGCGGCCGACGAGCTGCTGGAGATGCCGGGCGCCCGGCTGGATCCCCGCGCGCTGCGCTGCGCGACGCGCCTGCAGGTCGGTCAGGAGCCGGCGGGCGCGACGCTGGCGCTGGTCGACAGCGTCGGCGAGCCGCGCTTCGCGCTCGACGTCAACTGGGACCCGGAGACGATCCCGGCCTTCCTCGCGCTCCCCGCCTGCGAGGCGCACGGGCGGTCGCTGCCCGTCGACCCCTATCTGCTGGAGCCGCTCGAGCACTACCTGAAGACGTTCGGGGTCGAGGTCGGGGCCAACGCGCGCGACGTCCTGGAGCGGCTGCGGCGCGAGCACGACGAGGCGATCGACGGCGTGCGGCGCTCGCGCTCGCACTCGGCGCCCGAGCTGCCGATCGAGGAGCGGCTGGGCGGCGAGCTGCGCCCGTTCCAGCGGGCGGGCGTCGCCTACGCGCTGGAGGCGCGACGCGCCTTCCTGGCCGACGAGCAGGGGCTCGGCAAGACCGTGCAGGCCCTCGCCACCCTGGAGGCCGACGACGCGTACCCGGCGGTGGTCGTCTGCCCGGCGTCGCTGAAGCTCAACTGGAAGCGCGAGATCGAGCACTGGCTGCCGCACCGGTCGGTGACCGTCGTGTCGGGGACCGGCGGGGTCGCGGAGGCGGCCGAGATCTCCGTCATCAACTACGAGATCGTCCACGCGCACCGGGTGCGGCTCGCGATCCGCAAGCCGCGCGCCCTGGTGCTCGACGAGTCGCACTACATCAAGAACCCGCGGGCCAAGCGGACGCAGGCCGTGCGGCGGCTGGCCGAGGCGCTGGACGAGGACGCGCTGCGGCTGGCGCTGACCGGCACGCCGGTGATGAACCACGCCGAGGAGCTGATCGCCCAGCTGCGGGTGATCGGCCGGCTCGAGGACTTCGGGTCGGGAGCCCGGTTCGCCCGCCGCTTCCAGGGCGCAGGCGCCGAGGAGCGGATCCACTGGCACCTGCGGCGGCGCTGCTTCGTGCGGCGGCTGAAGGCGGACGTCCTCCCGCAGCTCCCGGCCAAGCGGCAGGTGGTGGTGCCGGTGGCGCTCGAGAACGAGCGCGAGTACCGGCTGGCCGAGCAGGACGTCGTCGCCTGGCTGCGCGAGCAGCCGCTCGACCTCAGCGAGCTGGAGGCGAAGGTCGCGGCGGCGCTGCGGGCGGAGCGGCTGGCGCAGCTGAACGCTCTCAAACGCCTCGCCGCGCGCGGGAAGTCCGGGCCGGCGCTGGCCTGGATCCACGACTTCCTCGCCTCCGACGAGCCGCTGGTCGTCTTCTGCGGCTCGCGCGAGGTCCAGGACCTGGTCATCGAGCGCTTCCCGGAGGCGCTGCACCTCGTGTCGCGTGACACGGTCGAGCAGCGGGAGGCGGCCGTGCGCGCGTTCCAGGAGCCCGACGGGCCGCAGCTGATCGTGTGCGGGACGCGGGTCGGCGGGCAGGGCATCACGCTGACGCGGGCGTCGAACGTCGCGTTCCTCGACCTCGAGTGGACGCCGGCCATGCACGACCAGGCCGAGGACCGCTGCCACCGGATCGGCCAGCACGACGCCGTGACCGCCTGGTACCTGCTGGCCGCCGAGACGATCGACGAGACGATGATCGAGCTGATCGCCCGCAAGCGCGGGATCGTCGGCGCGGTCACCGACGGGCGGCGCGATGAGTCCGAGGCGCTGGTCCAGGCCGTCGTCCGCGAGCTGCGCGGCGGCGTGCCGCGGCGGCGCCTGCGCGTGGCCTAGAGGGCCGCGGCGCGGGGGCCGGCCAGGCCGTCGCTCACCGGGGCGTCCTCGGCCGCCAGGTCGAGGCCCGACGCCGCCGCCTGCTGCTCGAGCAGGGCCGCGAAGTCGACGCCGTCGTAGCCGCGTCCGATCAGTGCCTGGACGACCTGCTGCGCCGCGGCGGCCACGGGCATCGGGACGTCGAGCTCGCGCGCCGTCCCGGCGCCGAGCTCGAAGTCCTTGAGCAGCAGCGCCGGCGTGAACGTCGGCGTGAAGTCCAGGTTGACGTACGCCGGCGTCTTGTAGCGCGTGAACATCGAGCCCATGACGCTGTCGTTGAGGAAGGCCAGGAAGTCGGCGCGCGACATCCCGCCCTTCTCCGCCAGGACCGTGATCTCGGCCATCGACTGGGCGACTACGCCGAGCATCAGGTTGTGGCAGATCTTCGCCAGCCGCGCCCGGTCGCCCTCGCCCACGTAGGTGACGCCCGCGCCGAGCGCCTCGAGCAACGGCCGCGCCTGCTCGTAGGCGTCGGCGGGGCCGGAGGCGACGATCGTCAGCCGGCCGGCGGCCACGACCTTCGGGTTCCCGGACACGGGGGCGGCGAGGAGGGGCACGCCGCGCCTGTCCGCCTCGGCCCGGACCTCCTCGGCCGCCTCCGTCGAGATGGTGGTCGAGTCGATGAGGAGGCCCGGCGTCGCGTCGGCCCGCGAGAGCAGGCCGTCCGGCCCGGTGACGACCGCCTTGAAGTCGACGTCACCGCCCACCATCGTGAAGACGACGTCGCGATCCGCGAGCTCGGCGGGCGAGTCCACGACCGTCGCGCCGAGGGCCTCCGCCTTCGAGCGGGTCCGGTTGTAGACCGCGACGTCGTGACCGGCATCGAGCAGGCGGCCGGCCAGCGCGGCGCCCATGCGCCCGGCGCCGATCCAGCCGAGCCGCCGTTCGGCCCCGTCGCTCACGGCTCAGCCGTTCTCCTGGAGCCAGGCGTCGGCGGCGGCCTCGACCTCGGCCCGGTCGAAGTCGTTGATCTCCTCGACCAGCTGGTCGTCCAGCGCCTGCTCGATCGGGACCTTCTCCTCGATGATGCCGACGCTGGCCAGGAGGTCCTGGCCGGTCTCCCAGACGTCGGGCCGGACGTCGCCGATCCGCTCGGGGTCGTCCGGCTCGAACAGCTGGATCGCCGTCTGCAGCGCCGCCTCGCCGACGGCCTCGTTGCGCCACTCGGCCGGCACCTCCTCGCGAACGATGGCCTCGACGACCTCGGGCTTGACCTGGCCGACGTACTGGGCCTTCGCCCACGCGCGCAGGAAGCCGACGAGCGCCTCGCGCTTGGACTCCAGCGTGGCCGGCATGACGGCCATCGGGTTGCCGTCGATCTCGTCGATGCCCTCGGGCGTGATGTTCCGCAGCTGGACGCCGTTGGCCTGGAGCGCCGTGAAGTCCGAGACCGCGCCGACGTACGCGTCGACCTCGCCCTCCTCGAGCACGTTCGCGATCGTCGCACCGCTGGTGCCGACGACGACGGTCTCGACGTCGTCCTTCGAGAGCCCGGCGTCCTGGAGCTGCGCCTGGAAGATCGACGTGTCCTCCTCGGATGCGAGCCCGACCTTCCGCCCCGCGAGGTCGCCGAACGCCTGGATCTCGCTGTCGGCCGGGACGACCGTGCCGGCGGTGTTGCTGTGTTGCGGGCTGAAGACGACCACCTGCTCGCCGCCCTTGGAGCGCGCGATCACGATCTCGTCCACGTCGGAGAGAGCGATGTCGGCGTCGCCGTTCTCCAGGAACGCCGTCGAGGGGATCTCCTCGGCGGCCGGCGCGAGCTCGGCCTTGACGTTCTCCTCCTCGAAGAACCCGAGCTGCTCCGCCACGAGCGGTGGATAGAAGAGCAGGCTCGGCGGCGTCGGTTGCGAGAACACGATCTCGGTCGGCTCGCCGCCCTGAGATGCCTGGCCGTCGCCGCTCGGCTCGTCGTCGTCCCCGCCGCACGCGCCGACCGCGAGCGCCGTCGTCGCGAGCAGGGTCACGGTCCTCGATCGCAGCGTCAACACGTCCCTCTCCTCCTGTCTCGGATCATGTGTCGCCCAGCCGCGGCTCGACGCCGGCGGCCCGCGCGCTCTTGCGGCGCGCCCGCTCTGCGCGGCGGCGCGTGCGCGCCACCAGTCGCTTGTCGTGCAGCCAGAAGACGGTGATCCGCTCCAGCCACTCCATCGTGAAGTAGAGGATCAGCCCGAGGAACATGAGCATCACGATCACCGCGAAGGCGTCCGCGACGGCGAGCTGATAGCTGAACTGCTGCACGAGCACGCCGAGCCCGCGCTCGGCGGAGATGAACTCGCCCACGACGGCGCCGACCAGCGCGAGGCCGGAGGCGGTCTTGAGGCCGGCGAAGAGCACGGGCAGCGAGCTCGGGACCATGAGCCGCAGGAACGTCTGCAGGCGGCTGGCGCCGAGGGACCGGAACATCTCGCGGGCGTCCTCGTCGACGGTGAGGATGCCGGTCAGCGCGTTCACGTAGACCGGGAAGAACGCGATGATCGCCGCGATCCAGATCTTCGAGCTGTAGCCGAAGCCCGCCCAGGCGATGATGATCGGCGCGATCGCGATCCTCGGCGTGACCTGGAGCCCGATCGCGTACGGCTGGAGCATCCGGCGCATGAGCGGCGAGAGCGCCGACGGCACGGCCAGGGCGATGCCGAACGCGCTGCCGAGGATGAAGCCCGCGACCGCCTCCCAGAGCGTCGCGCCGATGTCGTCCCAGACGCCGACGTCCCCGAACAGCAGGTCGAAGAAGCTGGTGACCACGTCCTCGGGGTGCGGGATGATGTTGTCCTCGACCCACCCCTCCCAGAGCGCGATCTTCCAGAGGAGGACGAAGAAGGCGAGGAAGACGAGCGGGGCGCCGACGTTGTCGCGCAGCTTGCGCGGCTCGATCCGCACGTTGGCGCTACGCAACATCGGCGGCTTCCTCCGCGCGCTCGTGCAGCCCGCGCTGGGCGCGGAGCACCAGCTCCTGGAACTCCGGGCTCGCCGCCATCTCCTGGCGCCGCGGCCTCGGGAACGGCACGTCGATGACGTCCGCGATCCGGCCCGGGCGCGGCGTCATCACGATCACGCGGTCCGCCAGCAGGATCGCCTCGGTGATGTTGTGCGTCACGAGCGCCGCCGTGGCGGACGTCCGTTCGTGGACCTTGAGGAGCTCCACGTTCAGGCGCTCGCGCGTGATCTGGTCGACCGCCGCGAACGGCTCGTCGAGCAGCAGCACGTTCACGCCGACCATCAGCAGCCGCGCCAGCGCGACGCGCTGCTGCATGCCGCCGGAGAGGTGGCGCGGGTAGGTGTGCTCGAAGCCCGAGAGGCCGACGAGATCGAGGAGCTCGTACGCCTCGCGCTCCGCGGCGGCATCCGCGCGCCGGTGCAGGCGGCGCGGCAGCAGCACGTTCTCGAGCGCGGTCGCCCAGGGCAGGAGCGTCGGCTTCTGGAACATGAGGGCCACGTCCTGGCGAGGCTCGGTCACCTGCCGGCCGTTCACGGCGATCGTGCCCTCCGTCAGCGGGATCAGCCCGGCGATCAGGCGCAGGAGCGTCGACTTCCCGCAGCCGCTCGGACCGACGACGGACACGAACTCACCGGGTCGCGCCTCGAACGAGACGTGATCCACCGCCCGCACACCGCCGTCGAACACCTTGACCACGTCGTCGACGTGGATCGTGCCCGCCTCCGTTGGCCCATCGTGGACGCTCGCCACGCTCCTCCGTCCCCTCGCACGAACCTGCAAACGTTTGCTGCAAACGTGTGCACAGGGGTTTAACGGTCGCCGGCCGCCCTTGTCAAGCGCCGCACGAACGCTTGGGTTCGCCCGGCGCCACCCGGGCGGCGAGCCCGCGAGCGGTCGCCGGCGCTACCAGACGGCGAGCTTCGCGAGCGTGTCGGGATCGAGCGGCCCGGCGATGATGCACGTGTGGCCGTGGCGCGTCCACGTCACCGCCGCGCCGCCGTCCGGGGCGCGTAGGCGGCGGAGGGCGCTGTCCTCGAGCGCGGGCCCGGAGACGATCGAGTAGGCGATCGTGCGCCCGTCGCGCTCGTAGAAGACGGTGCGGATGCGGCGGCCCTCGATCTCGTCGGTCCGCGACCCGGTCGCCTCCCACTGCGCGTAGGTCGGGAAGCGGATGCCCTCGAAGTCGCGGTCGAGCGCGGCGGGGGCGGTGGCGGGACGGAGCGCGACGGCGAGCACGTCGTCGACGGCCGGGCCGCCGCCCGCGAAGACGACGACGAAGGCCGCGAGCGTGGCGGCGAACGCGAGCGCCGCGGCGGGTATGAGGCGCCGCCAGGGGCGGGCGACGGCGACGCGTCGGAGCGGCTGCGCCGCCTCGAGCTCCTCGACCCGCAGTCGCAGCGCGAGCGGAGCGGGGACCGAGGACGCGGCGATCATGTCCAGCGCCGTCCGCTGCGCCTCGAGCGCGGCGGCGAGCACGGGGTCGGCAGCTATCCGTGCCTCCAGCTCGGCCCGCCGCGGCCCGTACAAGCACCCGTCGGCAAGCGCCGCCAGGTCCGCCTCGTCCTGAGGCGTGAGATGTTCGTCGTGCCCGTTCATGACCCCGTGTCGGGAAAGACGCCGACCGCGGCCCTGATATTCCGCCGCGCCACGAATCGTGCGGCCGCGCAACGAAGCCGTCGGCTCCGCGCCACGAATCGTGCGGCCGCGCAACGAAGCCGTCGGCTCCGCGCCCCCATCGAAGCCCGCGTGCGTCGGTAGGCTCGGATCGTGGAACGCGACGCGCTTCTCTCCGGCCTGGTGCATCCGGGCGGCCGCGAGCCGGCGCCCGGAGCGCTCGAGCTCGTCCAGGCGTTCGTGAACACGGTCGACTCCGAGCACGGGCCGGACCTGTTCGACGAGGCCGACGACCTCGAGGCGTGGCTCGAGCGGCGCGGGATGGCGGCGGCGGTCACCCCGGGCGACGCCGCGGCCGCGCGCGAGGTCCGCGAAGCGCTGCGCGCGCTCCTGCACGCCAACAACGGCGCGCCGGCCGACCCGCAGGCCGAGCTCGTGCTCGACGCCGCCGCCCGCCGCGCGCGACTCGAGCCCGCGTTCGGGGCGGTCGCTCTCGTGCCGCGCGCCGACGGGGTCGACGCCGCGATCGGCCACGTCCTCGCCGCCGCCTTCGCCTCGATGCTCGACGGCAGCTGGGCGCGCCTGAAGGCCTGTCCGCGCGAGCTCTGCGGCTGGGCGTTCTACGACCGCTCGAGCAACGCCAGCGCGACCTGGTGCTCGATGCGCGTGTGCGGCGGCCGCGAGAAGGCCGGCGCCTACTACCGTCGCCGGCGCGCCGCCGGCCGCTGACCGCCCGTGCCATCGCTGACCGTCGCGCGCCGCCGCTGACCGTCGCGCGCCGCCGGCCGGTGACCGCCGGGCGCCGCGGCTGACCGCCGAGCGCCGCCGTTGGCCGGCCCCCGTCGTCGGGGCGCTGACCCGTCGGCCCGCGCTCGCCCGATCGTCGGCCGGCGCGCCGTTTCGTCCGGTCAGCCTGATCTGACCGGAAAACGGCATTTTGCACGCTCGTGCCCACGCGAGCGGTACTGCGCCACTTTCGAGCGCGTCGGACGCCAGGCCGCGAAGGTCTCCCCGTGGCCCGGCGACCGAGCTGGTGGGCCGCGTCAGGTGTGGCGGGTGCTTGTCCGGCCGTCCTCATCACCGCGATCGCGGTGTCCGTGACGGCTGCGTCACCCGCCCGTGCCGATCCCGAGATCGGCTCGGACCCGCTCGCGGCGATTGCGCGTGCGCCCTCCTCCGGCCGGCCGGCCGTGGCGGCGCTCCAGGTCGCGCTGCGCGCACGCGGGCTCTACTCGGCGACCGTCGACGGGATCCGGGGTCCGCTGACGCGCGAGGGCGTCCGCCGCTTCCAGGCCCGGCGCGGCCTCGCGGTCGACGGGATCGTCGGCCCGCGGACGCGCGCCGCGCTCGGGTGGCGCGGCCGTCCCGGCCTCGGCGCGCGCGTCATCCGCGCCGGCGCGCGCGGGTGGGACGTCGCCGCCCTCCAGTTCCTGCTGGCCACGCGCGGCTTCGCGTCCGGCGCCTTCGACGGGCGGCTCGGCCCGCGCGGCGACACGGCCCTGCGCCGGTTCCAGGCGTGGGCGGGCCTCGGCGCCGACGGCCTCGCCGGGCCGGCGACGATCGCCGCGGTCCGCCGCCCGCCGGCGCGCTCGCCGCTGCGCTTCCTCGCCCCGATCGGCGGCGCGGCGACCGACGGCTTCGGGCCGCGCGGCAACGCCATGCACACCGGCCTCGACTACCCGGCGGCTGCGGGCACCGGCGTGGTGGCCGCCGGTCGCGGCTGCGTCCAATCGGCCGGCTACGACGCCGGCGGCTACGGGAACCTGATCGTGATCGAGCACCGGGCCGGCATGACGAGCTGGTACGCCCACCTCGCGCGGATCACCGTCCGGCCGGGCCGCTGCGTCGTCGCCGGCACGCCGATCGGCACGGTCGGCGCGACCGGCAACGCCACCGGCCCGCACCTGCACTTCGAGCTGCGCCTGCGCGGCGCGGCCATCGATCCGCTGACCGGGCTGTGATCGAGGGCGGCGGGCCCTGACCGAGGGCGGCCGCGAACCGAGGTCGGTACGGTCCTGGTCGTGGCGAGCGACGACGACGAGGTACTCGAGCTCGACGGGCACGAGGTCCGGCTCTCGAGCCCGGACAAGCTGCTCTTCCCCGAGCGCGGCGAGACGAAGCGCGACCTCGTCGCGTACTACCGGCGGGTCGCCGAGCCGCTGATGCGCACGATGGGCGGCCGCCCGGTCCTGATGCAGCGCTTCCCGCAGGGCGCGGGCGGGCCGTCGTTCTTCCAGAAGCGCGTTCCCAAGAACGCGCCCGAGTGGCTCGAGACCACGACGGTCATGACCGTCAACGGCACGCCGTCGCGCGCGCTGGTGATCGGCGACGTCGCGCACGTGGTCTGGGCCGTCAACCTCGGCTGCCTCGGCTTCCACGTCTGGCCCTACCGCGCCGCCGATCCCGATCACGCCGACGAGCTGCGCCTCGACCTCGACCCGCAGCCGGGCACCGACTGGGCCGACATCCGCCGCGCCGCCGAGGCGCTCAAGGCGCTGCTCGACGAGCTCGGCGTCAAGGCCTACCCGAAGACCACCGGCAACCGCGGGCTCCACGTCTATGCGCGCCTCCAGCCGCGCTGGGACTCGTACGAGGTCCGCTCCGCCGCCGTGGCCGTCGCCCGCGAGCTCGAGCGCCGCCGCCCCGACGTCCTCACCGCGGCCTGGTGGAAGGAGGAGCGCGGCGAGCGGATCTTCGTCGACTACAACCAGAACGCCCCGCACAAGACCGTGTTCGGCGCCTGGGGAGCGCGCGCCCGCCCCGGCGGCCAGGTGTCGGCGCCGCTGCGCTGGGAGGAGATCTTCGAGCTGCACCCGGACGAGCTGACGCTGGCCACGGTGCCCGACCGGCTCGACCGGCTCGGCGACCCGTGGGAGGACATCGACGACGCCCCGCAGTCGCTCGAGCCGCTGCTCGCCCTGCACGAGCGCGACCGCGCGAACGGGCTGCTCGACGCCCCGTGGCCGCCGGTCTACCCCAAGATGCCCGACGAGCCGCCGCGGGTGGCGCCGAGCCGCGCGCGGCAGCCGGACGAGTCCTGACGCGTCGCGACAACTGACCGCCGTCGCGTGGTTGGCGAATCGCCGAGGGACCATGGCGGCGACGGGCGGGTCCTGTCAGGAAATGGAACCCGCCGTCGACTTTGCGGTCCACGTCGCGGTGTCTCGTCGCGCTTTGCCGGGGCCCCGCAAAGCTCGCCGGCCCGCAGCGCCCTTTCCTGCCACCCACCCGAGGAACGTGGCCCGAGTGGCAGCGGGCCAGGCGCGGACTGCTGCCGATCGGCATGCGGCAGCCGGCCAGGTTCCCAGGCCTGACCGCTGCCTTCTCTTCCGCGGGGATCGCGCTCACGTCTGCTCGCGCCTCGGGTAGGAGCGCGGGTCAGTCGACCCTTGCGGGCAGACCGAAGCGCGCGAGGACGTCGGCGGCGAACCGGTCACGGGCGGGCCCGCTGACGTACGGCGTGACGAACGAGGTGACCTCGGTCGCGCGCGTGCCGTCGAGGGTGAGCACGTCGAGCGAGAGCGCCGTGTGGCTCCGCTGCTCCCCATCCCAGGCGTAGCAGCCGAACGCCAGCTGGCCGTTGGCGCGGACCGGCAGCAGGCGCCAGCGATCGCGGAGCGCGTAGCCGGTCAGGAACGCGGCGATCGCCTCGTGGCCACGGAACCAGGTCGGGAGCGGCGGCATCGTGAACGTGGCGTCGGCGGCCAGCATCGCGAGGATCGCGTCGACGTCGCCGCGCTCCCAGGCGTCGATGTAGCGCTCGACGACCCGTCGGATGCCGTCGTCGCCGAGCGCGCGCAGCGCCGCCTGCTGGCTCTGGCGGGGCAGCCGTTCCGCCGCCGCGCGGCGCGCCCGCCGGAGCGCGCCGTTGACCGCGGCGACCGTCGTGCCCAGCGCTTCGGCGGACTCGCGCGCGGAGAAGCCGAGCACGTCGCGCAGGATCAGCGCTGCGCGCTGGGTCGCGGGAAGGTGCTGCAGGGCCGCGATGAACGCGAGCTCCACGCTCTCCCGCTGCTCGTAGCGGGCCTCGGGCGCGGCGCGACCGTCCCCGACGGAGTCGGCGGCGTACGGCTCGACCCAGACGGATTCGGTCACCGGGTCGCCAAGGTCGTCGCCAGGGCCGGATGCGGGGGCCTGGTCGATCGGCAGCACGCGCTTGGGCCGTCGCGCGATCGCATCGAGGCAGACGTTGGTGGCGATGCGGTAGAGCCACGGACGCACGGCGCTGCGCTCCTCGAACCTCGCGAGTCCGCGCCATGCGCGGAGGAGCGCGTCCTGGAGCGCGTCTTCGGCGTCATGGACCGAGCCGAGCATCCGGTAGCAGTGGGCGCGCAGCTCGCCGCGATACGGCTCGACGATCGCGCGGAAGGCGTCCTCGTCGCCTCCGCGTGCACGCTCGAGGAGCTCGCGCTCGCGCATTCCGCCATGGAGCGTAGGTCTCCGCGGTCAGTTTCGCCGCCGGTCGCAGTCGTTACCTGCGATGACTTCCGACGTCGAAGACACCGCCGGGCGCCGCGAGTGGATCGGTCTCGCCGTGATCGCCCTTCCCTGCGCGGTCTACGCGATGGACCTCACCGTGCTCAACCTCGCGCTGCCGGCGTTGAGCGAGGACCTCCAGCCGAGCAGCGCCCAACTGCTGTGGATCGTCGACATCTACGGCTTCCTGGTGGCCGGGCTCCTGATCACGATGGGGACGCTGGGCGACCGGATCGGCCGCCGCCGGCTGCTGCTCATCGGCGCCGCCGGCTTCGGCCTCGCCTCGCTGTTCGCCGCGCTCTCGACCAGCGCCGAGATGCTGATCGCGGCGCGCGCGCTGCTCGGGGTGGCGGGAGCGACCCTCGCGCCGTCGACGCTCTCGCTGATCCGCGCCATGTTCGCGCACCCGCGGGACCGCACCTTCGCGATCGGGGTGTGGATCACCAGCTTCTCGGTCGGGGCCGCGATCGGGCCGCTGGTCGGGGGTCTCCTGCTCGAGCGCTTCTGGTGGGGCTCGGTCTTCCTCCCGGCGCTCCCGGTCATGGGCCTCCTGCTCCTGGTCGGGCCCCGCCTGCTCCCCGAGTACCGCGATCCCGGCGCCGGCAAGCTGGACCTCCTCAGCGCCGCGGTCTCGCTCGCCGCCGTGCTGGCCGTGATCTACGGCCTCAAGCAGATCGCCCAGGGCGGCGTGGGAGGGGTCGCGGCGGCGTCGATCGCCGCCGGCCTCGCCCTCGGCGCCGTGTTCGTGCGCCGGGAGCGGATCGCGCCGAGCCCGCTGATCGACCTGCGCCTCTTCCGGGTGCCCGCGTTCAACGCGGCGCTCGTCGTCAACACGCTCGGCTTCTTCGTGAACTTCGGGATCGCCGTCTTCATCGCGCAGTACCTGCAGCTGGTGGTCGGGCTCCCCCCGTTCGAGGCGGGGCTGTGGACGGTGCCCTACGCCGCAGCGTTCATCGTCGGCGCGCTGGCGACGCCGAGGCTCGCGCGCCGGGTCGGGCCGGCGTCCGCGACCGCGGCCGGCATGGCGCTCGCCGCCGCCGGCTTCGTCGTGCTCGCCCAGGTCGACGGCTCGTCGGCGCTCTTCGCCGTCGTGACCGGGTCGGTCGTGTTCGCGCTCGGCCTGGCGCCGGTGTACACGCTGGCCGCCGACCTGATGGTCGGGGCCGCCGCCCCCGAGCGGGCGGGTGGGGCCGCGGCGGTCTCGGAGACGAGCTCGGAGCTCGGCGGCGCCCTCGGCATCGCCGTCCTCGGCGCCGTCGGCACGGCCGTCTATCGCGACGCGGCGCTGCCTCCCGGCGCGTCGCCGGCGGCGCGGGACACGCTCGGCGGGGCCGTGGCGACCGCCGACCAGCTTCCTCCGGGCCCGGCCTCCGAGCTGGTCGACGCGGCGCGGGAGGCGTTCACCCATGCACTGCAGCTGGCTGCCACCATCAGTGCGGCGGTCGCGATCGGCGCGGCGATCCTGGCCGCGAGGATGCTGCGATGAGCTTGAGCGACCACACGGTGAGGACGTCGATCGCGGTCTCCGACCTCGAAGCGGCCGCGACGTTCTACGAGGGGGTGCTGGGCTTGTCTGCCGAGACCGATCCACCCGAAGAGAGCCGGATCTACGCCTGCGGCGGCGGGACCTCGCTGCACGTGTACGTCTCACCGGCGCACGCCGGCACGTCGACGGCGACGGTGGCCACATGGTCCGTGCCCGACCTCGAGGCGGTGGTCGACGAGCTCGGCCGCGCGGGCGTGACATTCGAGCGCTACGAGGATCCCGGGCTCGAGACCGACGAGCGCGGGATCCACGACCTCGGCGACGGCCGCGTCGCGTGGTTCAAGGACCCGGACGGCAACACGTTCGCGATCGAGCAGGGCGTCCGATGAGCTCGTCCGTGCCGTTCTTCCTGGTCGACGTGTTCGCGGACGCGCCGCTGACCGGCAATCCGCTCGCCGTCGTCGCCGACGCCGAACACCTCGACGACGCAGTGATGCGCTCGATCGCGCGCGAGTTCAACCAGTCCGAGACGACGTTCGTGCTGCCGCCGACGCAGCCGGGGGCGACATGGCGGCTCCGCTCGTTCACGCCGGCCGGCGCGGAGGTCGGCGGCGCCGGGCACAACGTCCTCGGCGCGTGGTGGTGGCTCGCCACGGCAGGGCGGATCGAGCTCGACGCCGAGGGCGGGGCGACGCCGATGCAGGAGTACGGCGGCCGCGTGCTGCCCGTCGAGGTGCGCCCGGACGCGATCGTGATCGAGCAGGCGCCGCCGGAGTTCGGGCGCACCGTGAGCGATCGCGAGGAGCTCGCGGTTGCGCTGGGACTGGTGACGGAGGCGCTGGACGACGTGCCGGCGCAGGTCGTCTCGACCGGGGCCGCGCATCTGCTGGTGCCGGCGCGCTCGCGCGCGGACGTCGAGCGCGCGCGACCCGACACGGCCCGGCTCCTGGCGGCGCTCGCCCGCGCCGGCGGCGAGGGGTGCTACCTGTACTGCCTCGACCCCGTCGATCCCGCTGCGGTCGCGCACGCCCGGTTCTTCAACCCGACGGCGGGCATCGCCGAGGATCCGGCGACCGGCAGCGCCGCCGGCCCGCTCATCAGTCGCCTCGTCGCGCTCGGCGTGGTGCCCGACGGAGCGCCGGTGTTCGTCGAGCAGGGGCACGCGGTCGGCCGTCCGAGCCGGATCCGCGTCCAGGTCACCGGCGAGCAGGTCCGGATCGGCGGCGCGGCCGTCGTCGTGGCGGAGGGCATGCTTACCCTTTGAAACGCCTATGACCGAGACCGACGAACACCACCTGCGCCGCGCCATCGAGCTGGCCGCGGAGGCGCGCGCGGCGGGCGACATGCCTTACGGATCGCTGCTCGTGGGGCCTGCCGGCGACGTGCTCGCCGAGGACCGCAACACGGTCGTGACCGGGCGCGACATCACGGCCCATCCCGAGCTCAAGCTCGCCCGCTGGGCGGCCCGGGAGCTCGACGCCGAGACCGCCGGGCGGACGACGATGTACACGAGCTGCCAGCCGTGCCCGATGTGCTCCGGCGCGATCTCGCGCTCCGGCCTCGGACGCGTCGTGTTCGCGCTCTCCGGCACCCAACTGGGCGAGCTCAAGCCGCCCGGCGCCGGCAGCCCCGACGACGCACGCGTCGTCTACGACGGCCCGGCCCTGTTCGACGAGGCCCGCGTCCCGATCGACGGCTACTACCCGTGAACGATGATCACCAGTGCACGCCGCGCATCAGGTACGCGAGTGCCTGCGCCTCGCCTGAGGCGCGCTCCTGCGGGTCCTTCTTGCCGCTCGCGGCGGCCGACTCCGGGAACACCTTGTAGGCCATGTGCAGGATCTGGTCGACCGCCTTCGGCGCCAGCGCGTAGGCGACCTCGCCGAACGTCCCGAGGCGCGTGTTGATCTGCTTCGGCTTGGTGCGGATCGCCTCGCAGATGAGGTCGGCGGCCTCGTCGGGCGAGATCGTCGGGAACGAGTCGTAGATCTTGGTCGGCGCGATCATCGGCGTGCGCACGAGCGGCATGTGGATCGTCGTGAACGTCACGTTGTCGCCGATCGTCTCCGAGCTCACCACGCGCGTGAACGCGTCGAGCGCCGACTTCGACGCGACGTAGGCGGAGAAGCGCGGCGGGTTCGTCTGCACGCCGATCGAGCTCACATTGACGATGTGGCCCGACCCCTTCTGTCGCATGTGCGGCAGCAGGCCGAGGATCAGCTTGACCGTGCCGAGGTAGTTGAGCTTGATCGTGCGCTCGTAGTCGTGGAAGCGGTCGTAGGACAGCGCGACCGAGCGGCGGATCGAGCGGCCCGCGTTGTTGACGAGCACGTCGACCGACGCGTGCTCGGCGAAGATCCGCTGCACGACGTCGTCGATCGAGTCGTAGTCGGACAGGTCGGCCGAGTACACGTACGCGGTTCCGCCGGCGGCCTCGATCTCGGCCTTGACCTCATCGAGCTTCTCGAGCGTTCGCGCGACCAGCAGCGGGATTCCGCCCGCCGCGGCGATCTTCATCGCGGCCGCCCTGCCGATCCCGCTCGACGCGCCCGTGATCACGACGGTCTTGCCGTTGACGGCGCCCGAGAACGAGCGGTCCTTGAACAGGTCCGGGTCGAGGTTGCGCTCCCAGTAGTCCCACAGCTTCGCCGCGTAGCCCTCGAGCGGCGGCACCTCGATGCCCGTGCCCCTGAGCGCGCGCTGCGTGTCGCGGCCGTCGAAGCGCGGCTTGAGCGCGACGTGGTCGACGACGGCGTCGGGGATCCCGATGTCGGCGAGCAGCGTGCGCCTCACGTCCTTGAGCGCCGGCAACTTCATCGCGTACGAGAGCACGCCCTTCGGCAGCATGTCGGTCATCCGCTTGTCGACGCGCAGCGCCATCTGCGGCGCGTGGCCGGCGCGGGCGAACGTGTTGAGCACGTCGCCCACGCGCTGCGGGCGCGGGCTGACGAGGTGGAACGCCTGGCCGTCGAGGTCGGGCTGATGCGCGATGTGGTCCATCGCGGCGGCGACCCAGTCGACCGGCACGAGGTTGGTCCAGCCGACCTCGAGCCCAATCAGGGGGAACCACTCGGGCAGCGCCTGGCGCGCCTTCTGGAGCGCCTTGAAGAAGTAGTACGGCCCGTCGATCTTGTCCATCTCACCGGTGCGCGAGTCGCCGACGACGATCGACGGCCGGTACACGCGCCAGGCGCCCTGGACGCGGTCGCGCACGAGCTTCTCGGATTCGAACTTGGTCCGGTGGTACGGCGACGGCAGCTTCTGACCCTCGTCGAACATGTCCTCGGTGAAGTGCCCGTCGTAGTCGCCGGCGACCGCGATCGAGGACGCGTGGTGGAAGATCCCCGCCCGCAGGTCGTTGGCGAGGTCGATCGCGTTCTGCGTGCCGCCGACGTTGAGCAGCGTGTTCTGCGACTCCTCCGCGGTCATGTCGTAGATCGCGGCGAGGTGGAAGAAGTGGTCGACGTTGCCGCGCAGCTCGCCGCGCACGGCGTCGTCGACACCGAGCAGCGGACGGGCCAGGTCGCCCTTGACGGCGTGGATGCGGCCGCCGCCGCCCAGCCGCTCGACCACCGCGTCGAGCTTGTCGGTCGACCCTTCGCGTACGAGCACGTGGATGTGGCCCTCGCGCTCGAGCAGCCGCTCGACCAGGTGGCGGCCGATGAAGCCGGTTGCCCCCGTTACGAAGTAGGTCGGCACTTCTCTCCTCTCCTCGGTCTCAGCGGTCCCCGAGCGGGAGCCTATCTCCGCGCGGTCAGCGGACGCGCACGGTCACGCGGCGCGAGTAGCCGGTCGCGAACGGGTAGCGCTTGCCGGCGCGCAGCTTCGCCCGGAAGCGGAACTCGTGGCCGCGCGACGACGGGTCGCGGAAGCGGTAGCCGACCTGGAAGCGGCCGCTGCGGCCCGTCGTCGTGTCGGCGAACGTCGTGTAGCGGCCGCCGCCCACGCGGCGGCCCTGGAGGATCACCGTCACGCCGCGCGCCGGCCGGCGCAGGCGCCCGCGCAGCGTCAGCCGCGCGCCGAGGCGCGGCCGCCGCGTCGACGCCCGCAGCGTGGCCGACGCGCGCGTGCGCAGCTTCAGGTCGTCGCTCGCCGCGTAGTGCGAGTCGTTGACGTGCGAGCGCCACGCGAACCGCAGCCGGCGCGAGGCCCGTGCGCGGGTGCGGCCCTTGAACCGGCCGTCGTCGCCGGTGCGGAACGACTTGCGCCACACGGGCCGCGCGCCCCTGCGCGCGCTCGTCGTGACGAGGTCGATCAGCGCGCCGCCGACCGGCTGACCGAGCGCGTTCACGAGCCTGCCGGCGACCTTCACGCGCTTGCCGTAGCGGGCGGTGCGGACCTGGCCGTCGCCGCCGCGGAAGCGCGCCTTCAGCGTGCCGGTCTCGGTCGCTCCCGAGCCGTTGAGCGGCCCACGGTCCGACGGCGTGACGACGTCGATCGGATACGGGCCGCTGTCGGTGCGGTTGCCGCCGGCGTCGATCGTACGCACGAGCAGCGCGCGGCGGCCGACCCGCAGCGACGTCGGGCGCACGAGCTCGCGCCCGAGGTCTGGGCACGGCGTCGCCAGTCGCGGCGAGCACGTCGCGCCCGCGTCCGTCTTCGCCGACGTGTAGTCCTCCGCGCCCACGAGCTGCGCGCCGGCCGGGTCGGTGACGTCGTGGAGCTCGACGCGCCGGATGCCGGCGTTGTCGGTCGCGCGCAGCACTACCGGGTCCGAGCCGGCGCGCGGGCCGCCCGCGAGCAGCCCCTCGGCCGACACGGTCGGCGCGGGTGGCTGCGGGTCGTCGATCGTGACGTCGATCCCGTAGAGCACGTGGTACACGCGGCCGCCGGATGGCGCCGAGCAGTCGATCGCGCGCTTGTAGCAACCGACCTGGATCGTGAGCGTCGTCGCGCCGCCCGCGTAGCCGGCGAGCGCGCCCATGTCGCGCAGCCGTGTGGTGCGCCGCGTCAGCGTCGCGTTGCCCGACGGGTGCCCGTACCAGGCGCCAACAGCCTTCAGCCGGTCGCGCGTCGGCGTGTGGTAGTCGCCGGCGCCCGCGAACGCGACGCCGCCGAGCGTGTACAGCGCGTACAGCGGACGCGTGTCCTTCAGCGGCGGGTTGCTGCGGAAGTCGAGGTGGCGGTCGATCGTGAAGTCGGCGATCGTCGTTCCGGGCGGGCTCGTGAACGTGATCCCGGCGCTCGCCCCGTTCGCGATCCGCTTGCCGCCGTCGATCCGCAGCCCGATCAGCTGGCCGGCCTTCGGGCAGCCCGTGTCGACGACGAACCCGGCGACCGGCGCCCCGGTCCACGAGTGGTTGCCCCAGCTCGCCCCGGCTGCGTTGCACGCATAGACGTGGTAGGTCCCGGCCTCGGCGGCGGCCGGCGCGGACGCGGCGAACGCCAGCGCGAGAAGCAGTGTCCGGCGGCGCCGCCGTTGCATGACGCCCGTCCTATACCGGCGGACGCGGGGAAGTTGCGGCTACCAGCCGCCGCGCACGTCGGCGCGCGCCGTGCGCGCCTTGGCGGCGCGCTTGCGGGCGTCCTTGCGCTTGTCCAGGCGCCACTGGATCAGGCTCATCACGAACACGAACAGCGGGAAGAACGCGATCAGGATGAATCCCGCGTTCGTGATGACCTTGTCGTTCGTCTCGCCGTAGAGGCCCTCGCCGCCGTCGTGCGCGACGGCCGCGGGCGCGGTCAGTGCCAGCAGCGCGAGCGCGAGCAGGGTGGTCCGGAGGGCGCGCATCGGGCCGAACCGTACCATGGCCTCGTGGCCGTCGTGATCGCCTCGGACCTCGCGAAGGACATCGCTGGGAGCCCGCTCCTGCGCGGCGTGTCGTTCAGGCTCGAGCGGCGCGACCGGCTGACGCTGTCGGGCCGCAACGGCTCCGGCAAGACGACGCTGCTGCGCATGCTCAGCGGGGAGACGAGCGTCGAAGGCGGGCAGCTGGCGTTCGCCAGGGACACGCGGCTGGCGCTGCACGACCAGCGCCCGCCGCGCGACCGCGACCTATCGCTGCGCGACTACGTGCTGGGCGGCTGCGGCGACCTGCTCGCGATCGAGGCCCGGCTCGCCGAGCTCGAGCACGCGATGGCCGAGGGCGCCATCGACGACGCGACGCTCTCGGCCTACGCGAGCGCGCAGGCGCGGCTCGAGCACGCCGGCGGCTACACATGGCGCGAGGGCGTCGACGCCACGCTGCACGGGCTCGGCTTCCGCGACGAGCACCTCGACCGCAAGCTCGAGTCGTTCTCCGGCGGCGAGCTGACCCGCGCATCGCTCGCGCGCGCGCTCGCCGGCGACCCCGATCTGCTGCTGCTCGACGAGCCGACGAACCACCTCGACATCGACGCGCTCGAGTGGCTCGAGAAGTACCTCCAGTCGCTCGACGCCGCCGTCGTGCTCGTCGCGCACGACCGCTGGTTCCTCGAGGCGGTCGGCACCGCGGTGCTCGAGCTCGAGGGCGGCCGCGGGCGCTACTTCAAGGGCAGCTGGCACGCGTGGCGCAAGGAGAAGGCGACGCGCGAGCTGGCGCTCGGCCGCGCGATCGAGAAGCAGGAGGCGCAGATCGCGGCACTCGAGCGGTTCGTGACGCGCTTCCGCGCCGGCACGCGCGCGCGCCAGGCCCAATCGCGCGTCAAGCAGCTGGAGAGGATCGACCGGCTGAGCCGCGACCCGCGCGACGGCCGCGCCCTCGGGTTTGCGTTCAAGTCGCCGGAGCGCTCGGGCCGCGTCGTGTTCGAGGTCGAGCACGGCGAGCTGCGGATCGGCGAGCGCGAGCTGCTGCGCGACTTCGAGCTGTGGCTCGAGCGCGGCGAGCACGTCTCGCTCGTCGGCCCCAACGGCTCGGGCAAGACGACGCTGATCCGGGCGCTCGCCGGCGAGCGGCCGCTCGACGGCGGCAAGCTGCGCCGCGGCCACAACGTCAAGCTCGGGCTGCTCTCCCAGCACGCCGAGGAGCTCGGCCGCACCGGCACGGTGCTCGAGGCGTGCCAGCGCGCGACCGGCCTGAAGCCGAACGAGGCGCGCTCGCTGCTGGGCCGCTTCCTGTTCGGCGGCGAGGCGGCCGATAAGCCGCTCGACGGGCTGTCGGGCGGCGAGCGCCGGCGGCTCTCGCTCGCCATCCTCGTGCAGTCGGGCGCGAACGTGCTGATCCTCGACGAGCCGACGAACCACCTGGACCTCGAGAGCCGCGAGGCGCTCGAGGCCGCACTGCAGGGCTTCTCCGGCGCGCTGCTGCTGATCTCGCACGACCGCGCGCTGCTCGACGCCGTCGGCACGCGCACGATCGCGATCGAGGGCCGCACGCTGCACTCCTACGTCGGCGGCTGGCCGGAGTACGTGCGCATGCGCGAGGAGCGCGCCGACGCCGACCGCGCCGCGAAGGCGCGCGCGAGGGCCAAGCCGAAGCCGGAGCGCAAGCAGCGGCTCGGCGCGGCGGCGCCGAACGACATGGACCGCCGCGCGCGGCGTCTCGAGTCGGAGATAGAGCGCGCCGAGGCCGAGCTCGCCGCGATCGAGCACGAGCTCGCAGACCCGCAGGCATGGAACGACCCGCGCAGCGCGTCGAAGTCCACGGAGCGGCACGCGGCGGCGAAGGCGCGCGTCGAGGCGCTGTACGCGGAGCTGGAGACCGTCGCGGGTTAGCTCGGGCGTGGATTCACGCGAGCAGCGCCCCCCGGAGACCATCGTCGCCAACATCACGCTCTACTGGCTGACCGGCACCGGCGCCTCGGCGGCCCGGTAGTACTGCGAACTTGGACGGTTCCTGGCCGCGGCGGCCGGCCAGGCCCCGCCGGCGATTTCGGTTCCCGTCGGCTTCACGACGTAGATCTGGGCTGCCCCGCCCAGCTGGGTCGAGGCGGTCTACCCCAGCCTCTCGTACTTCAACGGGGTCGGCCGCGGCGGCCACTTCGCCGCCTGGGAGGAGCCCGAGCTCTTCTCCATCGAGGTGCGGGCTGCATTCAGCTCACTGCGCTAGCCGGGTACGAGGGCCCATGCTCAGGCAGGTCGGCGCGCGCTGAGCTCGGCGAGCCGCGCTGCGCTCTCGGGGTCCATCGGCAGGAAGGTCTCAATCGCGAGGTTCGCCGCCGTGACGTCGAGCGGGGCCCCGAGGGTGGCGATGACCGTGAACAGCTTGACCTCGCCGAGGGGGGTCTGCAGCCTGAGCGAGACCACCGGCTGGGTGGCCGGGCTCGTAGGCGGCTCGCCGGGGAGGTAGGACTCGACCTCCTCGATGAGCTTGGCGAGCGCGGGATCGGCGTCCTCGCGGCTCCTCCGCTTCAGCCGGTAGATCAGCGGCGCGTTGCACGCGGCGGTCATCGACGAGATCCGCGGCAGGCCGCCCGGGTGGACGCCGAGGCGGAGCAGGTTGATCGGCGGCTCGAGGAGCTCCGGGTCGACCCCGTCCCAGAGAAGCGACGCGGCTCGATTGCACTCGATCAGGTTCCACAGCCCGTCGACGATCAAAGCCGGGTTCGGCTCGTGCGCCTCGAGCAGCCGCGCGAGCGACTCCCGCAGCGGCTGCATCACCTCCCCGTCGTAGGGCAGCTCCAGATAGGGAGGCGCGAAGCCGCCGGCGAGCAGCAGCCGATTGCGCTCGCTGATCGGCAGATCGAGGTGCTGGGCCAGGTGCACGAGGAGCTGGCGGCTCGGGCTGGACCGGCCGGGCGCGCCCGAG